>Ga0209261_10000227_pt1 | contig 15390 bp, 11 predicted proteins | sample DOMMetBare1Fresh_FD_187470 | JGI IMG/M metagenome (GOLD analysis project Ga0209261, IMG submission 187470) | Wetland sediment microbial communities from St. Louis River estuary, USA, under dissolved organic matter induced mercury methylation -... | ecosystem: Environmental > Aquatic >...
GGCGACTGCAGGATGCCCATCGCGTTGAGCGGGAAGCCGCCTTCGTCGAGCACGCCGAGCATCGCGTAGCGGTGGATGATCAGCTGCGCGATGTAGGCCACCGTCGACGGCCACAGCTGCTGGCGCCGCTCGCCGGGCACCGGCGCCATGAAGTGGCCCAGCGGCTCGCCCACGTTGAGCAGCTTGCGCAGCTTCATGCCGATCCACGCCGGGTCCATCACGCGCATGTCGAGCGACAGCAGCCGCGCCAGGCCGTCGAGCGCACGCGGGTAGTTGCCCGAGAAACCGATCGCGCAGGGGCGCGTGACGAAGCCGCCGCCCTCGATGGCGGGAAGCTGCACTTCCTTCAGCGTGACCGTGAACGCCTCGCCGCTGGCCGGGTTGGACACGTCCACCGCCCAGGCCAGCGTGCCCGAGGTGCCGGTGCGCGGCTCGTCGCGGCTGAACATCGCGTCGAGCACCGGCGTCGAGCCACCCTCCTGCAGCGCGCCGAGCTGTTCGCAACGCCAGCGGATCACCGCGGCGGTGGCCGCCACCACGCCGGGGAACAGGCGCGCCTCGCCGTGCGGCGGCATCGGCATCTCGAACGAGCGCTCCTCCGCCACGGTGGCCAACGCCTCGAGCTTCAGGCGCAACCAGGCGGCGTCGTTGGCGCGCATGTCCATCGACAGCGTCTTGGCCAGCGCGGCCATCGAGCGCGGCTGCTCGGCACCGTTGACCCACACCTCGAACGGCAGGTTGCGCGCGAACAGGCCCGACTCGGGGCCGGCCTCGGCCGGCAGCTCGCCGACGAACAGCGAGAACTCGCCGTGCGGGTACTGGATCATGTAGCTCCAGGCCGGGTTGCCGCCCGGAAAATCCGGCCGGCTCGGCCAGCGCAATGATGCGAGCACCGGTGCCGGCAGGCGCTCGACGCGCAGCCGCTGATTGGCGCCGTCGGTGCCGGCCACCAGCTGCGGTGTCGCTGCCTTGGCCGGCTCGACGCTGAGCACCGACCCCAACACCGCGTTCGGCCGGTAGGTGGCCAGGCCCTTCAGCCCCGCCTTCCACGCGGTGAAGTACAGGCCCTGGAAGTCCGCGTACGGATAGTCCGCCGGCACGTTGACCGTCTTGCTGATCGACGTGTCGATGAACGGCGCCACCGCGGCCACCATCGCCGCATGGTTCTCCGCGCTCATCTCGAGCGCGGTGACGAAGGCGTCGGTCAGCGGCGCGTCGGCGCCCTTGAGATGCCGGTACAGGCGCCAGGCGTGGTCTTCGACCGCGTACTCCTTGTAGCCGCCGTCGACCTCGCGCTTGCGCCGCGTGTAGCTCCAGCTGAACGGCGGCTCGATGCCGTTGCTGGCGTTGTCGGCGAAGGCCAGGCTGATCGTGCCGGTGGGCGCGATCGACAGCAGGTGCGAGTTGCGCACGCCGTGGGCGCGGATCTTGTCCTTCAACGGTTGCGGCAGGCGCGACGCGAAACTGCCGCGTGACAGGTACAGGTCGGCATTGAACAGCGGGAACGCGCCGCGTTCGCGGGCGAGTTCCACCGAGGCCTCGTAGGCCGCGTCGCGCATCACTTCGGCAATCCGCGCAGCCTCGGCGCGCGCGCCTTCGGTGTCGTAGCGCTGGCCGAGCATGATCAGCGCGTCGCCCAGGCCGGTGAAGCCCAGGCCGACGCGGCGTTTGGCGCGTGCTTCGTCCAGTTGCTGCGGCAGCGGCCACACGGTGGAGTCGAGCACGTTGTCGAGCATGCGCACCGCGACCTTCACCACCTCGACGAAACCGGCGTCGTCGAAACGCGCGTTCGCCTCGAACGCCGACTCGACGAAGAACGTCAGGTCGATCGAGCCGAGACAGCAGCAGCCGTAGGCCGGAAGCGGCTGTTCGCCGCATTGCCCTGACACCAGCCCGTTGAAGATGACGGTGTTGTGATCCGGCTGCGTCGTGTCGTACACCGTGTGCCGGCCAATCGGTTCGATGGCCGACACGCGCGCCGCGAACCGCTGGTGCTTGAGCAGCGCCTTGCCATTGACCCAGGCCTCGTACTTCTCGCGCTTGGCCGGCAGCAGGAAGCCGATCTCGCGCATGAAGACCTCGCGCGACTCGCCGTCGACGATCAGCTCGTGCAGCGTCTTGCAGTCGTATTCGCTAAGGCCGCCTGCGCCGTTGGGCATGAGCCTCCTGCCCGCCTTCTTGCGCTGATGGATGCGCGAGAACACGCCAAAGTTCGCGAGCAGCACCTGTACGTCCTGAAGCAGCGGGCGCTGCACCGAGGTCAAGCGAACCGAGCAGGTGAGGCTGTTGCCCGTGATGTTGACCGTGCCGTCGGTCTGGAAAAGGCCGCGCAGGTAGCCGCGCACACAGGTCTCGCTGCCGCGCCACACGACCTCGGGCACCCTAAGCTTGGTCGCGCGGTTGAAGCCGTACGCGGCCAGCGCACGAGCGAGCAGGACCGAGCGGATGAACACGTGGTTGCGCGACGGCACCGCGACCGCAGACACGCTGTAGCCGCGCGGCGCAAGCTGCTGGCCGGCGATCAGCAGATTCACCGTCTGCGTGATCACGTCGGCGAGCGCGCGCTCTTCGTTCCACAGGTTGACGACCGCTGCTTCCTGGCCCTTGCCGCGGTTGGTGAAGTGGCCGTCGCCGGTGATCGAACCGAGCAGCACGCCGAGCGCTTCGCTGCCCTGGGCACCGAACTGCCCCTTGCCGGACTGCACCCAGATCTCGTCGCCGAGCTGCAGGTCGGCAACCTTCAACTTCCCTCGATTCGTGTAGACCTCGTGCCAGGCCGTCGCTTCGAGCTCGTAGCCCTCACGCGTAACGACACGAAAGGCCTGCGCATCCCGAGCGGTCACGAATGCCGGTGCGGCCGGCCGCACCGCAACGCCGCGCGTCTGGCCGTCGAGCGCCCGACGATCGACCGTGGCCTCGATCGCCGCAGCATTGGCCTGCAACTCAGCGATCGGCACCATGCCGTGCTGCGTCGCGAGCCGCGTACCGCCGGTGACGCATGGATTCGTCGAATCGATGCGCTCGCAATAGCCGAGGTTGTTGTCGGCGTTGATGCGATCGATGAACAGCACGCCGGGCTCGGCATGGTCGTAGGTCGAACGCATGATCTGGTCCCACAGGTCGCGCGCGCGCGGGCGGCGATAGACCCACAGGCCGTCGGCGCGCCGCGTGGCGCCCGCGGTCTTCTGTGCCTGGCCGGGCTCGGCGCGGTGCACCAGCTCGATCTCGCCGTCGGACTCCACCGCGCGCATGAATGCGTCGGTCACGCCCACCGAGATGTTGAAGTTGGTGAGGTCCCCGCGGTCCTTGGCGTGAATGAAGTCCTCGATGTCCGGGTGATCGCAGCGCAGCACGCCCATCTGCGCGCCGCGCCGGCTGCCGGCGGACTCCACCGTCTCGCAACTGCGGTCGAACACGCGCATGTAGCTCACCGGCCCCGACGCGCTCGACTGCGTGGTGCCGACCCACGCGCCCTTGGGCCGGATGCGCGAGAAGTCGTAGCCCACGCCGCCGCCGCGACGCATCGTCTCGGCGGCCTCGGTCAATGCGGTGTAGATGCCCGGGTAGCCCTCCTCGGGCTGGGCGATCGAGTCGCCGACCGGCTGCACGAAGCAGTTGATCAGCGTGGCGCCGAGCGCGGTGCCGGCGGCCGAGTCGATGCGGCCGGCCGGAATGAAACCGCGCCGCTGCGCGTCGAAGAACTTCGATTCCCACTGCGTGCGCAGCGACGGGGCCTCGACCGCGGCCAGCGCGCGGGCCACGCGCGCGCGCACGTCGTCGGCGCTGCGCTCGTCGCCCTTGGCGTACTTCTCGAGCAGCACCTCTTCGCTGATCGGCTGCGCCGGCAAGGCGGCTGCTGGCGCCGTGGCCGGCGTCTCTTTGCTGATTGGCCCGTGTGGCCGGGCGGTCTTCGCCATCGTGTCTCCTGTCGATCTTCTTTTAGGTGAGCGGGCCAGGACGCGTCGTGCCGTCCTGGCCCTGGTCTGCAGTGTGCGGCAGCGGCCGCCACAACGCCCAGTTTCAGGCCAAACCGGGGCTTCGAAAGCGGGCTTTCGCGCGTCGGTTGGAATTCGGCCGGGACGCTAGGTGTAGCGTAAGTCGAGCCGAATGGCCACTAGATTTAGTGTCTGTAACGAGTTCGACCCCCATTCGCCGCGCGTGTTTGACGCGCATCAGGGCCGTCGCGGCACAGCTGTTGCGCCGGCACCAAACATCGAAGCGCCTGCTCATCGGCATCAAAGTCGTGGCACCGCGCGCGCCAAAGGGATGCCGCCAGTCTATCTTGATATCGCTCAATTGATGACCGGCCTGCGCGGCGCCAAGCCGGTGACACAGGACAACCCGAGCGCGGCCTCCAGGCAGAAGCGCGACCGCGCGCGGCATGGCACCCTGGCAGCGGGGCCCCCTCTGGTTCATCATCGGCCGCACGGCCGGGGCGCCACGCCGTCGTCGCCCCGCCCGGTTCCAGGTTAGGCCACACAGGAGACCGCGTCGTGGGCATCACCATCCGTCAAGACGACCTCTCTTCTGCAGAGGTTCGCTCGCTCATCGCCGAGCATCTCTCTGGCATGCACAGCAACTCCCCGCCCGGCCACGTGCATGCGCTCGCGATCGAGAACCTTCGCTCGCCGAGCGTCACGTTCTGGACGGCATGGATCGACGGCATCTTGTGCGGGTGCGGAGCACTGAAGGAGCTGGATCCGCTCACCGGCGAGGTCAAATCAATGCGCACGCGAGCGGCCTTTCTGCGTCGCGGTGTCGGGCAAGCCATCCTCGATGAGATCGTTCGCACCGGCCGTCAGCGCAGATACTCGCGTCTTCTTCTCGAGACCGGCACGGGCCAGGCCTTCGATCCCGCGCATGCGCTCTATCGGCGCAACGGCTTCGAACCGAGCGGTCCGTTCGGCGAATACACCGCCACAGACTTCAATGTGTTCATGGCCAAGTTTCTTGTCTAGCGATGGTGCGGTCTGACCCTCCGCCAATCCCGGGATGCCTGCGGCATCCGGGTTTTGGCTCAAACGCTCAGCATCACGTCAGTCCGCATGCGCGTGCTTGAGCTCAAGATTCCGCCGCCTGTCGTCGCGCTCCTCGTCGCAGCCGCCATGTGGGGAGTCGCATCGCACCCGCCCTCGATACCGCTGGCGCCGACACTGCGGCAGCTCATCGCAGCGGCGCTGGCCATTGTCGGAGTCACCTTCGACGTGCTCGGCTTGTTGGCCTTTCGCCGCTCGCGGACAACCATCAACCCGATGAAACCAAGCAAGGCCTCTGCTCTCGTCACCGGGGGCGTCTATCGGTTCACGCGCAATCCCATGTACGTTGGTCTCGCCTTCTTGCTTACGGCGTGGGCGGTCCAGTTGTCGATGCTGTGGCCGTCCGTCGGGCCGGCACTGTTTGTCATCTACATGAATCGCTTCCAGATTGGGCCGGAGGAGCGGGTCATGCAAAACAAGTTCGGTGAAGAATACGCAGCCTATGCCTCTCGGGTGCGGCGGTGGCTGTGATGCCGAACCCCGGTCCGGGCGCGCGCAGCCTGTCCAACCCGACGCAAGGAGACGCCATGAGAAAGTTGATTGCATCCACATTCGTCTCGCTCGACGGCGTCATGCAGGCACCCGGCGGTCCGGAAGAGGACCCGACAGGTGGCTTTGCGCTTGGTGGATGGACCTTCACTTACTGGGACGAGATCATGGCTCGTTCGATGTCCGGCCTCGACGGCAAAGACCGCGACCTGGTGCTGGGCCGCAAGACCTACGAGATCTTCGAAGCCCATTGGCCGTATCAACCGGCTGATGACCCGACCGCGCGATCACTCAATTCGGCGAGGAAGTATGTGGCCTCACGCACGCTGAAGACACTGGGGTGGAACAACTCAAGTCTCCTGGATGGCGACGTGACGGCGGCGGTTGCCGAACTCAAGAGCCAACGTGGCAACGACCTGCAGATCATCGGCAGCGGGAACCTGATCCAGACGCTTCAGTCCGCGTCGCTGATCGACGAGTACAACATTTGGACTTTCCCCGTTGTGCTCGGACGTGGCAAGCGGCTCTTTGAGGCCGCCTCGAAAGCGGCCGCGCTGCGCCTCGTCACATCGCAGCCGTCCAGCACAGGGGTACTGCTGAGTACTTACGTGCTGGCCGGCAACGTTCCGATCGGCTCGTTCGTTCCGGCCCACCCGAGCACCAGGGAGCTTGACCGGCGCGCAGAGATGGCACGTGAGCCGAACTGAGTGCCACTATGCGGCTGTTCTCACACATTCGCAATTCGACGCACGTTCACGTCTTCCGAAACTGGAGGCCGCCACATGAAGACCCCACGAAGCCTCATTGCGCTCACGGCAGTCAATCTCGCGCTCCTGCTTCTGACGGTTGCGCAGCAGTTGCGTCCAGCGTTCGCTCAGGTTGAGCCGCCCGTTCTGCGAGGGCGCGCCCTCGAGATTGTCGACGGCCAAGGCCGCGTCCGCGCGAGCATCAGTGTCCTTCCATCCAGCAAGTCGCCGACCGGCGAAGACCAAGCCGAAACAGTGCTGCTGCGGCTGATCACCGAGCGCGGCCGCCCATCCGTGAAGATCGGCTCCTCCGAACCAACCTCAGGCCTGAGCTTCGCCGGCCCAACGGGCACGAAGGACACGTACCTGATCCTCCAGTCCAAGGGAACCACAAGTTCCTTGAGGTTGAGGAACGAAGATGGTCGCGAACAGGTCGTCACGCCGTAACCGCGAGCGCAAGCCTGCGCGCCAACGACGCCCGAGCCTTCGACCTATCCCGAAAGGAACCCGATGATGCTCAACGTAGATCCGGTGGGCGCGACCGGTGGGGCCGGTTCCGAGCTTGCGCGGTCGGTCTTCCAGACTCCGCGCTTTGCCATCAGGACTCTCTCGGCTCCTGACCTGGTCGAATTGCAAGTGCTCTTCGATGCCAACCCGGACTATTTTCTGGTCGTGAACGGTCGCCGACCTCACGCCGATGAAGCGCAGACCGAGTTCAACGAGATGCCGCCGTCTTTCCTCTCGTACAGCCAGCGCTGGTTTGCAGGCATCTACGATCGACCCGGAGCGCTACAAGGCGTGCTTCACCTTGTGTCCGATCTGATGGCGCCGCGCGTTTGGCACATCGCATTCCTTTTCCTGTCAGCACCCTTGCGGGGCACCGGCGCCGCTCACGAGGTCTACGCTGAACTCGAATCGTGGGTTCGTCGCTCGGGCGCATCCTGGATCAGGCTCGGCGTGGTTTCCGGCAACCCCAGAGCCGAACGTTTCTGGGCGCGTATGGGCTACACGCGGACGCGTCTGCGCGAACGTGTCGATACCGGCGGCAAGATCAATGATGTGCGCATGCTCGTCAAGCCTCTGTCCGGAGGCAGCTTGGAGCAGTATTTCGCACTGGTCCCAAGGGACAGTCCGGACTCGCCCTCGCCTTGAAATCGCTTCGGCGGCTCTCAGGTCGCCGGCGCCGACGGCACGAACGCGTCGGAGAAGCAGAACTCCGGGCCGAGCCCCTGCGACAGGAACGCCGGCACCGCCGTCTCGACCATCTGCAGCGAGCCGCAGGCATAGACCTCGTGGCCGCTCAGGTCCGGGTGGTCGGCGAGCATCGCCTCGTGCACCAGACCGCGCCGCCCCGTCCAGCCGTCGCCGGGCGCGCCGTCCGACAACACCGGCACGACGCGGAAATTCGCATGCTCGCGCGCCCAGCGTTCGGCCAACTCGAGCATGTACAGGTCCTTGCGCTGGCGCACGCCCCAGTACAGCAGCATCGGCCGCGTGATGCCGCGGTGGAACGCGTCCTCGACAATGCTCTTGATCGGCGCGAATCCGGTGGCGCCCGCAATGAACAGGATCGGGCGCGGGCCGTCGTGCAGCGTGAAACGGCCGATCGGCCCCTCGAGCTGCAGCAGGTCGCCGACCTTCATGGCATTGAACACCTGCGTCGTGAAGCGCCCGCCCGGGATCAGCCGCACGTGCAGCTCGATCAGCGCGTTGTCGTGCGGCGGGTTGGCGAACGAGAACGCGCGCCGCTGGCCGTCTTCAAGCACCACGTTCAGGTACTGCCCGGCAACGAACGCGATCCGCCGTCCGTCGACCGGCTCGATCATCAGCCGCATCACGTCGTCGGCCAGAAGCTCCATGCGCACCACGCGGCCGGCGAACGTGCCTGCCGTCGAGTCCGCGGCTGGCGCCACCAGCGTCTGGACTTCGATCTCCACGTCTTCGAGCGGCGCCGCGCAGCACATCAGCGCCTGGCCACGCGCGCGCATCGCCTCGGTCAGCACCGCCGGCTGGTAGGCACCGTGGTCGACGCGACCGTTGAGCACCGTGCACAGGCAATGCCCGCAGCCGCCGCTGCGGCAGTCGTAGGGCAACGGCACTTCGGCGCGCAGCCCGGCCTCGAGAATCGTCTCGCCACGGCGCACTGGCACATGCGTCGAGCCCGGGTGCACGGTCAACTGCAGCGCCGGCGCCGAATCGCGCGAGCGCCGCCAGGGCAGCCACGGCAGCATCAGCAGCAGCGCGGTGCCGCCGAGCACGAGCGCCCACATCTGGCCCGGCGACGCCACATAGGCCAGCGGGTACAGCGCCAGCAGGAACCAGTCGAGCTGCAGCGAGGTCGGTGCCACGTCGAGCTGCGCCGCGCCGCCCTGGCTGACCACCGGCAACACCAGCGCCAGCACCAGCAGCATCGCGGACACGCTCAGCGCGATCGGGCGCGGCGGCTGCGTGCTCGCCTTGGGCACACGCTGCACGTGCACCCACATCAGCAGCAGCGTCAGCAGCGGCACGCCGATGTGGATGAACACCAGCAGCGAGAACAACCGGTCGCTGACGCTGCTGGGGTAGATGAAGTTGCGGATCAGCGAGCCGCCGAAGCCGGGCAGCCAATCCAGCCACTCGAAGCTGGCGGTCGTGACGAACTGCGCGAGCTGGTCCCAGGGCAGCATGTAGCCGTTGACGCCGGCGGCCAGCACCAGCCAGATCAGCACGACCCCGGTGATCCACGAGAACCAGCGAAAGCCGCGCAGCCGGTTGAACGCGAAGTAGCGCACCAGGTGGATCAGCATCGTCACGACCATCGCATCCGACGCATAGCGGTGCAGGCTGCGCAGGATGCCGCCGGCCCACCACTGCTCGTGCGTCAGCGCTTGCACCGAGCGGTAGGCGCCGGCCACGCCGGTGTCGAAGAAGGCGAACAGGTACAGGCCCGTCGCGGTGACGATCCAGAACAGGAAGAAGCTGATCGCGCCCAGGTGGTAGTACGGGTTCAGGCGGTCGCCGAAGGCGCGGTTGAACAACGCCTCGACGTGCAGGAAGCACCAGCGCAGCAGCGCCTGCAGCCGGGCAATCACTCCGGGCTGCCCCGCCGCGTGGCGCGGATCACGACCACGACGAACAGCAGCCCGCCCACGATGGCCAGCAGCCCGCCCAGGCCCATCAGGCCCATGCCGGCGATCTCGCCGGTGCTGCGCAGCACCTGCTCGGCGCCGGCCACCTTGCGCTGCACGCCGTAGCCGCCCGACCAGACGAGGCCGATGATGTGCATCAGCTGCCCCGCACCGTACACGGCCGGCTGCAGCACGGCCATGCGGCCCTGCGGCGCGCCGTAACCCAGCCGCGGCAGCAGGTGGTAGACCAGCCCCATCAGCGCCAGCGTGACGCCGACGATGCAGCCGTGGTAGTGCGCGGGGATCTTGACGTTGTTGCCGCTGATGAGCATGCCGATCACGCCGCCGGCGGCGAAAAGCAGCATCGACGAAACCAGCGCCGCGCGCAGCGGGCGCACGGTGACGTCGACCCGGCGCAGCGGCAGCAGCGACACCAGCACCGCCAGCGCGATCGGCAGGATCGCCACGCCGCCGCCGAAGCGCATGGCCCAGGTGTGCAGGTTGCGGTGCTCGACCGTGGACACGTCGTAGGCCAGGTAGGCCAGCGGCGTGACGAACACGCTGGCCAGCGCGAGCGCGAACATCAGCAGGGCCACGCGCGGACTCAACGGAACGCAGGCGCCGCAGGCCCGGGCCAGCCAGAGCCAGCCCACCAGCATCAGCAGCGTCCAGGCGAACTGCAGCGCGTGGCCGCCGCCCCAGAACAGGATCTCGTAGTAGGCCCTGCCTTCCAGCGCACGCGGCACGACGGCCAGCGACCAGCCGAAGGCCAGCAGCGCCACCGCCGCGGAGATGGCGCTGGCGTTGAGCCCGAAGCGCAGCGCGCGCTCGCCGTCGATCACGCCGCCCAGCCGCGGCGCGGCGACCAGGCATCGCAGCACCTGCAGCGCGAAGCCGGCGCCGAAGACCACCAGCCCGGTCATGAACAGCTTGCCCTCGAGTACCGGGATGTAGTTGGCCATGATCGGAGTACCCGGCTCGACGAAGGCACCGAGCGACATCAGCAGCGCGCCGCCGCCGCACAGGCCCAGCGCGGCCCAGCTCGACCGGCCGGCGCGCGGCGTGGCGTTCAGGCTCCACAACAGGCCCGCCATTGCGGCGAACCACACCAGCACCGACAGGTCCACGTGCACCACCAGCGCGACGCGAAAGAAGTCGGCCGCCGGCAGCCACTGGTTCACCCACGGCGTGCGCGCCAGCACCAGCAGGATCGAGAACAGGCCCGAGCCGATCAGCGCCGCCAGGCCCAACCAGAGCCAGCCGCGCGCGAGCCGGCGCTGCGCGGCGTTCGGGACGGGCAGCGCGTAGTCGGCAGCCGGTGCCGCCGATTGGGCGACGAGGAAGGACGATGCAAGCGTGAAGTTCATGGCCGGACTCAGCGCAGGGTGATGCCGCCGCGTTCGGCGTCGAAATCGATGACCAGCACCTGGGCCGGTGCCAGCGTCACGGTGGTGTCGCGCTGGTGCGTGAAGCCCGCGTGGCGCACGTCGTCGTTCAGGCGCACGGCAATGCGCTGCGGTCCCGCGGCCACCGGCAGCCGCTGATAGACCGCCGACGCGCCGTCGCGCGACAGCCCCGACGGCTGCGCCACCCGGCGCAGCACCGTCGTGCCGCCGATGTCCACCTCCACCGTCACCGGCGAGCGTTCGCGCGGGCACTTGGTCGGCGCGCGCATGTTCGGCGGCAGCTTGGCGAGTTCCTCCGGCGTCTGCGTGCGGCAGTCGCCCACCGGCTTGCCGGTGTGCGTGAAACTGAGCTTGACCAGCGCCTGGTCGCCGGCCAGCGGGTGGTAGGCCGGCCAGCGCGAGAAGACGCCGATCACCAGCGCGAACAGCGCGTACAGCACCGCCTGACCAAGCCAGGCGAGCGGCTGGATCGGCCGCGCGACGGGCGCGGTGCGGAGCGCCGGGTCAGCCATGTTCGGCCATCGCCTGCGGGCCCTGCGTCGGGCTGAGTTGTTGCACGCGCCGGCGCAGATCGTCCAGCGCCGACTGCAACGCCGGCAGGTCATGGGCCGGTGTCCACGCCATGGCCCAGCGCTCGGACGGCACGCCCGCTCGCAGATGCGGCTCGCGCCGGCCGAGCAGCCGCTCGGACGTCCAGCGCTGCCCGAGCCGGTATGCGCAGGCCCCTTCGGCGCATCCGGTGACCAGCACGCCGGCCGCGCCGTCGCGCAACGCATAGTCGACGAACGACGGCGGCAGCATGCCGGTGCAGATCAGGCTGAACGGCACGACGTCCTGGCCGGCGAGCGCGTGCACGCGGCCGCCGTGGTCGCAGCCGAAGACGACGATCGGGCGCTCGCCCGCCGCCGACGCCAGGGCCTGCTGCAGGCGCCGGCGCAGCGAGCCGATCGTCAGCTGCGGCATGTCGATGCCGGTGACCAACTCGGCCGTGCTGCGAAACGGCGTCGACGACGGGCAGGCGCCGGCGCAGATGCCGCAGCTGGCGCACAGGTCGGCATTCACCTGCGCCAGCTCCTTGCCGATGCGCTTGTTGGGGTGCGGCACCATCGTCACCGCGGCATAGGGGCAGTCGGCAAAGCAGCGACGGCAGCCGTTGCAGTTGGCCGCGTCGACGCGCGCCACCGCCAGCCGCGCCGGCTGCGGCAGGAACGGCAGCGCGAACAGCAGCAGCAACAACGCCGTCACCGCGAGCCAGACGGCCCCGCCCGAGGTGGCGCTCACCAGCGGATGCACGAACAGCAGGATCCAGTCCAGCGACAGCGCAGCCGGCACGGTGGCCATGTCGGCCGGGCCTTGGCTGGTCACCGGCAGCACGATCGCCAGCGCCAGCAGCACACCGACCAGGCCGAGCGCCAGCGGGCGCGGCGGAACGACCGCCACGCGCACCAGGCGCTGGATGTGGAACCACAGGCCGAACAACATCAGCAGCGGCACGCCCAGGTGCACGAAGACGAACAGCGAGAACAGGCGGTCGTTCACCGCGTCGGCAGTCAGGAAGTTGCGCGCCAGCGGCGTGGCCAGCAGCGGCAACGCGTCGAACCACTCGGCGGTGGCCTCGGCCGAGAACTGGCCGAGCTGGTCCCAGTTGAGCCAGAAGCCGCCGATCGCGCTGACGAAGGCGAACACGATCAGCGGCACGCCGGTTAGCCACGAAAAGCGGCGAAAGCTCCGGTAGCGCCCGTGCAGCCATTCGCGCAGCAGGTGCGCAGCCATCAGGATCACGAACGCGTCGGCGGCGTAGCGGTGCACGCTGCGCAACCAGCCGCCGACGTACCACGGCTGGCGTGCCAGGCGATCGATCGACGGGTACGCACCGGTGGCCGACGTGTCGATCACCACGTACAGGTAGATGCCGCTGGCGGCCAGCAGCCAGAAGCAGAGGAATCCGAGCGTGCCGAGGTGGCGCAGCGGGTTCAACGCCGAGCCGAAGGCGGCGTCGAACCCGCGCTCCGTCGCAGCCCAAAGGCCCAGGCCGGCGGCACGCAACCACCCGGTCGACGCCAACGTGGTCGGCGCCGGCGCGGCCGTGGATCCACCGAGGGCGCTCAACGCGAGCCCTCGGCGGCCGGCGCGACCGCACCGGTTGCGGCCAGCCGCGCGCGGCGCCGGCGCAACCGGTCGGCCACCCAATACCAGGCTACCGTCAGAAAGAAGCCCAGGCCGCCGACGATCTCGAAGATCAGCGCATAGTTGTAGCGGTACTGCCCGGTGTCGGGGTCGTACACCGTGCACAGGATGCGCACCCGCTCGATCAGCGCGGCCAGCCGCTGCCCTTGCGGCATCGGGGCGTTGGTGAGCAGCTGGCGCATCGGCTCACCGAGCCGGTCGGCCGTGATGCGCTCGCCAAGCACCTGGGTGTAGATGCGGCCCTGCGCGTCGACCACGGTGACCCCGAGCACATGGTCGAAGCCGGCCGGCGTGGCCACGTAGCTGAAGCCGAAGTCGCGCGCGAGGCGATCAACCGCCGCGCCGTCCGGGCTCAGGAACTCCCAGTTCGGGTAGTCGATGCGGTGCTGCGCCGCGAAGGCACGCATCGCCGCCGGCGAATCGAAGGGCTGGTTGAAGCCGATGCTGACGACGTTGAACTGGTTCGGGCTCAGCAGAAGGTCCAGGCCCTTCACCGCGTCGTGCAGCCGCCGCGTCTGCGCCGGGCAGACCTCGAAGCAGCCGGTGTAGATGAAGCTCACCAGCAGCGGCTTGCCCCGGTAGCGGTCCAGCCGCACCGGCCGGCCCTGGCGGTCGAGCAGCGTGTGGTCGGGCACGGCCTGGCCGATCACGGCCTGGCTGGCGGCGACGGCCGCGCGCTCGTCCAGGCGCGGCACCGTGCTGTCGCGCGCGGCGTCGGTGTCAGCAGCCGCGCCGGCCGGCCCGATCAGGGCCGCCAGCAGCATCGCGAGCCCGGGTCTGCGCAGGCGTGCAACCTCGGGCCAATCAGCGAACCACCGCATCGACGGCCACCGCAGCCAGCAGCACGCTCAGCTGCACCATGGAGGCGAAGAACGACGCCATCGCCGTCTGGCGGCTCGGCGCGAGCGCCAGCGCGCGGGTCTTGCGCAAGAAGTGCGCGCCACCGATCAACGCCCCGATCACGTAGATCGGACCGGCGCCGAAGAAGGCCGGCAGCAGCGAGGCCACGACGAGCGCGATCGAATGCCCGTACACCACGCGCGCCGCGCGGGCTGGCCCGGCCACCACCGGCAGCATCGGCACGCCGGCGGCGGCGTAGTCGGTGTGCGTGGCGATCGCCAGGCTCCAGAAATGCGGCGGCGTCCACAGGAACAGCACCAGCGCCAGCAGCAGCGGCAACGCCCCGAGCGACGGATCCACCGCCGCGGCGCCGGCCAGCACCGCGAAACTGCCCGACGCGCCGCCGATCACGATGTTCAGCCAGCTGCGCCGCTTGAGCCACAGCGTATACACCACGCCGTAGAAGAACGCGCCGAGAAAGATGAACAGCGCCGACGTCGCGTTGAGCACCCACCACGCCGAGCCGACCGCACCGGCCAACAGCGCGGCGAACACGACCAGCCACACCGGCGAACGCGCCAGCGTGCCGCTGGCGAAGGGCCGCTGGCGCGTGCGCACCATCAGGCGGTCGCTGTCGGCCTCGATGTACTGGTTGAATGCACCGGCGCTGGCCGACGCGACCAGCACCGCCAGCGCCAGAACCACCACCTGAGCCAGGCTCAGGCCCGCACCGGGGGTGATGGCCAGCCCGGCCAGCGCGGTGATCATGATCAGCATGCCGATGCGCAGCTTGAAGATGCCGATCACCGCGCGGGCGAGCCCGGAGGTGGAACGACTGGCCTGCATCACGGTGGTGTTCATGCGCGTGCTCCTTCGGATCCGCCGACGTGATGGTTCAGCTCAGGCCCCACAGCGTGGACAGGTACTTCCAGTTGATGAAGTAGTAGAGCACGAAGGCGGTCAGGAACACCATCGCCAGCACGAACGTGCCGGGTGCGGCGAAGCCCGCCGAGCCGTAGGTCTGCGCGGCCATCGACGGGGCGGTCGGCGGAATCGGCGTGAACTTCGGGCTCTGAGCGCCGGTGTCGAGTCTCTTGCCCCACAGCAGCGAGCCCACCGTGATGTAGACGTAGATCGCGCCGGCGGCGATGGCCATGATGCCGGCGATGCCTACCAGGCCCATCATCAGGTAGGCCGCGCCGGGCCATTCGTAGGCCAGCGCGTTGCCGCTGAAGGCCATGTCCCAGTGGCGGCGCGACACACCCAGCGTGCCGGCGCCCATCATGACCAGGCAGAAGAAGTACATCGAGAAGCCGAACAGATAGGGCTGCCACTGCGCCAGCTTCGGCGCGATCATCTCGCGCCTGAACAGCACCGGCAGCAGGAAGTAGGTCAGCGCCATGAAGGTCAGCGTGGTGCCCACCACCACCGTGGCGTGGAAGTGACCCGGCACGTAGATCGTGTTGTGGATGATCATGTTGAGCTGTTCGGTGCCCATCATCACGCCCGAGATGCCGCCCAGGAAGCCGAAACCGATGATCGCGATGAACACGCCGGAGAAGGTCGGGTTGCCCCA
>Ga0209261_10000228_pt1 | contig 15343 bp, 12 predicted proteins | sample DOMMetBare1Fresh_FD_187470 | JGI IMG/M metagenome (GOLD analysis project Ga0209261, IMG submission 187470) | Wetland sediment microbial communities from St. Louis River estuary, USA, under dissolved organic matter induced mercury methylation -... | ecosystem: Environmental > Aquatic >...
GCCCTGGGGGGATTCAACGACCACCGGGGTGTGTCGGCCGGCCGGTACCGGACGTGCCCGAGACCTGCCCGAACACCGCACCCGGCGGTGCACCCGGCGGTGCACCCGGCGGTGCACGGGGCGGTGCACGGGGCGGTGCACGGGGCGGTGCACGGAGAGGTGCACGGGGAGGTGCCCATCGACCTGCCCGACCGGCGGATCAGCCCGCAGCGAGCTGCAGCGGCTCGCGCACCGACCGCCGGGAGACCGCCGGCGCGGTCGGTGCGCTCACGTCGTAGAGCGCCGCGGCCGGCGTGGCGGTGACCAGGGCTCGCAGCACGGCGACCTTCTCCGCGGACGCCTCGGCACTCCCCCAGATCACCCGGGCGCGGTTGTCCATGCTGAGCCAGACCCCGTCGCGGGAGGTGGCGCCGATCGAGCGCAGCCGATCGATGACCGCGGTGGGCAGCGCGGCCTGGACGTCGAGCGCCGCGGTCAGCGCGGCGGGTCCGCCGACGGCGACGTCCACGTCCAGGAAGGGAACGGTCACCGGCCGGGCGGACACCGCCTCGACCTCGACGCCGTCCCGGTCGACCAACCGGTAGCCGCCGCCGTCCGCGGCGGGTACGGCGGCCACCGGCACTCGCTCGGTGACGCGCACCTGCACCGTCGAGGGCCAGCGCCGGGTCGTCGTCACCGCCTTGACCAGCGGGAGGGCCGCCACCCGGCGGGAGACGGCGCGGGGGTCGAGCAGCACCATCGGGCGGCCGACCTCGGCGTCCACGATCTGGTGCACGCTGCCGGCGTCCACCCGGGTGGTGCCGGAGACCTGGACCCGCTCCACCAGCAGCCAGGGCGAGAACAGGGCCAACCAGCCCAGGCCGACGAGCAGGACGGCGGCCGCGATCGCGGCCGCCCAGCGCCGACGCCGGCGGGAGCGGACCCGGGCCGCGAACCGCTCGGCGGTCCCGGAGGACGCCGCGCGCCGCGGCGGGGCGCTCGAGGTGAGCAGCGAGGTCCGGCTCATCCGGTCGCCTCCCGGCCGGCGGCCAGGGCCTCCAACAATCGCGGCCCGAGCCCGGTCACGTCACCGGCGCCCATCGTGATCACCAGGTCGCCGGGCCGGACCAGCCCGTGCAGCGCCGCCAGGGCATCGTCCAAGGTCGGCACGTATCGCACCCGGTGCGCCGGCAGCGTCACCGCGTCGGCGATCAACTCTCCGCTGATCTGCGGATCGGGGTCCTCGCGGGCGACGTACACGTCGAGCACGAGCACCTCGTCGGCCAGCGACAGCGCCCGCCCGAAGTCGGCGGCGAAGATCCGGGTGCGGCTGACCAGGTGCGGCTGGAAGACGACGACCACTCGCTGCCGGCCCACCCCGCGCGCGGCGCGCAGCGCGGCCTCGACCTCGGTCGGGTGGTGGGCGTAGTCGTCGCGTACCTCGACCCCGGCCACCTCGCCGCGCAGCTCGAACCTTCGCCGGGTGCCGCCGAAGCCGGCGAGTCCCTCGGCCAGTCCCCCCGGGTCCTCGCCCAGCCAGCAGCCCGCGATCCAGGCGGCGGCCGCGTCGGCCACGTTGTGCCGTCCGGGAACCTGCAGCCGGATCGGGCCGGTCACCGGCAGGGGCTGGTCCCGGCCGGGCATCCGCAGGTCCGCGGCCGGGCGCAGGGTGACCTCGGCGCCGCCGCCGACCGCCCGCACAGCCTCCAGAGCGACGTCGGGCTCCTCGCCCGCAGCGCCCTCGCCGTAAGTGATCACCTGGATCTGCCCGCCCCGGCGGCCCCGGGTGGCCGCCGCGAGGCGGGCCGCGCCAGGGTCGTCCGCGCAGGCGACCAGCAGACCGCCCGGCACGATCCGGTCGGTGAAGGCGTCGAAGGCGGCGGCCACCGCCTCGGGGGTGCCGTAGTGGTCGAGGTGGTCCGGCTCGACGTTCGTCACCACCGCGACAGTGGGCGCGTAGCGCAGGAAGGACTCGTCGGACTCGTCCGCCTCGGCCACGAACACGTCGCCGCTGCCCTCGCGGGCGCTGGCCTGGGCCGCGGGCGCACCGGTCAGCTCACCGCCGATCGCGAACGAGGGATCGGCGCCGCAGTGGGTCAGGGCCACGGTCAGCATCGAGGTGGTGGTGGTCTTGCCGTGGGTCCCCGCGACGGCGACCGCGCGCCGTCCGACCATCAGGCTGGCCAGGGCCTGCGACCGGTGCAGGAGGCGCAGGCCCCGGGCCTGCGCCGCGAGCAGTTCGGGGTTGTCCGGCCGGATCGCGGAGGAGACCACCACGGTGTCCACGCCCTCGACGTTGCTCGCCCGGTGGCCGACGCTGACCGTGACACCGAGCGAGCGCAGAGCGTCCAGGACCGCGGAGTCGCGGGCATCGCTGCCCGAGACGGAGACGCCGCGGGCACAGAAGATCCGGGCCAGCCCGGACATGCCGACCCCGCCGACGCCGACGAAGTGGACGGCGCCGAGCAGGCCCGGATCGAGGATCGGCTCGGTCGGGCCGGGCTGTTCGGTCAACTCCCGGCTCCTTCCGCCGCGACCGCCACCAGGTCGGCCAGCCGCTCGGCACCGTCGCGGATGCCGAAACCCGTTGCGGCCTGGGCCATCCGGCCCAGCGCCTGGAGATCGGACAGCAGCGGCACGAGGGTGTCCGCGATCCACTCGGGGGTGCAGGCGGCGTCGGCGACCAGGAGGCCTCCCCCGGCCTCGACCACCGGTGCGGCGTTGAGCCGCTGCTCGCCGTTGCCGATCGGCAGCGGCACGTAGGCCGCCGGCAGGCCGATCGCCGTGAGCTCGCACACGGTGCTCGCGCCGGCCCGGCACAGCACCAGGTCGGCGACCGCGTAGGCCAGGTCCATCCGGTCGAGGTACTCCCGGACGACGTAGTTGGGGTGCTCGGCCACCGCCTCGGGCAGATCGACCGGCTTGCCCCTCCCGCTCAGGTGCAGCACCTGGTGACCGGCACCGAGCAGGGCCGGTGCGGCCGCGGCCAGGGTCTCGTTGATCCGCTGCGCCCCGAGCGAGCCGCCCGTGACGAGCAGGGTGCGCCGGCCCGCCGACAGCCCGAACTCGGCCAGTGCCTGAGGCCGCAACGCGGCCCGGGCGACGGCGTCCAGCGCGGTGATCTGCGGCCGCAGGGGCATGCCGAGCACCTGGGCGCCACGCAGCGGGGTGCCCGGGAACGCACACGCCACGTGCGAGGTGAACCGCGCCCCCAGCCGGTTGGCCAGCCCGGGCCGAGCGTTCGCCTCGTGCACCACGATCGGGACGCCGAGCCGGCGCGCGGCGAGGTAGGCCGGCGCGGCGACGTACCCGCCGAAGCCCACCACGACCTGCGCCTCGCAGTCCGTGATCGCCTGGGCCGCAGCCTGATTGGCCGCTCGCAGCCTGACCGGCAGCCGGCCGAGGTCACCGGAGACCTTGCGCGGCAAGGGCACCCGGGGCACCAGGGCCAGCGGATACCCGGCCTCGGGGACCAGTCGCGACTCCACCCCTTCGGCCGTGCCCAGCACGGTGATCCGGGTGGCGGGATCGCGGCGGCGCAGACAGTCGGCCAGGGCCAGCAGTGGCGCCACGTGCCCGGTGGTCCCACCCCCGGCCAGCAGCACCGAGGTGAGCCGTGCGGCGGTCATCGTCGCCGCCCACGGCGATGGTCCGCGGTGATCCGGCCCATCCGTGCCATCCCGCGCGGCAGCACCGCCGCCGTCCGGTTCGCGGGCCGGGGACGGGCGGCGAGCGCCTCGGGCGCCCCGGGCACCCGGCGGGCGAAGCCCAGCACCATGCCCAGCGCGACCATCATCGTCACCAGCGCGGAGCCGCCGCTGGAGACCAGTGGCAGCGGCACCCCGATCACCGGCAGCAGGCCCAGCACGGCACCGATGTTCACGATTGCCTGGCCGAGCACCCAGGCCAGCACGCCGCCGGTGGCGATCTTCACGAACGTGTCGTCGCTGGCGATGACCAGCCGGAACAGGCCCACGCCGAGCGCGGCGAACAGCGCCAGGACGACGAGCGTGCCGGCCAGGCCGAGCTCCTCGCCGATCACCGCGAAGATGTAGTCGTTGTGCGCCTCGGGCAGCCACAGCCACTTCTCGCGGCCGGCGCCGAGCCCGACCCCCCACCAGCCACCGGTGGCGAGTCCCCACCGGCCGTGCAACGGCTGCCAGCAGGTGCTCCAGTACAGGTCGGGCAGGTTCTGCGCCTGGGTGATCCGGGAGCAGGCACCGTTGGTCCAGACCCCGATCCGGCTCATCCGGTTCGGGCTGGTGATCACCAGCAGGGTGATCACCCCGGCCCCGAGCAGGCCGCCGACCAGGAACACCCGCAGCGGCGCCCCGGCGGTGAACAGCAGCGCGGCGGTGATCCCGACCAGGATCAGCGCCGTGCCGAGGTCGTTGCCGAGCATGACCAGGCCGAGCAGCAGGACGGCGCCGGGCACCACCGGGACGAGCACGTGCGAGACCCGACCGAGCAGGGCGTGCTTGCGGGAGAGCACCGAGGCCGACCAGATGATCAGGGCGAACTTGGCCGCCTCCGACGGCTGCAACGTGACCGGACCGATGATCAGCCAGTTCCGGTTGCCGTTCCTGGTGCTTCCCGCCACCGCCACGGTGACCAGTCCGATCGCACCGACGAAGAGAGCGGGCCAGGCCAGGCGCTTCCAGACTGCGATCGGCAGCCGCGAGGCGACCCAGGCCAGCGGCAACCCGATCGCGGCGAACACCGCTTGCTTGGAGAAGACCGCATAGGAGTTGTTCGACTCGCGCAGCGCCTCGATGTTCGAACTCGACAGCACCATGACCAGCCCGATCGCCACCAGAGCGGTCACCGAGCCGAGCACCAGGTAGTACGCCGCCAGGGGCGACTCCAGCCGCGCCGACCACGCGCTGCGGCGCGGGTGGGCGCGCCCCTGGTCGCGGCCGATCGGGGCGGACGGCGCCACCACGGTTCAGCCCACCCGGCGCCGGACGGCGTCCGCGAAGGCGTCACCACGATGCGCGTAGGAGTGGAACTGGTCCATCGATGCGCACGCAGGCGCGAGCAGCACCGTATCGCCGGGGCGGGCCAGCGCGGCGGCGCGCTCCGCCACGGCGTCCATCAGCTGCTGGGTACGCTGCTGTCCGGTCGGCACCCCCTCAGTCTCATCGACGTGCACCTCGTGCACGGGGACGTCCGGCGCGTGTCGTGCCAGCGCCGTGGCGATCAGCTCCCGGTCCGCGCCGATCAGGATCGCTGCCCGCAGCCGGCCGGCGTGGGTGGCGACCAGGTTGTCGAAGGTCGCCCCCTTGGCCAGGCCGCCGGCCACCCAGACCACGGACTCGAAGGCCCGCAGCGCGGCGTCCGCAGCGTGCGGGTTGGTCGCCTTGGAGTCGTCGATCCACCGCACCCCGCCGGCCTCGGCGACCAGGGCGATCCGGTGCGGCTCGGGGGTGTAGCCGCGCAGCCCGTCCCGCACCGCCACTGGTGGCACACCGTGGGCCCGGGCGAGCGCCGCGGCGGCCAGCGCGTTGGCCACCGCATGCGGTGCCAGCGTGCCCCCGGTGGCGATCCGGACGTCGTCCAGGGTCCCCAGCTCGGCCGCGCTGGTCCGCCGCTCCGGCACGAAGGCCCGGTCGCACAGCACGTCGTCCACCACCCCGAGCATCGACACCGCGGGCACCCCCAGGGTGAAGCCGATCGCCCGGCAGCCCTCGATCACCTCGGCGTCGCGGACCAGCTGCTCGGTCAGCGGGTCCTCGACGTTGTAGATGCAGGCCAGCTCGGTGTTGGCGTAGACCTTGCCCTTGTCGGCGGCGTAGGCCTCGATCGAGCCGTGCCAGTCGACATGGTCGGGCGCCACGTTGAGGCAGGCGCTGGCCTGCGGTTGCAGCGAGCAGGACCAGTGCAGCTGGAAGCTGGACAGCTCGACCGCGATCACGTCGTAGGGCTGCGGGTGCAGCACCGCCTCGAGGATCGGGGTGCCGACGTTGCCCGCCGCGACCGCCCTCGACCCGGCGGCCGACAGCATCGAGGCGAGCATGGTCACGGTGGTCGTCTTGCCGTTGGTCCCGGTCAGGGTCAGCCACGGCGCAGCCCCGGTCGACGGCCGCATCCGCCAGGCCAGCTCGACCTCGCCCCAGACCGGGATGGCGGCCCCGGCCGCGGCGGCCAGCAACGGCTGGTCCGGACGCCATCCGGGCGAGGTGATCACCAGGTCTGGCGCCTCGTCCGGCAGGGACGCCGTGCAGCCCGGGCCGAGCCGCAGCTGCGCGCCGAGCAGCTCCAGCACCCGGGCACGCTCCTGCTCACGCTCGCCGTCCCGCTCGTCGACGACCATGACCCGGCACCCGCGCTCGACCAGAGCATCGGCCGCGGCGAACCCGCTGATCCCGATCCCGGCCACGACCACGCGCAGCCCCGACCAGTCGGCGTCCCGGTGGGTCAGGCGGCTCGGATCTCGCGTCATTGGGTACCGACGACCCACTCGGCGTAGAAGACCCCGAGCCCGAACCCGCAGAACAGGCCGGCGATGATCCAGAACCGGATCACGACGGTGACCTCGTTCCAGCCGGCGAGCTCGAAGTGGTGCTGCAGCGGCGCCATCCGGAACACCCGTGTACCGGTCATCTTGAAGTAGCCGACCTGGATCACGACCGACATCAGAATGATCACGAACAGCCCGCCGAGCAGGATCAGCAGCAGCTGGGTCCGGGTCAGGATGGCCAGCCCGGCCAGCGCCCCGCCGATGGCCAGCGATCCGGTGTCACCCATGAAGATCTTGGCCGGGGAGGCGTTCCACCACAGGAAGCCGAACGTGGCCCCGAGCAGGCAGGCGGCGACCACGGCCAGGTCGCGCGGGTCGCGCACCTGGTAGCACAGTGGCGTCGGGATCGGCTCGCAGGACTGGTTGGACTGCCAGGTGCCGATCAGGAGGTAGGACCCGGCCACCGCCACCGCGGCCCCGCTGGCGAGCCCGTCGAGGCCGTCGGCCAGGTTCACCCCGTTGCTGGTCCCGGCGATCATGACCATCGCCCAGATCACGAACAGGACCAGGCCGACCACGGGGCCTGCGAAGGCCAGGTCGAGCGGCAGGTCGCGCAGGAAGGAGACGTGGGTCGAGGCCGGAGTGAGCGTCTCGCCGTTGTCGACGGTGAGGGCGACCACGGCGAAGGCGATGGCCACCACGGACTGCCCGATCAGCTTCGGGCCCACGCGCAGGCCCAGGCTGCGCTGCTTGGAGATCTTGATGTAGTCGTCGAGCCAGCCGACGAACCCCAGGCCCACCATGAGGAACAGCACGAGCAGCCCGGACAGCGTCGGCTCCCACACGGTCAGGCCGTGCGCCAGGCCGTACCCGAGCAGCGTGGCCGCGATGATCACGGCACCGCCCATGGTCGGGGTGCCACGCTTGGTGTGGTGCGAGGTCGGACCGTCGTCCCGGATGAACTGGCCGAAGCCCCGGCGGACCAGGAACCGGATGTACAGCGGGGTCCCGAACAGCGAGCACACCATGGCGACCGCGGCCGCGATGACGACTGCCTTCACGCCCCGACCTCCCTGGGCATCCCTGCCACGACCTGTTCCTCCGCGCGGGCGACATCCTGCCTCCCCGACGGTCCGGACGACGGCAGGTCGGCCAACTCGGGCGATTCGCCTGCGGGCTCGATCAGCGCGCGGGCCAACCGGTCCAGCCCGATCGCGCGAGACGCCTTGACCAGCACCACGTCCCCGGATCGCAGCTGCTCGTGCAGCAGCACCAGGGCCGCAGCCACGTCGTCCACCGCGGTCAGCCACGCCGACGGCACCGACGTGGTCCCGTAGGCGCGGGCGCCCTCCGCCACAGTGACCAACCGGTCGACGCCGAGGTCTGCCGCGAGCCGGCCGATCCGGGCGTGTTCGACGGCCGAGCGCTCGCCCAGCTCGAGCATCTCCCCGAGCACAGCCCAGCTGCGGCCCGTCCCGCCGGCCGCGGGGCGGGCCATCGCGACCAGCGCGGCCAGGGCGGCAGCCATCGAGTCCGGGTTGGCGTTGTAGGAGTCGTCGATCACCACGACGCCGTCGGGTCGGGTGGTCACCTGCATCCGCCCCGTGCTGGTCACGCCGGACCGGCCGAGCAACGCGCCGATCCGCTCGGGGGCCAGACCCACCGCGTCGGCCACCGCGGCCACCGCCAGGGCGTTGGCGACGTGGTGGGCGCCGTGCACCGGCAGGGTCACCGGTACCTCGCGCCGGTGCAGACCGAGGGTGAAGGAGGGTCGGGCGGCGGCGTCCAGCCGGACGTCGCGGGCCCGGACGTCGGCCGCCCGAGCGCCGGCGGCGCTGGTCAGCACGACGCGGGCGGCGGTGCGCACGGCCATCGCCACGACCGCGGCGTCGTCCGCGTTGAGCACGGCCACCCCTCCCTCGGCGGCCGGCGGCAAGGCCTCCACCAGCTCGCCCTTGGTGGCCGCGGTCGCCTCGCGGGTCCCGAACACCCCGGCGTGGGCGGCCCCGACGTTGAGCACCACGCCCAGGTCCGGCCGGACGATGCCGCACAGATAGGCGATGTTGCCCGGTTCCCGGGCTCCCAGCTCACTGACCAGGAACCGGGTGTGCGCCTCGCAGCGCAGCAGGGTCAGCGGCACCCCGAGCTCGTTGTTGAACGAGTTCACCGGGGCGACGGTCGGGCCGATGTCGGCGAGCACCTGGGCGAGCAGGTCCTTGGTGCTCGTCTTGCCGCTGGAGCCGGTCACCCCGATCACGGTCAGCTCGGGCAGCCGGTCCCGGACGGCGCGGGCGAGGAGCCCGAGCGCGCGTGGGACGTCGTCCACCACCACGCAGGGCACGTCCAGCGGGCGCGAGCCGAGCACCGCCACCGCCCCGGCGGCCACGGCGGCTGCGGCGAAATCGTGCCCGTCGGCGTGCTCGCCGACCAGGGCGACGAACAGCGCCCCCGGCACCACCTGCCGGGAGTCGATCACCACCGGGCCGCTGACCACCGCGGACACCCCGGCACCGCCGGCGAGCCGGCCGCCGCAGGCACGCGCGACCTCGGCCAGGACGAACGGGATCACGGCGCAGTCACCGCCGGTGCTCCAGGGCGGCGCGCAGCACCAACCGGTCGTCGAACGGGTGGATGCCGGCGACGCCGTCGACGGTCACCTCCTGGCCCTGCTCATGGCCCTTGCCGGCGACCAGCACCACGCCCGTGCCGGCATCGGTCCAGGCCGCATCGACGGCGGCGGCGATCGCCGCCCGCCGGTCGGGGACCTCGCGGACCAGCACGCCGGCACCCGCACGTGAGCGCGCGCCGTCCAGCACCGTGGCCCGGATCGCGGCCGGGTCCTCGGACCGGGGGTTGTCGTCGGTGACGATCACGATGTCAGCGACCGCCGCCGCGGCCGCGCCCATCGCCGGACGCTTGCCCCGGTCCCGGTCGCCCCCGGCGCCGAGCACCACGACCAGCGGCTTGGCGCCGCCCCGCAGGGCGGCCAGCGCCGCGGCCACCGCGTCGGGGGTGTGGGCGTAGTCGACCACACCCACCGGCGCCCCCGCCGCCGACGCCCCGCCGGGGGCGTCCACGCGTTCCATCCGGCCGGGAACGGGCCCGGACCGGGCCACGGCCTCGGCTGCGGCGGCCGGCTCGATCGGGTAGGCCTCGGTGAGCATCGCCGTGGCCAGCAGCGCGTTCGCCAGGTTGAACCCGCCCGGCAACGGCACGGTCAGCTCGATCCGGCGCCCGTCCGGGGCGATCACCTCGGCCAACGTCGAGGCCGGCCTCGGCTCGATCGAGACCACCTGCCAGGCCGCCACCGCGCCGGACCCTGGGGACGGCGACCCGGCGCCACCGGGTGCGCGGTCCGGGTGGGTGTTCACGGTGATCGTCGGCAGGCCGTCCTGCTCGGCGGTCGCGGCCAGCCGCCGCCCCCAGGGATCGTCCGTGCAGATCACCGCCCGGTGGGCGTACGGCGGGGTGAACAGCATCGCCTTGGCGGCGAAGTAGTCCTCCATGGTGCCGTGGTAGTCGAGGTGGTCCTGGGAGAGGTTGGTGAAGCCCGCGACGTCCACGGTCAGCCCGTCGACCCGGTGCTGGGCCAGGGCGTGGCTGGAGATCTCCATTGCGCACACGTCGACGCCACGTTCGACCATCACCGCGAGCAGGGCGTGCAGGTCGGGCGCCTCCGGCGTGGTGCCGGTGGACGGGACCACCTCGCGGTCGACCCGCAGCTCCACCGTGCCGACCAGGCCGGTGCGGTGACCGAGGGCGCGCAACGCGCCGTCCAGCAGGAAGGTCGTCGTGGTCTTGCCGTTGGTCCCGGTGACACCCATGGTGATCAGGCGCTCGGCCGGCCGCCCGTACAGCCACGCCGCCAGGGCGCCGAGCCGGGCCCGGGGGTCGGCCACCTCGACCACGGGCAGGCCGACGCCGCCGACGGCCAGCCGGCGGACGCCCTCAGGGTCGGTGAGCACGGCGACCGCGCCGGCGTCCCGGGCGGCAGCGGCGTAGTCCGCGCCGTGGGCCCGCTGGCCGGGCAGCGCCGCGTAGAGGTCGCCGGGCCGCACGGTCCGCGAACTCAAGGTCACTCCCGAGACCAGGACGTCCTCGGCCGGCGCAGCGCCCTGGGTGGCGCCGGGTGCGGCGTGGACCTGGTCGGCCACCTCGCTCAGGTGGCGCGGCGGGGTGTGGGAGGGACGTGGTCCGCCGGGGATCGGCACGGTGCGAGGCTACCCGTCAACGCCAGGTGGTCGGGATGTCGGCCGGCTTGCCCGAGCTCGGAGTCACCGACCGGTGCGCGAGGGCGTAGGTCATCAGCTGGCTGAAGACCGGGGCGGCCACCTCACCGCCGAAGTGCCCACGGACCGGGTCCTGCAGGATCACCGCGATCACCAGGGCGGGGTCCTCGGCCGGGGCCATCCCGATGAAGCTCGCGGTGTAGCCGCGGTAGCCGCCCTTGACCGCGCGCTGCGCCGTACCGGTCTTGCCCGCCACCCGGTAGCCGGGCACCGCGGCCTTGACCGCCGTCCCGCCCTCGACCACGACGCCTTCCATCATCTGCCGCATGGTGCGGGCGGTGGCGTCGCTGAGTACCCGCACCGAGGGACGCGCCGCGGTGGCGTGGTAGGTGCCGTCGGCGCTGGTGTACCCGGCGACGATGGACGGCGGCATCCGCACCCCGTCGTTGGCGATCGTGGCGAACACCTGCGCCGCCTGCAGGGTGTTGAGCGAGAGGCCCTGGCCGAACAGCACCGTGTACCGCTGGGAGCCGTTCCACTGGGTGAACGGCGCCAGGATGCCCGGCGACTCGGGCAGGCCGACGTCGGCCTTGACCCCCAGCCCGAACAGGCGCAGGTAGCGCTCCATCGTGGCCGGGGAGACCTTCTCGCCCAGCATGATCGTGCCGATGTTGCTCGACTTGGCCAGCACCCCCGCGGCGGTGAGCTTCTCGACGCCGTGCTCCTCGGCGTCGCGGAACGTCCGGTCCGCGCGGTTGAGCCGGTTCGGCACCGTGACCCGGGTCAGCGGGGTGGCCACCCCCTCCTGGAGCGCCGCGGCCAGGGTGATCACCTTGGAGGTCGATCCCGGCTCGAAGACCTCGAGCAGGGGTCGGTTGCCCAGGTCCTCCCTGTCGGCCCTGCTCGGCGCATTGGGGTCGAAGGTGGGCGCGGTGGCCAGCGCCAGCACCTGGCCGGTGCGCGGGTCGACCACCGCGATCTCGCCGGACTCGGCCTGGGTCTGGGCGACCTGGGCTGCGATCAACTGCTGGGCCTTCCACTGCAGGTCGCGGTCGACGGTCAGGGTGACGCTGCCGCCGTCCCGCGGCTCGACCTGCTCGGTGATCCCGGTCGGGATCCGGGTGCCGTCCTTGGCCTGCTCGTAGGTGATCTTGCCGGACGTGCCGGCCAGGGTGGCGTCGAAGCCGCCCTCGACCCCGCCGTAGGCGATGCCGTCGGCCGCCACGAAGCCGAGCACGTTGGCGGCCAGGTCGCCGGCTGGGTAGATCCGCCGGCTCGCCTGCGGCGTGTCCAGCCCCGGGATCTTCAGCAGCAGCACCTTGCGGGCCACCTCGGGGGTGATGTTCCGGGCCACGAACGCGCCCCGTGAGGTGCCGGTCAGCTTCGTGGTCAACCCCGCCGTGGTCTGCTGCAGCAGCGGGGCGAGTTCGGCTGCGGCACCGGCGATCCCGCCTCGGGCGTACCCACCGACCAGGGTCTGGTCCACCCGGACGTCGCGCCGCTCGACGGTCGTGGCGAGGACGGCGCCGCTGGCGTCGGTGATCGCGCCCCGGCCTGCGGGCAGTTCGACGCTGACCCGCCGGGTGTTCAAAGCCGCGCTGGCCAGGGCCGAGGCGTCCAACCCCTGCAACTGGACCAGGCGGCCGGCGAACAGGCTCAGCACGAAGAGCATGGCCACCAGGGCCACCGACATCCGCCGGTTCGGGTCCGCCGGGGGGCGAGGTGGGCGCGGCGGCCGGCGGGGGCGCGGGGGCCGCGGGGGCCGCGGCGGAGCGTCAGGGCGCTGTCGGGCCGGCTGCCGGTGTCGGCGCTGGCCCGACTGTTCTCCCGGCTGGCGCTGTCCCGGCTGGCGCGGTCCCGGCTGGCGCGGTCCCGGCTGGCGCTGACCCGACTGGCGTGGCACGGGCGTGGTCCGGGTCGAGCGCGCGGCCGTTCCCGATCCGGTGGCCTGCGCCCTGGACGCAGCCTGCGATCTCCGCGGCGCGGGCGTGCGGGTCTGACCGGTCCGCGATCCGCCGGCTCGCGTCGACCCGGTGCCACCGGAGCGCGGACGCGGAGCCCGGCCCGGCACGGTCGGGCCACCGCGGCGCGAAGGGGATGGGGTCATCGCCGTGTCCTCGACCGTCCTCAGCCGGCGGCCGCTGTCGCCGGCTTGGTCGTCGGCTTCGTCACGGGCGTGGCCGTGGACGTGGCGGTGGGCTTGATCGCGGTGGGCTTGGTCGCCGTGGTCAGCGCGCGGGTCGCCGCCGGGGTCGCCGCCGGGACCGCCGCCGCGACGCCCGGCGTGGGCCCACCCGATGCCCCCGGCGAGGGGATCGTCGTGGGCGAAGACCCAGGGCCGGGGTGGCGGCGGATCGGCAGCGGAACCCCTGCCGCCGCCTTCGGCTCCCCGAGCACCGTTCCGTCACTGCGCCGGATCACGGCCACGTTCGGCGCCGGGACCATGCCCTGCGTGCGCGCCTTCGCGGCGAGGCTCTGCGGCGCCTGGAGTGCGGCGATCTCTTCCTGCAGCGCCTGACGCTGCTCGACCAGGTTGGCCTTCTCCGCGCGCAGGGCCCGCATCTGGTAGGCACCACGGCCCAGGCTCACGGTGAGGATCAGCAGCCCGATCAGGCCGACCGCGAGCAGGCCCAGGCAGGCCGTGACCAGGCCCGCGCGCGAGCGCAGGTGCTCCGGCGTGGCCACCACCCGCAGCCGGGCCGGGACCGACGATGTGCGCGCCGTCCGAGCCGTGCGGGCGACGCCGATGGCCACGGAGCGCGCCGCTCCCGCACTGCTCATCTGTCGTCCTCCCTCGTCGTGTCCGTCCCGATCATGCGGCGTCCGCTCGGACCCGCTCCGCTGCTCGCAGCCGCACCGAGGCCGCCCGCGGATTGGCGGTGATCTCCTCCTGGTCCGCGGTCTCTGCGCCGCGGGTGAGCAGCCGCAGCCGCGGCGCATGCTCAGGAAGCTCGATCGGCAGCCCGGGTGGTGCGGTGCTGCGGACCTGCTCGGCCAGCGCTCGCTTGACGATCCGGTCCTCGAGCGAGTGGTAGGAGAGGACGACGATCCGTCCGCCGACCGCGAGCGCGCCGATCGCCGCGGGCACCGCCCGCGCCAGCACCTCGAGCTCCGCGTTGACCTCGATCCGCAGCGCCTGGAAGGTGCGCTTGGCGGGATGGCCGCCGGTGCGGCGGGCGGCCGCGGGCACCGCGTCCCGGATCAGCTGGACCAACCGCGCGCTGGTGGCGAACGGGCGCTGGGCTCGCTCCCGCACCACGCTCTCGGCGATCCGGCGGGCGAACCGCTCCTCGCCGTACTCACGCAGCACCCGGGTCAGCTCGCCGACCGGATAGCTGTTGAGCACGTCAGCGGCGGTGGGTCCGGTCGACGGGTCCATCCGCATGTCGAGCGGGGCGTCGACCGCGTAGGCGAAGCCTCGCTCCACCTCGTCCAGCTGCAGGGAGGAGACGCCCAGGTCGAACAGGACCCCCTGGATCTCGTGGTGACCGAGCCGGTCGAGTACCGCGGGCAGCTCGTCGTAGACGGCGCGGAGCAGGTGCACCCGGTCGGCGAATGCCGCCAGCCGGTCGGTGGCCAGGGCCAGCGCCTGCGGATCGCGGTCGAGTCCGATCAGCGCGGCCTGCGGGCAGCGTTCGAGCAGCGCCCGGCTGTGACCTCCCATCCCGAGCGTGGCATCGACCACGACGCTGCCGGGTGCGTCCAGGGCCGGGGAGAGCAGGGCGACGCACCGCTCGAGCAGGACCGGGATGTGCCGGTCCTGCGCAGGCGCGCCGTTCGCCATCTCAACCCTCTCGACCCTGGTGCGCTCCCCCCGGCAGAGGCCGGGGTCGATCCGTGAACAGCGGCGGTCAGGTCTCCATCCGCACCGCTCGGCCGCTCCGACCAGGTGGCCTGACACCGGGGAAGGTGCATCAGGACACCCCGGGCGGCTGGAGACCTCACCGCCGTTGCATCGCGCCGATAGGACGGCACGACCAACCTCAGAAGATCCCGGGGACCACCTCCTCGGCCTGGTGGGCGAAGGCCGACTCCTGCTCGGCCAGGTAGGCGTCCCAAGCCGCGGCGTCCCAGATCTCGACCCGCTCCCCGGCGCCGATCACCGCACAGTCGCGGCTCAGCCCGGCGTAGCTGCGCAGGGTGGCGGGCACCGTGATCCGGCCCTGACGGTCCATCGCCTCGTCGCTGGCGCCGGAGAGGAACACCCGCAGGTAGTCCCTGGCCTGCTTGCTGGTCACCGGCGCCTGGCGCAGCTGTCCGGCGATCCGGGCGAACTCGTCGGCGGGGAAGACGTAGAGGCAGCGCTCCTGCCCTCTCGTCACCACCACACCGGCCTCCAGTTGCTCGCGGAACTTCGCCGGAAGGATCAGCCGGCCCTTGTCGTCCAGACGGGGGGTGTAGGTGCCGAGGAACACCGAGCCTCCCCTCCGGCCCCCATGAGCCCCGGAGAACCCTCGGGATCCCCCGCGAGTCCCCTTTGCCATCCAGACGGCCCCACTCTACTCCACTTCCCCCCACGGTCAACGATCGACGAGTCGCTCTGGCGTCCCCCGAACGAGTGACGTCGCAGGTCAGCGACCTGCCGCCGGCCCGCGAGTTTGCCGACGACCGGAAGTGGATCATCGGCACACCCGATCTCATCGTGAAGCTGCCTGAGATCACCGTGAAGGGCGAC
>Ga0209261_10000229_pt1 | contig 15317 bp, 11 predicted proteins | sample DOMMetBare1Fresh_FD_187470 | JGI IMG/M metagenome (GOLD analysis project Ga0209261, IMG submission 187470) | Wetland sediment microbial communities from St. Louis River estuary, USA, under dissolved organic matter induced mercury methylation -... | ecosystem: Environmental > Aquatic >...
GGCCAATCTCGGTTTTCGATGGGATCAGTAATCCGGATAACAAGGAAATCAACTACTATTATCCAACCAACGATTTGGTAACTGGTCCTGATATTATTTTCTTCTGGGTGGCCAGAATGATTATTGCAGGTTACGAATACCGCGATCTGTTTCCGTTTAAAAATGTGTATTTCACCGGAATGGTGCGCGACAAACAGCGCCGCAAAATGTCGAAATCGCTGGGCAATTCGCCCGATCCGCTCGACCTGATTGACACTTACGGTGCCGACGGCGTTCGCGTGGGAATGTTGCTTTGTTCACCTGCCGGTGGCGATTTGATGTTCGACGAAAGTTTACCACAGCAGGGTGCTGGTTTCGTGACGAAAATCTGGAACTCATTCCGATTGGTGAATGGCTGGGAAGTTGATTCAACGATTCCGCAGCCTGAGCATTCAAAATTAGCCATAAGTTGGTTTCATGAAAAGTTCAGCCAGATTGTAGAGCAAACCGACGATCATTTCGATAAATTCCGTATTTCGGACGCGTTGATGAATGTGTACACTACTGTTCGCGATGAGTTTTCCGGATGGTTGCTCGAAATGGTGAAACCAGCCTATCAGCAACCCATTGACGGAAAAACTTACGAGGAACTGATTGATATTTTTGACGAAGTTCTCCGTTTCCTTCATCCGTTTATGCCTTTCGTAAGCGAAGAGGTTTGGCAGTTGCTCAAAGAACGCCAGCAAGGCGATAGCATCACAATCAGCTCATGGCCAAAATCAACTGGCTACGACGAAACTTTAATCGCTCAGTTTGAAGATGTGAAAGAAGCCATCGCAGGATTACGCACCATCCGCACCAAAAATAATATTCCGAATAAAGATCAGCTCGAACTGGCTATTATAGCAGGCGACAAAGGTTTTGCTCCTGAATTCAACAGCGTGTTGGTTAAGATGGGTAACCTTTCAGCCTTAAATCTGGTAACCGAGGAAGTGAAATTAGCCGCTTCGTTTTTGGTGAAATCAACTACTTTCTTTGTGCCGATGGGCGGAACGATTGATGTGGAAGAAGAACTGAAAAAACTTCAGGCCGAATTGGATTACACCAAAGGCTTCCTGAATTCGGTACTTAAAAAGCTAAGCAATGAACGTTTCGTTAGCAGTGCTCCCGAAGCTGTGGTTGCCGTTGAGCGTGCCAAACAAGCAGATGCTGAAGCAAAAATTAAAGTATTGGAAGAGCAGATTGCCGGTTTGAAATAGAACTTTCAAAATGGTAGTGATTGTTTGACTTCATTGTATTTGCACGCTTAAGATCCAAAATCAAGGCCGACCCAATTGTTTGGGCCGGCCTTTTTCATCAGCACACAAAATGAATCATACGATCACTTTGCTTTCATCACCTCGAACTCAACTCTTCGATTTAAAGCCCGTCCTTCAGGAGTCTCATTTGTTGCAGCAGGATTTGTTTCACCTAATCCTGTTTTCTGCTCAATGCGGTCCTTCTTTATATTACCCGAAACGATTGATTCAACAACTGAATTAACACGGCTTTTTGACAAGTTGATGTTGTAGATGTCTGATCCCAACGCGTCTGCAAATCCGAGAACTTTCACTTTATAATTGCTGTTTTCTTTCAGCAAATTAACAAGTTTGTCAATTTTTATTTTTTCCGAAGCATTCAAAGTTGATTTATTGGAATCAAAATATACTGGTTCAACTCTTAAATTTTCAGATTCAATTTCAACGGCAGTTTTTTCTATTACTGGGCATCCATTAGTATCAACTTTCACACTTTTTGGTGTATCGGCACATTTATCCAGATAATCAGGAATGCCATCACCATCCGAATCGACCGGACATCCTTTGGCGTCAACACTGGCTCCTTTTGGTGAGTCGGGGCATTTATCAAGATAATCTGCAATTCCATCTGCGTCAGAGTCAATTGGACAACCTTTAGCATCAACTTTTGCCCCTTTGGGTGTGTCGGCGCATTTGTCGTCTTTATCGGCAACGCCATCACCATCGGCATCCGGACATCCTTTTAATGAGGTTAACCCAGCAATAGTTGGACAATCATCCAAATAATCAGCAACTCCATCACCATCCGTATCAATTGGACAACCATTGGCGTCAACGGCCACACCAGCCGGTGTATTTGGGCACTTGTCTTTTTTATCAGAAACTCCGTCCATGTCCGAATCTTTGGTTTTGCCAAAATCGAATTCCATACCCACTGTAGCTTTCCAGAAATTGTCTCTGGTGTTTTTACCTGCTATGGTAGTTTCAATTCCATTTATATACCCGGCCTCCAGATATAATGCCGTTGCCGGAGTCATGTAATATTTGCTACCAACACCCAAATCAAAATTTAATCCTGATTCACCATTGTCGGCCAGAAAACCTGGTCCTGCAAATAAATACGGACGTAGATTTTTGTCTTCACCGGTTAATTTGTACCTCAGGTTAAGGAATGGATTAACCAGATCCAGGTTATTCTTTACTTTTGAATTAAACAATCCAAAGTCGCTTTTCAATATCAAATCAAGTCTTGGGCTGAGGTATCTGCTTAAATACAATTCAGGCATAAAACCAACACTTGGTTTATTAAGAGTGCCGTAGGCTCCAACACCTGCTCCAACTCCCCACTTTTTATCGGCCGTTTGCGAAAAAGCTGGTTGCAGAAGTATAGTTAATGCCAAAACAGTAAGTATATTTTTCATGATAAAAAATTGATTTTAAGTTACAATTAGTATGTAATGACAGGGTCTAAGGTGTTGGCTTGATTAATAAAATCAGTAACCTGTGACAATGCTGGCACGGTGCGTGTGATTTTCTTTTCTTCCTGGATTACAAGCAACTTCGCATGAAGGTTTTCAGCATTACGGGTTCTTAATTCCTTAACAGTATCAATTCCGGCGGCATGAAGTAATTCAGCAAATTGTGGTCCGACTCCTTTGATACGGAACAGATCAGCCATATTGACCCAGGTTAAAATTTTGGCATCATCGATTCCTGTTTCTTCGGATAAACTCTTCCTTCCTGATTTTGAAGCACCTTTTTCCAGAAGATCTTCAACTTTTAATACTCCTGCATTATTCAGCTTTTCAGCATAAACATTACCAATTCCTTCAATTTCAATGATTTTCATAGTGTTAATTTTTAATTTTTTGATTTGTATTAATTTATATTTCAATTTTTTTTACTTCAAAGTTCCCTGTTCTGCCTGGTTTATCATTTGTTTATTCGCAGTTATGAAGATTTCAACTCTCCGGTTTTTTGCTCTTCCTTCAACTGTTGTATTTTCTGCTACAGGTTCATCAAATGCTTTACCTTCAGTAGTCATCCGATCAGCCGAAATTCCATTGGAGTTCAGAAAACCTGCAACTGATGCAGCTCTGTTTTTTGATAACTGCAGGTTTGTTTCCATGGAACCTGTGTTGTCGGTATGACCATAAATGGTTACGTCTGTTTCTGGCGTTTCTTTTAAGGAAGCAGCAAATTTGTTTAATGCGGTTTTCGAACTGGCATTTAAGTCACTTTTCCCTGAAGCAAATAAAATCCCACTATCAAAAGTGACTTTTATGGCCTGTAGATTGTTGGCATCAGTTACAGATTCAACTTTAGCACCTTCAATCTTTTCGAGTTCAGCTTTTTGTTTGTCCATTTTCTTTCCAATAACTACTCCTGCACCAGCGCCAACAGCTCCACCAACAGCAGCACCAATTGCTGCTCCTTTTTCGCTACCGACCAATGCTCCAATTCCTGCTCCCAATAATGCACCGCCAGCACCCCCAAGAAATCCACCTTTGGTAGCGTTTTTGGTTGAAGAACAACTGCTCAGTAATATGGTACTGCAAAGCATCAGAACAACTAATTTGTTAAATGATTTCATTATTATAAATTTTTTGGTTTTTGTTTGATTTTTTTATTCAACCTACTTTTATCTTTTTCCGTTCCCTATTTTTAAGACAATTCATATGATGTTTTATAATCAGTTCTTTTTTATCATCATTAAGATGTTTTAACCAGCCTACTTTTTCTTTGAAATTTAGTAGTTCAATTTCAGCAAATGGACAATCATGTTTTCTGTACTGAAATGGACAATCATATGCGCATCCAAAAATTTCACAATCGTCATTAAAAAAATCTGATTTAAACATAACCGGTTGAATAAGTTTGTTTTACAAGTTTTCAAGATGATTCTTAAATACTGTATTCATGTTTTATAACTTGCCAAATCAAGATTTGACACATTTTATTTCCCTAATTCTTTGTAAACAAGTCCGGCTGCAATTGCTCCGGCAATTGGGATAACTATGAACAGCCAAAGCTGTGCCAATGCCCAGTCTCCAACGAATATCGCCTGACTAATGCTTCTGGCAGGATTAACAGATGTGTTTGTCACTGGAATACTTACCAAATGAATCAGAGTTAAAGCCAAACCAATAGCCAAACCTGCAAAACCCTTGGGTGCTTTTTCATCAGTCGCTCCCAAAATGACAATTAAAAACATAAAAGTCATGATGAATTCTGTAAGAATAGCGGCAAGTAAACTGTAATTGCCTGGTGAATGCTCTCCATAGCCGTTTGCGGCAAAAGTGCCTATTGATGAACCATTTCCGGTTACAATAAAGTACAAGGCAGTTGCAGCCAAAATACCTCCGGCAATTTGTGAGATGATGTAGGGAACTACTCCTTTTGCTTCAAATCGTCCACCGATCCATAAGCCGATTGTTACAGCCGGATTAAGATGCGCTCCTGAAATATGCCCTAAAGAATAAGCAATGGTAACTACAGTTAGTCCAAATGCAAGGGAAACTCCAAGCAATCCAATTCCTACTCCAGGAAATCCTGCAGCTAACAATGCACTACCGCAGCCACCAAATACGAGCCAAAATGTTCCAATAAATTCTGCTAAATTTTTTTTCATCGCTAATTTTTTAAAGTTGAGTGTTGTAATAAAATTTTATCTGTTTTAATAATCTGAAACAAAAGTCTGCAAATTCAAAATATTTATTGCGATTTTGGGCATAGCATCATCCATACAGCAATCTATACAACATCTATACACGAATTGTAAAGTTCAGTTAAATTGGTCATTAGAGAGAATTGTTGTGTTAGTAGTGATGTTGAAACTCAATAAACGTGGTAATACTAACTTTACTTATTAATCATCAGAATAGACAGAAAATTGACTCTTTCTATAATCTTTTCTGGAATTAAAAGAACTAAAAAAGCTAATTTTGAATAATTTGTAGTAATCTTAATGTTTGAACCCGACTACTAAAACGTTTCAGCGATGACTAATTCAAAACTACTGCTTGTTGACGATGAGCCTCTGAATCTTAAGCTTTACGATAAAATGCTGAAAGATTTTAATTTTCAAATAATCACTGCCGCTAATGGGAAGGAATGTCTTGAAAAGGTTAACGAGCATTTTCCTGATCTGATATTATTAGATTGGAATATGCCGGTAATGGATGGGGTTGAAGCTTTGGAAATTCTAAAAAAAGATGTTGCTACAATGGATATTCCGGTTTTAATGATCACCGGTGTGATGACTTCCTCGGAAGATTTATCTTTTGCGATGTCGATAGGCGCCATCGACTTTCTGAAGAAGCCATTTGATAAACTTGAATTAAGTGCACGCGTCAGGAATATTTTATTGTTATCTGAAAGCCTGAAAGCATTGAAGGAGCAATACCGTCTTCTTGAGAATAAGAACGTATTCATTACTTCATTAATAGAAAGTATACCTCATCCGGTTATTTATTGTTCGCTGGAGGGAATTTTGCTCTTGTGCAATAAGTCCTTCGAGCAACTCCTGAATCTCGATAAAAACGAATTGATTGGCAAGTCAGTCTATCGGTATTTTCAGAGTGAGGAAGTAGGCTTTCATGTTCAGAAAGACATTGAATTGGCTCAAAGTAAAATGTCCGCATCATATGAAAAAAATGTTTTCCCCGGAGACAAATTGTTTATTGTTTCTAAAAATTTGGTATTTAATGATCAGGATAATCCAACCGGAATAATTACCGTTTTTACTGATGTTACAGACCTTAAAAAGGCAAATGAAGATATTGTGAATACCAAAAAGATCGAATTGATTTCGAGCACCTTGAAATTGATGCATTTAAATGAGCTGAACAACAGTCTAATAAATGATCTTGTTAAGGTCAATCCATATACAAATAAGGAGGGTCAGGAACTGATTCGCCAGATGAGTCAAAAGTTCAGGATGAACATGGCTGAGCAGATCTGGAATGATTTTGAAACACGGTTCGAAAATGCTTTTGATTCATTTTACACGGTATTACTCGAAAAGTTCCCCAGTTTAACACCCAATGAACGTAAATTATGTGCTCTGTTAAGGTCCGGTTTATCCTCGAAAGACATTGCCATTCTTACTTTTCAGAATCCTCAAAGTGTTGATGTGGCCAGGTATCGGTTACGTAAAAAACTCAACTTAGTCAATGATGAGAATCTCATTGATTTTCTTTTAATGATTGACAAATAATTTTCCTACTTGTTGACATCCAGTGGAGTAGCCTTGCTGTATTGATAATGTATAGTTTTTAGCTGAATATTATTAATAGATATTTATGACTTTTGCAATTCGAAAGTTATCACTGATCACATTTATTTTTCAAAACCGCCAAATATCTTGGTTTTCAGAATTCAAAAACAAAAGGGAGGTATAATAACATGATTAAAATTAAAATACCAACGCGCCTAATTGCAACTACCATTTTAATGTCATTAATTCTTGTGCTGATTGTTGTTATCATATTTAGCCTGATTAATGAAAAAGTACGAATACAATCAGCCTTAGCTCTATCCCAGCAAAATCGTGAACAGATATTGAAAACGGAAGGTGTGACTGAGTCGCTCCTGTTGGTTGAAGTCCGATTCAAGGAATATTGCACAACATTTGAAAAGCCGGTTTTTGAAGATTATAAAATGCAAGTTAAAACGCTGGCTGAAAATATTCAGGTTTTGCAGCATTCGATATCCAGCGAATCAAGGGAGGAAGGAAAACAAATTACCCGAATTTTTGAAGAAAAGACCAAAGAGGCTGATGTATACCTGAAATTAAGATTAATGACAGATTCTCTGATGCTTTCGTTTGGAAGTTTAGAAGCAAACCAAATTGAGATTAAAAAATATATTAAGAAATTATCTGAAGTAAAAGTTGACACATTAAGTGTTACTGAGACCAGAGAAACACGGAAGAAAGGCCTTTTGGGGAAAATAAAGAGTGCGATTGTTGGAGAGAAAATCCAGGAAAATGTTAATACCAAATTGTTAGTTAATACACAGGAAAATCTCAATATCCTTAATCCAAATCCGTCTCAGGAGCAAGTGCTGGAGACATTAGAATCACAAAATTCAGGTACCAATTCGAATCATATTAATGCATTAATTAAAAAGGCTCAGGAATTAAAAAATAGTGAGCTAAAGCTAATTAAACTAAATAACAGACTAATAGCTGAAATTCGCAACCTCATTAATGATATCAAGAACAGCATTATAAATCAGGAAGCAGAACAAAACAATACGTTTTTAAAATCAGTCAGGAATTCAACTGATTTTCTTCAAAATATATTGATTGTTTTAATGATGCTGGCTTGTATTCTGGCAGTATATATTCTGATTTTGGCTTATAAAAACAACAATTTCCAAAACAATATTATTGAGCTTAACAAAAAGGTGATGAAAGATTCTATCGAAAAGGATAAGTTCTTTTCCATCATAAGCCATGACTTAATGAATCCATTTAATGCACTGCTTGGATTTAGCGAAATGCTGACATTGTCAGCAAAAAATGGTGATAAGGAGGATTGCATAGAATATTCCCAGATTGTACATCAATCAACAAAGCGAATTCTTAATCTTCTGCAAAATTTACTTGTTTGGTCGCGAATGCAAAATGGTAAAATGAAATATGCTCCCAAGTCAGTCCGTATTGATGAACTTGTTTCTGACACGATAATGATTACCGCACCAATAGCCCAAAATAAGGGAATAGATCTCGAGTGGAAGACAAACAACAACATCACAGCAAACCTTGACCCCAATATGATTGGTTCAGTTTTGCAAAACTTGATTACCAATGCAATAAAGTTTACGGAAAGAGGTGGATCCGTAAAGGTTAAAGTCACTACAGATTCAAATCACTTGAATTTTACCGTTTCGGATACCGGTGTCGGAATAAGTGACGATCAGATCAATAAACTCTTCAGGATAGACAAGAATTCATCGTCAAGAGGTACCGATGATGAGGTTGGAACCGGACTTGGCCTTATTATTTGTAAAGAGTTCATTGAAGCACATCAAGGAAAAATATGGGTGGAAAGCGTTCTCGGAAAAGGAAGTGATTTTTGCTTTTCCATCCCATTAAACTAGAAATTCAAAATAGTGGATGGGTTTTTGTCTAACTTGAAGGATTCCATGATATTTTTTGGACTTTTTAATCATCATCATCATCCTTCTCCATCGTGAAGAATGCAGCATGAACGGGCGCAGGGCAAACACTATTTAAGCCATGTATGGCAGCCCAGATTACTTCATTAAACTGACCATCCGGTACGCGATCTTCCTTGCTGAAATCAAATGTTTCACTTAATCTTGACATTTTATTGTCGGCCACATTCTTTTGGTTTAAATCGACCAAATTGGGATGTGACTTAAATGGAGGATGATTAGCAGTTCTATTGAAGCATCTCCATAGTGGTTCAGCAGCAGCATCGTACTGGCTCATGGGTGGTAGGCCCAGAATAAGTTCCATGGTACGCAAAGCCGATGAAGTTGAATACATGGTGTGATCCACAAATCCCTGTTTTACAAAGCCACCGGCCAGATAGGCTGTAGAGCGGTGTGCATCAACATGGTCGGGGCCATTTTGTGCATCATCTTCCACTATAATAATCAAACTCTCATTCCAGATGGGTGAATTGCTGAGGTATTCAACGAAAAGTCCAACCGCCAGATCATTATCGGCAACATGTGCAAGGGGGCTGGGTTTGCCTACTTTCAATCCTTCGGTATGGTCGTTGCCAAACCTTATGCTGTTAAATTGCGGAACTTTGCCTTTGGCAAGTAATGTTTCAAAATCTTGTTTCCACCAACGAACCCTTACCGTATCGCGAATCGACATGTCCCAGCCAATATAGTTTTCACAGAAATGATCTTTTAAAACCGGGATATTTGGTTTATTGTTATCGCCGATAAACTCGCCGTAACTCCGGTATGGAACGCCGTATTTTTTGCAATAATCCCATAAAAAGCCATTTTTGTTGTTAGCTATTTCACGGCTACCTTCACCGGGATATGATCCACCCCTCCCGCCATAACTGGTTGGCCAGTTTTTCTCCAGATAATCAGTGGCATAAGCTCCCATCGTCCAGTTATGGCCATCGGCGCTTACTTCACCATCCACGTAAAAGTTATCGAGCAAAACAAATTGTTTGGCTATAGCATGCTGGTTCGGCGTTACATTTTCGCCAAACAATACCAGGCTCTGATCGCCGTTTCCTTCCGGAATATCACCCAAAACCTGATCGTAAGTCCGGTTTTCCTTGATGACATAAAATACATACTTGATTGGCGATAATTCTCCCACTTTTGAAGGAATCGGATTTCCTTCCTCTCCGGAAGACAACATTTCGTTCTCCTTTTTATAGGGTGTATTGTTGTAAACCGATTGAGAATAAATGCTTAACTGTTTTTCATCTGGCTTTTGAATGGCCTGTAATGTTCCGGTAAACAAGCCGCCGATGTATTGTACTTTCGGTTTTTTATTTAAATCAGCGTGGTGTTCAACCTCTTCTTTTTTTGGACTTGGACCCAATGGATTGGCTTTGGATGTCAATCCCTTTCCATTGGTCACAAAAATGGTGTTGTTTATTACCCGGACACAGGTCGGATACCAGCCCGTGGGAATAAATCCTTTACTAAAGCTTTTACCCGGATTACTTACATCAAAAACAGCCAGACAATTATTATCGGCATTGGCAATGTACAGGGTTTTTTCATCATCGCTCAGGGCAACGCTATTACTAGTCGATCCGGAAGGAGAATCAGGAAAAAGAGCGGAATTCAGGATTTCTATTACCCTTTTCTGTTCCAGTGAAATAACCGAGACAGAATTGTCGTTGGCGTTACTCACAAACAGGTATTTCCCATTGTGCGTAATGCACATGTCATTGGGGTTGTCGCCAACCAGAATGGATCCGGCCATAGTTTGTGAACGGGTATCAAACAGGATCACTTTATCACAGCCCCAGCAGGTTACGTATAGCATTTTGCTGTCATCTGAAAGCAAACAGGTATATCCTTCGCCTCCCAGCGGAAATTGTGATTTGACTTTCTTTTCCTTCAGATCGTAAACATACAGCGAATTGTTTTCTTTGGTGACTGTATAAAGCAGCTGATTATCCTCATCTACAGCAATTCCGGCAATTGAAATTTTTTCAGGCCAGCGTTTTCCAATAACCAGGGTGTCGAACGGGATTAACTTTTTGTTTTTAACCTGATATTGAATAATCCAGTTGTCGTTTCCTCCTGAGGCATACAAGTACTTTCCATTTTTCGAGAAAGTCAATCCCAGCCAGCTTTTGGCAATAGTCACCGAATCGAGCAACTGCATTTTTTCAGGATCAAAGAGTTGAATGCTCTGATCGCTTTGCCCGTTATTGGTTACGGCAAGCATTTTTCCTGAAGGAGATACGGCAATATTTAAAGGCAAATCGCCCAACGGCATCATTTTGCCAACTGGCGAAAGTTTCCAGCCATTCACTAACGAAACGCGGTTGGCTTCAATTTCCTGCAAAGTCTGCCCGTTCACCTGAAAACAGATCAATGACAATAGACAAACCAGAACAAGCTGGATTTTGTAATTTTTGGTTATCATGATTTTAAGTGAGTTGGTAATGCATTTATGCAAGCTCATTTAATAATTTCTTTTTGTAATGCTTCGAGCGATTTTCCTTTTGTTTCAACATACATGAATTTCACTACAAAGAATTGAAGCAGCATCATAGCGGCAAAAAACAGGAAAGGATATCCACCCGATTTTTCAGCCATGACCGGGAAAGTCCACGAAACAACCGCAGCCATTGCCCAGTGTGTAAAACTTCCCAGCGCCTGTCCTTTTGATCGAACGGTGTTTGGAAAAACTTCGCTGATATATACCCAGATAACCGCACCCTGCGAAAAACCAAAAAATGCTATATAACTGATCAACAACCAAACCAACAAATTCTGATGGCTGTTGGTGAAGAAAATATAAGCCACTCCTGCAAGCGAAGCTGCCGTTCCAATGGAGCCAATAAGCAGCAATATTTTCCGTCCAACTTTGTCGATAATCGACATAGCCAGCATGGTAAACATGAGGTTGGTCGCGCCAATGGCAACACTTTGCAAATCGCCCGAAACTTTACTGAATCCGGCCTGGGCGAAAATATCATTTAGGTAATATAGCAAACCATTTATTCCTGAGAGTTGGTTAAACATAGCAATGGAAACAGCCAGGAAAATCGGATAACCAAATTTTCTGGAGAAAAGATTTTCCTTTCCATACTTCTGATCGGTTTCGATTGATTCAAGAATTTCATCGATTTCTTTTTCAATGTTTTCTTCGCCGGTCATCTTGAAAACAGCCCGGGCTTCATCAATCAATCCCATTTTAACCAGCCAGCGCGGACTTCTGGGAATAAAAAACAAGGTGATAAAAAACAGAATGGAAGGAATGGCCATAACACCCAGTTTGAAGCGCCATTCCAGATCTCCCAACCCAAAAAGACCAACGATGTAATTGGAGAAATAGGCCATCAGAATACCAAGTACTACATTAAATTGGAACATTCCTACCAGCCGACCACGGTATTTTGCCGGAGCAATTTCGGCAATATACATCGGGCCAACTACTGAAACACCACCCACCGCGATACCACCCAGAAAGCGGGAAACGAGCAATGAAATCCAGCTGAAAGAAAAGGCGCAACCCAAAGCTGATACAGTATAAAAAATGGCCAGTAGAAATAAAAGTTTTCTTCGTCCATACAAATCAGCAGGTTTGCCAACGACCATCGTTCCAATAATGGTTCCGATTAAGGCAATGGAAACGGTAAATCCCAGCCAGAATTTATCAAGATTGAATAACTTTTCAAGAGACGACGTGGCGCCAGCGATCACGGCAGTGTCGAATCCAAAAAGAAATCCGCCCAGGGCCGCAGTCAGTGTGATAAAAATGAGTCGATTGTTAAGTTTCATCAGTAAAGCTTTTTTAGTTCAGGAGTTCATCAAATTTATACAATTATTGTTTCGAAGTTAAAATTCATGAAGCGATTTCGGTCAGAGAGACAAATATTCTCCGGATTCCTGCTAAAATGGATCAAAACACTTCAACTTCTATACAAATGTCTGATTCAGAATAAGGGTAAATTCTTTGTCAACTGTTATGCTATCATATTGCACAGTCTTTTTTCATAAATTTGTTTGGTTTACATTAGATTTTATGTCTAAAACATTAAAGGGCATGGGGTGAGATCCGATGCTCTTTATAATTTAAAGCCTCCCCCGACCCCTCCAAAATAGGGGAGCAAGAAAAAACCAGAACAGGGAGGAGATAATTATCTGCTATAAATTATGCTGAAGTACTTCAGTTTCCTATGGAGAAGAGTTGATTATGATACGTTATTTTCCCTCGAACTCCTTATATTTGCTTCAAAATATTATTGGTGGATTACTTCATTGTAAATTTTAAAATCTATGACTTTAATAAAATCCATTTCAGGAATTCGGGGAACAATTGGTGGCAAACCCGGCGAAGGTTTAAGTCCGCTCGATGTGGTAAAATATACTGCAGCTTATGCCGAATGGGCGAAACAGCAGCATCCGGGGCAATCAATTACGATTGTTGTAGGTCGCGATGCACGTATTTCGGGCCCGATGGTTCAGTCGCTGGTAGTGGCAACACTTTCAGGAATGGGATGCATGGTGGTAGATTTGGGAATGGCCACAACACCAACAACCGAAATAGCTGTTAAGGAAGAGAATGCCCAGGGCGGAATTATTCTCACTGCCAGCCATAATCCCAAACAATGGAATGCCCTGAAATTACTCAACAGCGATGGTGAATTCCTGAATGCCGCAGAAGGCGCTTTGGTTTTGGAAATAGCCGAAAGCGAATCGTACCAGTTTGCAGAAGTGGACGATTTGGGTGAAGTTTTTTCCAAAGATTATACCGATATCCATATTCAGCAGGTTTTGGATTTGGAACTGGTTGATGTGGAAGCCATCCGAAATGCCAGGTTAAAAGTGGCGATTGATGCGGTGAATTCAGTGGGTGGAATTGTTATACCGGCCTTGCTGAAAGCTTTGGGAGTAAAAGAAATTGTTGAAATCAACTGTGAGGCAACAGGCCATTTTGCCCATACTCCGGAGCCGCTTCCTGAAAACCTGGTGGAAACTTCTGCCATTATTCGTGATTCAGGAGTTGATGTGGGATTTGTGGTCGATCCGGATGTTGACAGGCTCGCCATTATTAGCGAAGATGGCTCCATGTTTAACGAGGAATATTCGCTGGTTTCCATTGCCGATTATGTGCTTAGTCAAACGCCTGGAAATACGGTTTCCAATTTGTCATCGTCGCGTGCTTTGCGCGATATTACCGAAAAGCACGGAGGCCTTTACTCGGCTGCCGCAGTTGGCGAAGTGAATGTGGTGGCCAAAATGAAAGCTACCAATGCCGTAATAGGCGGTGAAGGAAATGGCGGAATCATTTATCCTGCCTCGCATTACGGACGTGATTCTTTGGTTGGTATAGCTTTGTTTTTAAGCCTGCTGGCCAAATCGGGTATGAATTGTTCGGAACTGCGGAAAACATATCCCGATTATTTCATCTCAAAAAATAAGATAGAACTAACGACCGGTATTGATGTGGATGGAATTCTTCTTAAAATGAAGAAGAAATACCAAAATGAGCAAGTAACAGATATTGATGGTGTAAAAATCGATTTTGCTGACCGGTGGGTCCATCTCCGAAAATCGAATACCGAGCCCATCATCCGGATTTATGCTGAAGCTCCGTCAATGTCCGAAGCAGATAATCTGGCTCAACAGATTATTCAGGATATCCGGTCATTGATATTCTAAGAAAAAGGCTGTCTCAAAAGTCATTGAAACTGTCATCCTGAACTTGGTTCAGGATCCCAAAGCATTGTATGTCATATCCCGAAATAAATTCGGGATGACACAATCCGCGAGCATTTTGACTTTTGAGTCAGCCTCTTATTTCACTTTTCCTGTTTATTGAATTCCTTCCTTTTTCGTGATCAAATCCATCACAATTTGTTCTTTTTCCTGAATAACTTTTTCCTGTTTGATTATTTTTAATTCGTTTTGGGCAATATTATTCTTTGCTGATTTAATGTCCAGTTCTTTCGATTTGATTTTGGTTTTGAAGGATTTAATTTTGCTAAAATATTTTGATTTTTCTTTCTCCAGCCCCTTTAGTTCTTGTTTGGCAGCATCATATTCCGGGGTCTTTTTTGTCAGGGTAGTGAACGTCACTTTTTTGGCGGTGATATTCTCATTAAGCCTCACAATGTCACTTTCAACTTCAAATATTCCGGCATTAAATTCCTGAATATCCGATTCAAATCGCGCAATGGCTTTTTCTTCTTTTCTGGAATCTGATTCAATATCTTTCTTTACAGCCTCCTGATTCGAGACTTCTTTCTTTGCTTCCTTAATCTGATCATCAACTACGCTTTTGTATGCTTCAACCCCAAATTCACGGATGTAGCTTTTCATGTTCTGAATACGTTCCTGATCGGCATTCGATTCGCTGATAAATACGGAGTCGGTGTATTGAAAAAATGCAGAGAACTGGCATCCATCCGGCATGTCGGTCATTCGGGCATAAATGTCCATGGAATGACTGGTAATAGCTGATTGTTCAATAGAACGCACATACCATTCATCTCCTTTTTTTTCAACTTTCAGCTTGTCGCGGCTGGCCTGATTTTCACTGCTTTTAAAAACATTGCCAATCTGGGTTGCCAGGTTTCCAATGCGTTCACCAAAGCCCCGGTTGTTGACATATTTTTTCCAGAGAGACTCAACGTCTTTCATTTTTGCTTCAGGAATCAACATGGTAACAGCCATCTGCTGACCTTGAGACATGGTTTTTTCTCCAATTTCGACCTGAATTTTTTGCTGTGAACTTGCAAGAAGACTGAAAGTAAGAATTACGGTGAGGGTAAAAATTCGTTTCATAACAGTTTTTTTTGTTTTATAACGAATATTGACCTCTTATTGTTTCTGATTTGTATG
>Ga0209261_10000230_pt1 | contig 15296 bp, 11 predicted proteins | sample DOMMetBare1Fresh_FD_187470 | JGI IMG/M metagenome (GOLD analysis project Ga0209261, IMG submission 187470) | Wetland sediment microbial communities from St. Louis River estuary, USA, under dissolved organic matter induced mercury methylation -... | ecosystem: Environmental > Aquatic >...
TGGAATATGACTTGTCAAAAGTCATGTTTATTGCCACAGCAAACACTTTAAATACGATTGCTCCTGCCTTGCGCGACAGGCTCGAATTGATTGAAGTCAGTGGCTACCTGGTAGAAGAAAAGATTGAAATTGCCAGACGCCACCTGATTCCAAAACAGCTTGAAAATCATGGAATCAAGGAGAATAGTGTGGTTTTACCGAAAGAAATAATTCAGCATATAATCGAAAATTATACGCGAGAATCAGGTGTTCGGGAACTGGATAAAAAAATTGCAAAAATCGCACGGCGCATTGCCAAGAAGATTGCCTTTGAGGAGAATTATAATGTTGAACTGAACAAATCCGATATCCGTGAATACCTTGGCGTGGTTCAATATACAAAGGAAATTTATCAGGGTAATGAATTTGCCGGAGTAGTTACCGGGTTGGCCTGGACTGCTGTTGGTGGCGAAATTTTGTATGTTGAAACCAGTCTGAGTAAGGGCAAAGGATCGCTTACCTTAACAGGTAATTTGGGCGATGTAATGAAAGAATCGGCCATGCTGGCTCATGAATATCTTCGATCGCATGCCGAGCAGTTGGGTTTAAATCCTGAAGTTTTTGACCGTTACAATGTACATGTCCACGTTCCTGAAGGTGCCATTCCAAAAGATGGTCCTTCGGCGGGAATTACCATGGTAACATCTATTGCTTCAGCATTTACACAGCGAAAAGTTCGAAAAAATCTGGCAATGACCGGAGAAATAACTTTGAGAGGCAAGGTTTTGCCGGTTGGAGGAATTAAAGAAAAAATTCTGGCCGCGAAACGTGCCGGCATCAAGGAAATTATTCTTTCTGAAGCTAACCGTAAGGATCTGGAAGAAATTAAGGATGCCTATATTAAAGGATTAAAATTTCATCATGTTAGTACTATTCAGGAAGTAATTGAATATGCTTTACTGGACACAATGGTTGATAAACCTTTAAAAATTGAATAAAACAGGATATTAGTAATAAAAAACGGACAACAGGCTTATTATGCTTTTGTTGTCCGTTTTTCTTTTAATGACCATATGCAGGTGGAAATAAATCCAGTTTTTCAAAAAGTAATAGATTACTCTTCGAAATCTCTTCTTCCAGCAAAGTTTGATTAAAATTCATTACACATTTCAGGTTTTTTTTATCCACCTTTTTCAGATATTTCAGATTAATATAGACTGATCTACTGATCTTAAATAGCGTTTGAGAATTGATTGTTTCAGCCAGAATGTTTAGGTTTCGTGTAATTACTTCTATGGTACCATCCTGCAAATAAAGGTAACAGTTGTTTGCTTTGGCTTTCAGGAGTACAATATCCTTAATTTCTATAATCAGAACGCCGTTTACAGTTGGAAGCTTAATTTTTGGCGAATTTGACTGTGAGTGGATGAACAGATCCACTTTTCGTAAATACTTTTTCTTCTCTGCCGATTTCTGAAATTTCAAAAGAACAGTTTCAACATCTTCAACAGTAAATGGTTTGATTAAAAAATCAAGTGGTTGAAAGTCGATGGCATCGTAGGCGTATTTTGAATGTGCGGTTGTAAAGACTATTTCAGAATAAAAATTATCGGTATGAATATGATCGGCTACCTGAAGTCCATTCATGTCTGGCATGTCAATATCCAAAAAGACTAAATCTGGCAAGTGTAAATTTACCAGCTCCAAACCTTGTTTCGCATGAGATTCTTTACCAATGACTTTTACATGGGGAAAAAACCTCAAGTACATCTCTAGTAATTGGATTGAATCCGGTTCATCGTCAATAATAATAGCAGTAATATTCGCTGACTCCATTTACTAATTAATCGGTATTTAATCGGGTTAAACTTTTTATGTGCTGCTTTGAACCTTTTACGATGTATTCTTTTCCTTCGTTAAAAATCAGAATTGAGTTGTTGTTCTTGAAAACTTTACGAATATACTTCTGGTTGATCAGATATTTTCGGTTCGATCTGATAAATTCACTGGAATCAAGCATCTCCTCAATTCTCGATAGAAACAGATAAATGATTTCAATCCGGTTTTTAGTTAAGTACATTTCAGAGAAGATACCGTCTGCCTTACAAAATAGTATTTCTTCAGGATCAATCAGAACATATCCTTTTGAAGTATAGAACATTAGTCGTTTTTCTTCGGTAGTCTTTTCAAAAAATTTCTTGATTTTTAACTGAACAGAATTCTGTTTCAATAGATTTACCTGACCGATAATTTTATTGAGTTTATCTTTTTGAACCGGTTTAAGAAGATAATGATACACTCCATGATGGATAGAATGTACTGCATCCTCTTTAGTTTCTGAAATAAAAACAACGGTTGTTTCAGGAAGCTTTGTATTAATGAATTTGTATAACTCGCTAATTGTTTTGTCTTTGAAAGGAAATTCCATTAATACGACATCAGGAACTGAATCAATCACTTTTTCCAGGGCTATCTTAGAATCCATGGCAACATCAATTTTCTTAATTAATGAGTTTTCGTTCAGTACATTCTGTATGTGAATAACTGATTTTGAATCACTATCAATAATTAATACACAAATTTGATGTTCCATTTTTGAAAGCTGATTTTGCATTTTAGCAGGGCTATAAAGATAGCAATATAAAATTCTAACACTGTACTTGATATCAAACAATAAAATTCTTAATATTAGTGTCAGGTTAATTTGGTTTAAAGATATAAAAAGGAAAATAAACTGAAAGTGACATTGATCTCAGAAAATAGATTAATTGAATTTATCTATTTGAAATTTAATTGTCATTGAAGGAGACTAATCGCTAGAATTGTTGTTGTTCTAAAATAAGCTTAATTTCAATGTATTGAATGTTTTTTTGGAATTTCGTTAATTGTATGATCAGCTTTAAAAATTCTGTCTCTAATTTTTTTATATTTATCCATAGAAACCATTACTGAATTTGATTGTTTAAACATCGTAGTTTTAAAAATGGATTCATTATATATTAAATACTAAACCTTTTGGAATGAGAATAAACTTTCTTCCCTGGCATTTCTCAGAGCATTTGAAAACATGCATCCCTTTCTTATTTTTAACTTTTTTATTCTTAGTTGTACCATTATCACAAAGAGCAATTGCGAGTAACGAACAGGAGGAATTCGTTGAAGATCATTCACATGCAGATATTCAACGTGGAGAACGTTTTTTCAAGGGGCTGTTACCAAAAGATCGAAAATTTGAATCGTGCGTCTCATGTCATAATTTGAGTCATACCAATCAGTTTAACTGGAATCCTTCGGCAATGGCAATTGCCGTAAAATTTAAAGACAAGGATTTTGCTGAATTTCAAAGTGTGGTTATGCAGCCAAACGGAAAAAAAATAGAATTATCACATAAGGATTTTAAGTTCGAAGATGATGATCTTCAGAAAATAAAACTTTATCTCGATAATATGGCCGTAACCGGACCTCCTTCTGTCGGTCCAACCATCAATCAGATCATTATATTTTTGTTTTTGGGATTATTAATGACTCTTGCATTACTTGACCTAATTTTCTTTCATAAAGTAAAGTTTCGATTCATCACTGTCCTGATTCTGATTGTTGCGTTGGTTTTCCAGATCAAAATGGTGGCCGATGCTGCTATTAATTTGGGTAGGTCAAAAGATTATGCTCCGGACCAGCCGATTAAATTTTCTCATAAGGTTCATGTAGGCGACAATCAGATAGACTGTAAATATTGTCATCACAATGCTGAATTTGGAAAATCTGCCGGTATTCCTGCAATGGAATTATGTATGAATTGCCATGTTTTAGTGCGTGAAGGAACCAATTCAGGAAAATTTGAGATTGCCAAAGTGGTTGAAGCCAATGAGAACAAAAAACCAGTTGAATGGATTCGACTTCATAATTTACCCGATCATGTTTTTTTCAGCCATGCTCAGCATGTTGGTATTGCGAAGGTCGATTGTCAAAAATGTCACGGGCCTGTTCAGGAAATGGATGTAATGCGGCAAAACAGCGATTTGTCAATGGGTTGGTGCGTCAATTGTCATCGTGAAACAAAGGTCAATTTTAAAGACAATGCATATTACGATAATTATATGAAATTGCACGAACAGCTGAAAAGTGGCGGAATTGATTCAATTCGTGCGGTGAATATCGGGGCCAACGATTGCATGCGTTGCCATTATTAAAAAATAGCAGGAAAAAGAAAAAAGTAATCAGAAAAATTAAAAGAAGAACTTAGGTATTCTTTCCTTATTCCTCTTCCCTGATTCTGACATTGATTAAAATATTTGATAAAATAGATTAAATGAAGACATACTGGAGAAGTATAGAAGAACTTTCCAATCCAAAAGAGTTGCGCAGAGAAGAGGTGCGTGAAGAAGCCAAACAAAAGAGCATGTTGATGAGAGGCGATAATGCGCTTAATGCTGCATCGAGACGCGATTTTCTAAAGACTTTTGGATTTGGCATTGCAGCTGCATCAATCGTAGCCAGTTGTAAAAGACCTGTCGATAAAGCGATTCCATACTTGATCAAACCGGATGAAATAAATCCCGGAACAGCAAATTATTATGCTTCCTCCTATTTCGAAGGAAATGAATACGGAAGTATCATTGTCAAAGTAAGAGATGGAAGACCAATAAAAATAGAAGGAAATAATTTGAGTTCTGTTTCGCAGGGCGGAACAAGTGCCCGCATTCAGGCCTCAGTATTGAATCTTTACGATGATGCGCGTTTTAAAAGCCCTTCTAAAAACGGTTTGGAAATAAGCTGGGAAAAAGCTGATGAAGAAATTACTGCTCAGTTGGCTGCATTAAAAACACAAAACGGGAAAGTGGTTTTGTTGACTTCCACCATTATTTCACCTTCAACCCGTGATGTCATCCGGAAATTTGCTGAAAAGCAATCGAATACGGAATGGATTCAATATGATCCGGTTTCGGCTTCAGGAATATTACTTGCCAATTTAAATACTTTTGGTACCTCCACTACACCTGATTCTCAGGCAGCCATTATTCCGGATTATCGTTTCATAAAGGCCAAAGTAGTAGTTAGTTTTGGTGCCGATTTTCTGGGAAGCTGGCTTTCACCAGTTGAATATACCAAAGGTTATACTGCTGCAAGAAAATTGCAGGATGGACGCAAAGAAATGCTTCGCCATTATCAGTTTGAATCGGGGATGACCTTGAGCGGTTCAAATGCGGATGTTCGTTTCCCAATTAAACCATCAGAAGAAGGTGCCATCGTTTTGGCTCTTTATAATGCTGTTGCCAAATCAAAAGGCGGACAGGTTCTTTCAGGAGTTCAGTCTTCGGTTGATATAAGTGAACTTGCTAAAGACCTCCTCGAAAATGAGAAACAGAGCATCGTGATCTCCGGAAGTAATGATGTGAATATTCAGATTCTGGTAAACGGAATTAATCAATTGCTCGGAAACTACGGTGAAACAATTGGACTGGATACTCCACTGATGACCAAACAGGGCATCGATCAGAAGTGCGAAATTTTACTCGCTGATATGAAAGCAGGAAATGTGAAGGCATTGCTGGTTTGGAACGCGAATCCGGTTTACGACCATCCAAAAGGAAAAGAATTTGCCGAAGCCATTAAAAAAGCGGGTTTGAGTGTTTCGTTTTCTGAAAGGCCTGACGAAACAACGGTTTTATGCCAATATGTTTTGCCTGAATCAAACTATCTTGAAAGCTGGAATGACATGGAGCCCAAAGCTGGAATTTACAGCCTTTCGCAGCCGGTAATTGCCCCGATATTCAATAGCCGGCAAGTACAATCAACGCTGCTGAAATGGATGGGCGATCCAACAAGCTATAGGGATTTCATTAAAAATTACTGGACGAATAACCAGTTTACCAAACAAAAAGATATTACCGATTTCAGGCTGTTCTGGAATAAATCCCTTCAAAATGGGGTATTTGAAACTGTACAGGAATCGAAATTAACCTATAGTTCTGAAGGCTTAAGTCAGGCGGCTGCACAGATAAAATCTGCAGTTTCAGGGCTGGAAGTCATGCTTTATGAAAGTATTGCAATCGGAAACGGGAAATATGCCAACAATCCTTGGCTTCAGGAATTACCTGATCCTGTGGCAAAAATCAGCTGGGATAATTTTGCTGCTGTTCCAGTTGCATATGCCACAGAAAATGGCCTTAAAAATGAAGATGTAATAAAGATCAACGGAATCGAATTGCCGGTTTTTGTTCAACCCGGACAAGCAAATGACACGATTTCTATTGCGCTGGGTTACGGACGAGAAATTGCCGGAAAGGTTGGTGACCGGACTGGAACAAATCTTTATCCTTTGGTAGGTTCCGAAAATGGAACGTGCCGGTATTTTCTGACTTCAGCAAATGTTGAAAAAGTTCCCGGCAAAATCTTTGAACTGGCTATTTCCCAAACACATTATTCTATGGAAGGCCGCGAAATCGTGCGTGAAACAACATTGGATGAATATCTAAAAAATCCGGTTGCGGGCAACGAGAAAGAAGCTGAAGATGAGGCGAAATCGGTGACCTTATACAAAGCACCGGTTTATAACGGGCACCATTGGGGAATGGCAGTTGACCTGAACTCATGTACCGGTTGCGGAAACTGCGCTATTGCCTGTCAGGCTGAAAACAATATTCAGGTTATCGGTAAAGAACAGGTTCGTAACCGGCGCATCATGCATTGGATCAGGATTGACCGCTATTATTCCGAAAATCCTGAAAATCCGAAGGTGTCGTTCCAGCCAGTCATGTGCCAGCATTGCGGAAATGCCCCCTGCGAAAATGTTTGCCCTGTAGCGGCAACACCTCACAGTGAAGAAGGTTTGAACCAGATGGCTTATAACCGCTGTGTCGGAACCAAATACTGTGTGAATAACTGTCCGTATAAAGTCAGAAGATTTAACTGGTTCCAGTATGTGAAGAACGATAAGTTTGACTTTGCTTCGAACAGCGATCTGGGTAGGATGGTTTTGAATCCTGATGTAACTGTCCGTTCGCGCGGAGTGGTTGAAAAATGCTCAATGTGTGTTCAGCGGATTCAGGAGAAAAAGCAATTGGCGAAACTGGAAGGAAGACCAATCGCCGATGGTGAAATCAAAACTGCCTGTGCACAGTCGTGTCCCGGAAATGCCATCGTATTTGGCGATCTGGAAGATCCCGAAAGCCGGATATCAAAATTATTTACAGACAAGAGAAATTACCATTTGCTCAAAGAACTGCATACATTGCCATCAGTTGGTTACCTAACCAAAGTTAGAAATGCAAATGCGTAATCAATATTTATAGAAAATAGGTCGGATTATGTACAAAACGGAGATACGGGGAAAATTAATTGACGGGGAGAAATCTCTCAGTCAGATTTCGCAGGAGATTCTTGCGCCTATTGATGCAAAAACGCCCTTGTGGTGGTATATCGCAATGGCTATCAGTTTGGTCATGTTTGCCTGGGGAGCACAAAGTATATATGTAACACTGACACAGGGTATCGGAACCTGGGGACAAAACAGTACCGTAGCCTGGGGATGGGAGATCATCAATTTTGTTTGGTGGATTGGAATCGGGCATGCCGGAACTGCATTTTCGATATTCCTGCTTATTTTGCGCCAGAAGTGGAGAACAGCTATCAATAGGGCTGCCGAAGCCATGACTGTAGTCGCAGTATTTTGTGCCGCTTTGTTTCCATTAATCCATATGGGTCGTCCCTGGTTGTTCTTTTTTATTTTTCCATATCCAAATACCCGTGGTCCATTGTGGGTGAATTTTAACTCACCGCTTTTTTGGGACTTCATGGCTATTTCGGCTTATTTGTTGATTTCGGCCAGTTTCTGGTACTTCGGAATGGTTCCTGATTTTGCAACAATTCGTGATACCACCAAATCGAAGATCAAGAAAGCAGTATATGGATTTTTTGCTTTCGGTTGGGTCGGATCATCAAAGGAATGGTTGCGTTACGAAGGTTTGGCCTTTGTGCTTGGTGGAATTGCTGCTGTTTTGGTAGTCTCTGTTCACTCTATCGTTTCAACTGACTTTGCTGTATCCATTGAGCCTGGCTGGCATACCACCTTATTTCCTCCATATTTTGTAGTTGGTGCAATCTTCTCTGGTTTTGCCATGGTTTTAACCCTTGTTACCCTGATGAAGAAACTATATAAAATGGGCGATTTCATTACGGAAAACCATGTCGATGCCGTTTGCCGTATCCTGGTTTTTATTTCTTTGATTATGGGTACAGCCTACATTACCGAAATATTTATTGCCTGGTATTCAGGTTCGGAATACGAAATGTATACCTTCTTTAAGAACAGGATTACCGGCGAATATGCTATGCAATTCTGGGGAATGTTTATTTTCAATGCACTCTTGCCTCAACTGTTTTGGTCAAGAAAAGTTCGTCGTAATATCTGGGTTGTTTTTGCAATTTCACTCTTTATCAACCTGGGTATGTGGTTCGAACGGTTCAATATTGTGGTTACTTCATTGTCAAAAAATTATTTGCCAGCCAGTTGGGCTGCATATCATCCTACCTGGGTTGAAATCGGATTCTTTGTAGGCACGATTGGGATGTTCTCTGCCGGAGTATTGTTGTTCTTCCGTTATATCCCGCAGATAGCCATTGCCGAAGTAAAAATGATTTCGAAATACAATACCCAGCAAACTGATCACTTAAAACCAGGTCACCATGATTACGAATAAGAAATATTTAGTAGGCGTTTTTGATGACGAACATACACTGGTTGACGCTTTTGAGAAAGCTTTAGCGAAAGGTGTGGTGATTGAAGAAGTATACACGCCTTATCCGATACACGAGATTTTGACCGGAATGAAGAATAAAACGAACATTACTACAGCCGCCTTTTTTTATGGATTATTTGCTGTTGTTATGCTGATTGGTGGAATGTATTATGCGGCAGTTATTGATTGGCCTTTGCATTTTGGAGGAAAACCTTTCAATACGTTTCCATCCTTTATTGTGGTAACTATTGTTGCCACTATTTTGACAATCACTCTTTTAACCTTGTTTACCTTTTCGGTCCGATCAAAAATATATCCGGGTAAAAAAGCAGATATTATTGATATACGGGCTACCGATGATAAGTTTATTATTTTGCTCGATCAGGAAAAAATGGGGATGGAAAAACCTGAAGTGACTGAATTATTTCAGGCAAACGGAGCATCGGAAGTGTATGAAAAAGAATCAAACTAAAAGATAAAAATTTTCAGGAATGAAATTTAATTATACGATAAAAAGTCTTGCCGCGTTAGTCGTTGTTTTGTTATTGGGATCTTGTGACCGGGACCGGAATAACAGCGGGTGGGAGTACTTTGACGACATGTCGCATTCGGCAGCGTATGAAACATATACTCCAAATCCAAATTTTGCCGATGGCAAAACCATGCGCAATCCGGTTGAAGGTACGATTCCGCTCGGTTATCAACCCTATTTGTACATAAAGACTGATGAAGACCGGATTAAAGCCGGAAAAGAACTGGTAAATCCATTTATTGCTGATGCAAAAAATCTGGAACGGGGGAAACAGGTCTTTGAAGTATTTTGTATGAATTGTCATGGAGATAAAGGAGATGGAAAAGGTTTTCTCTTTACGAGTAAAAGGTATCCTTATCCACCTGGAAATTTGTTGACAGCAAAAGTCAAAAATAATCCTGATGGTGAAATATATCATGTGATTACTGTCGGATTTGGCGTTATGCCTCAACACGGTTCCCAGGTTCGACCTGAGGATCGCTGGAAGGTGGCGATGTATATTAAAAATGTGCTGCAGAAGAATTAAAAGAGTTCCAGGTTTCAAGTTCCTGGTGGAACGAGAAATAGTAATTGTTTTTTAGAAAGTTATTCTTTGCCGTCTGCTTTAGCTGACGGACATGAAAATATAGAAAAAAGAAAAAGTTATGGACCATTTAGAAGACAGATTAATTGTTCCTCAAAAATTTAAAAACCTGTTGTATGGGTTAATTGGCATCGGAATTATCTCGATGATTGCCGGATTTATGCTGGACCCACACAGGGCATGGGCAAACTATCTGCTAAACAATTATTATTTTGTTTCGCTGGCAATTGGTGCCGCGTTTTTTGGTGCCATTCAATACATTGCACAAGCCGGCTGGTCGGCTGCATTCAAACGTATTCCTGAAGCCATGGCCTCCTATCTTCCGGTGGCTGCTGTTTTCTTTCTCTTGATGTACTTTGGCATGCACTCTTTGTTTCACTGGTCGCACGAAGGAATAACCGAAACCGACAAATTACTTGCACACAAAGCTCCTTACCTGAATATCCCGTTTTTCTTTATTCGGGTGATCCTGTTTTTCGGATTATGGATTATCATGGTCAGGCTGCTTCGAAAGATATCGCTTAAAGAAGATGCCGAAGGTGGACTGGAAAATTTTTATAAGTCGGAAAAATATTCTAAGGTGTTCATTTTTATTATTGCTATCAGTTTCACCTTGTTTGCCATCGATATGATTATGTCGCTCGAACCGCATTGGTTTAGTGGATTGTTTGCCGCCAAGAGTTTCATCGCGGCTTTTCTTCATGCTGCAACAGTAATTACACTTATTGCGATCATCCTATTCAAAATGGGGCATTTTAAAATGCTTAACCGAAGCCATCTGCACGATTTCTCCAGGTATATTTTTATGCTTTCCATCGTTTGGGGCTACTTTAATTTTGCTGAATTCATGATCATCTGGTACGGCAATCTTCCTGAAGAAACCATTTTCTATGTCAATCGTTCGGAAGGAACATTTGGAGTTTTGTTTTTCGTCAACATCATTTTAAACTGGTTTATTCCATTTTTATTCCTGATGCCACGAATGACTTCCAGAAGCAAACTGTTTATGTTGCCGGTAATCATTTTATTAATGATCGGGCAATATACCGAGTTGTATTATTACATCTGGCCAGCGGTAGTTCATGAGGCTAAATTCGGAATTCTCGAAATTGGCACCTATCTCGGTTTTCTGGGTTTGTTTACTCTTGTTGTCAGCAATACACTTTCGAAAGCCAGCCTGGTACCTAAAAATCACCCTTATCTGGAAGAAAGCATCTACCATCAGTTCTGATATTTTCAAATGAAGCATAAAAAATCCCGAAATCGGTTGAAGGTTTCGGGATTTTTTTATTTGAAATTGTTGGTGTTACTTACTTTTAAGTACCTCCGTTTTTTGCATCAATGCCTGTCCATTCCTTAATTTTTGCTATAAATTCAGTTCTCATATTTTCCGGCAGGTTTTTAATACGGGCAGTTCCGTGATGGGCACCGGAAATGAGGAACGATTTGGAATTTACTTGCTTCGATACCAATACCCTTGGGGCACTCCACGTGTCGATTCCTCCATAAATGTATAGGATGTTGTTCCCTTTTTCGTCAAGCCATTTCTGAAAATTCGTGTACAATTCAGGTGAAAAAGTGTTGGGTTTCGCCGTTTTTGGAGGGAATATGGCTGACGGATTGGAGGTAAAATGTTTGATGTATTTCTTAAATGGCTCAATGTTGTAGCCATAATATCCGGTTTGGGTGGCCTGGTAATAATGCGACGCAAACGAGTCGATATCTTTATCAGAGAAGAATGAAATATTGGATGTTTTCAGCAATTCCCCAAGGTAATCGTCCAGCTTTTTGTTGGTAGGAATGCTGTCGCACGAGCGGCCCCATTGCCAAAACGAGAAGGAATACTCGAGTACGGCCAGTTCATACGATTTCCCAATGTTTCCGGTCCGGCTGAATTTCAATTTGGCACCCTTGGCATACCAGTTCAGTTTTTCAAGGGCTTTGTCTTCATTCATTAGCAGAAATTTCTGAAACTCATAGATTTTCTGTCGGCATTCAGGAGTTCCGATGGTATCCAGAAAAGTATAAATGCGGGTATCTTCCAGGGCATTGTCGATGGGTGCCACATAGGGAATGGCCATATCAACATCGTGTGGATAGAAATATTTGTAATAGAGCGTCGTTTGGCCGCCTTTGCTGATGCCGGTACTGATCCATTTTCCCTGGTATAATTGTTTAAAAAGCTGGTTAACGGCATGAAGATCGGCAGCGGCTTGCTCAATGGTGAGGTATTCCCACTGTATAGAATCAGGAACCGATTTACCGAAAAAGCGATACTCCACACCAATGTTGTTGGCATTCAGTATTTGCTCTACCTCATTACGTCCACGACCCATCTGGTAACCATGGGTTTCTATAACTGTTGGATTGTCAAAACCCCGATGTTTTAACTGCACCCATTGGTTGAAGTATCCTTTTTCAGGATGTTGGTGGTCGATGGGCTGTTTGACCAATAAATCATAGGTTAGAAACGAATCTCCGGGCTTGCTGACATTAACAAAAGAAACATCAGGAAGATTGAATAACTCCTGCTCAAGTTTCTGTTTGTCAGGTTGTGCGCTTAAATTCAGAACAAGAAGGCAAAAGCAAAAGAATAAAAATGGTTTCATTTCAGATTCATTAAAATTAGTTTGGCTGCAAAATACGGATTGCTTCGCGATTTATCAATCTCTGTTAACATTATAGTGCAATTGTACCAATCCTGAATTAAAGGATTTCGAACTGACCAATTTTATACTTTGTTCCTTAAAGCTTTTGCCAAATAGCCTGATACCATTGCCCAGCAGGACTGGAATAATGGAAATGATCAGTTCGTCAAACAATTTTTCCTGAAGGAATAAATGAACTGTTTCTGCTCCGCCATCGCAATAAATATTCTTGCCCGACTGACTCTTCAGCGAAGAAACCAATTCGGAAAGATTTCCGGAGTAGTATGTGATCTTATCTGTAGGAATCGGATTATGTGTTAAAACATAAACTTTCCGATCACCATAAGGAGAATCAATTCCCATTGAAAGGATTTTGTCATAGGTTTTTCGTCCCAGAATGACCGTATCAACCGTTTCAATAAATTCGGAATAGCCGTAATCTTCACCATCCTGTTCAACGAGCGATAAAAAACTGATATCACCGTCGGGCTTGGCGATAAAACCATCGAGGCTCATGGCTATGTAGAGGATGACTTTTCGGTTCATGATTCTTTGTTGTTAATAGTCATTAGGTAGTCATTAATTGTCATTCATTGTTTTTGGCAACAGACGAAAATTATTGACTCTCCTTTAGATGAATTAATTAATAAGGTAACTTTTACTTTCCGATAATTTTGAGCGCTTCTTCAATTGTTTCAACAGGAAGCTGGCAACTGTTATTTTGACAAATGTAAATCAATGTTTTACCTGAAACGTACCTGTTTTTAAGCAACGGTAAGCTACTTTCGGTTGTTCCGGCACAAAAAATTACATGGGGCAAATAATTCCTTTGCAGCTGAGTGAGCATGTCAATGGCATGTTCTCCTGAAATGGCGATTTCAACAGAATCGCCAGTCAAATCGAGCATTAATTGCAGCCAGTTGCTGTAACCCGAAGGATAATCTGAAATACTTCCACTGACGTTATTCAACATTTTTTCTGCTGTTTTAAGGTAGTCAGGTCGGTCATACAGGTAAGAAAGCCGGAACAGATTTTTGGCCATAGCCGAATTCGATGCCGGAATGACATTGTCGTGAATCTCAACGGTTCGGGTAATCAGGTCTTCCTGTTCGTTTGGTGTAAAGTAAAAGATGGATTTTTGCTCGTCGTAAAAATGGCTGAACGTATACTCGGTTAATTGCCGAGCGTCTTCCAGCCATGTTATTTGTCCGGTAACTTCAAAAATGGAGATGAAAGCCTCAATCACAAAAGCATAATCTTCCAGAAATCCGGATATTTTTGCCTTGCTGTTTTTGTAAGAATGCAAAAGCAGTCCTTTATTGTCGCGTAGGTTATGCTTTAGGAAATTGGCATTTGCAACCGCCAAATTCAGATATTCGGGATAACCAAAAGTCTGGTAACAACTGATTAAACCTGAAATCGTCATGGCATTCCAGGAAGTCAGGATTTTATCGTCAAGACCGGGCCGAATCCGTTTTTCACGTTCTTTCAGTAACAGTTTCTTCCAGTTTTGAACTTTGATTTCCAGATCAGAATCTGAAATCTGGTGTTTTTTTGCAAATGAATGGTCGTCATCAGTTCTGATCAGAATATATTGATTGTGTTCCCAAAATCCCAGTTGATTGACATTGTAATAGTGGCTGAAAAGGTCAAAGTCATTACCCAAAAGTTGCTGCAACTCTGGTTTTGTCCAGGTATAGAATTTTCCTTCTTCGCCTTCGCTGTCAGCATCGAGTGCCGAATAAAATCCATTTTCAGGAGAAAGAAGCTCGCGTTTCAGAAACTCAATGGTTTCGGAAACAACCTGTTTGTACAGTGGATTTGGATCAAGCCTGAAAGCTTCTGAATAAAGTTGTAGTAGCTGGGCATTGTCGTAAAGCATCTTTTCAAAATGCGGTACTTTCCATTTTTCATCGGTTGAATAGCGGGCAAATCCTCCGCCAATCTGATCGAACAATCCACCAAAAGCCATTTTTTGTAAAGTTAAACTCACCTGTCTCAGTATTTTTTCATCCTGAAACTGGTGACCGGCCCGAAGAAGAAACTGCCAGCTGTTGGGAAGCATAAACTTGGGCGCTCCTTTGGTTCCTCCATGGATGGGGTCAAAAGAAATCTGCCACTTTTCAAGAATTTTCGTTATAAGAATCGGGTTTTCAGCATTTGCTTTTTGTGAAGTGGATAGCAGTGTACTCTGGTTCAGGCCATCTTTTAGCTTTTCTGCATATTTCAGGGTTTCTTCCGGATTTTGTTTGTGGAAATTTGCTACAGCATTTAAGGCTTCAATCCAGTTTTCCTTCTGAAAATATGTTCCTCCCCAAATTGGCCGTCCATCGGGCAATGCAATGCAGTTGAGCGGCCAGCCGCCGCGCCCCGTTAGAAGCTGCACGGCCGACATATAAATCTGATCGATATCCGGGCGTTCCTCCCGGTCAACCTTGATACACACGAACCGATCGTTCATGATTTGTGCAACATCCAAATCTTCAAATGATTCGTGTTCCATTACGTGACACCAATGGCAGGCCGAATAGCCGATACTGATGAGTAAAAGCTTGTTTTCTGCTTTGGCCCGGTTCAATGCCTGATCTCCCCAAGGCTGCCAGTTCACCGGATTATGCGCATGCTGCAGCAGATATGGTGATGTTTCGTGAATCAGTTCGTTAGTGTATTTATGATTTTGCATGTTTCACTTTCATATTTGAAAAGGGAAACAAATGTGCGGGGGAGAAAGTTTTTGGGAAATTAGAACCGAATTACCTTAGTATAATGTTTTGGATTAGATCTTTTAATTCTTTATCCGTGATTGATGCAGTTTC
>Ga0209261_10000231_pt1 | contig 15294 bp, 10 predicted proteins | sample DOMMetBare1Fresh_FD_187470 | JGI IMG/M metagenome (GOLD analysis project Ga0209261, IMG submission 187470) | Wetland sediment microbial communities from St. Louis River estuary, USA, under dissolved organic matter induced mercury methylation -... | ecosystem: Environmental > Aquatic >...
GGAAAATACTTTTTTGTTAGTCTTGAGGGGGGACTCGAAAAGGAACTTCCGATTGTGAACGGTGGATTTGCAGCCTTGTCGCCTGACAACAAAAAAATCTGTTTTACACCGGTCGATCGTGAATTTCGCACCTGGAAACGTTACAAAGGTGGTCGTGCTTCCGATTTGTGGATTTATGATCTGGATAATAACACCTCGGAACAAATTACGGATTTCACCGGAACCGATCAGATTCCAACCTGGTTTGGCGATAATGTATATTTTGCATCCGACCGTGATCTGAAATTGAATATCTATCAATACAATACGGTAACCAAAGCGCTAAAACAACTCACTACTCATAATGATTTCGACTGCATGTGGCCTTCCGGAGAGAACGGTCAGATGATCTACGAAATTGGAGGTTACCTTTATAAGCTTAACCTACAAACAGGCAAAGAAGATAAAGTGAATGTCAGTATTCATTTCGATAATCCGAATATTGTTCCCTATTATAAAAATGTAAGGGATTTTGTTCAGGCCTATGAAATTTCTCCAACCGGCAAACGTGCACTGATTTCTGCCAGGGGCGATATTTTTTCTGTTCCGGCTGAAAACGGTGCAACATACAATTTGACCAACACTCAGGGTGTCCGTGAAATTTATCCGCGCTGGTCGCCTGATGGAAAATATATTTCCTACTTGTCGGATGCTTCAGGAGAGTATGAAATTTATTTGCTTGAAAATAAAAAAGGAGTTACAGCCAAACAACTTACCAGCGGATCGACAGCCTGGAAATATGATCTGGAATGGTCACCTGACAGTAAACATTTGCTTTATTTCGACCGGACTATGCAACTGAAACTTCTGGATGTTGAAACTGCAAAAACAGTTGTTGTTACACATGCTGACCGGGACGAAATCCGGAGTTATTCCTTTTCACCCGATTCGAAATGGATAACCTATGAAAAAGAAGGTGCCAACGGACTCGGTGCTGTTTGGGTGTATAACCTTGAAGCTGGTAAAAATGATCAGTTAACCGACGATCGCTTTAACGATGGATCACCGGTCTTTTCGACTGATGGCAAATACATCTTTTTTGTTTCCGACCGCGATTACAATCTTGACTTCTCCAGCTTCGAGTTTAACTACGTGTATAACAAATCGACACGGATTTATGCGGTTGCACTGCGGGCAGATGCACTGAAATTGTTTGCTGACAAGAACGATACTGAACCGATAAAGGAGGCTGAAAAACCAAAAGAGGAACCTAAAACGGATAAAAAAGTGAAAACTGAAGATAAGCCAGCAGCAAAAGAACCGGCCAAAGTTCAAATTGATCTGGATGGAATTAATTCCAGAATTACTGCTTTCCCGATGAGTGCCGGAACATACCGTAACCTCGTGGCTATTGAAGGAGGAATTCTTTATATCGGTGAAGGTTCACTCCGGAAATTCACCATCGAAGATAAAAAGGATGAAGAAGTAATGGACAAAGTCGGTCAGGCAATAGTAAGCGCCGACGGAAAAATGATGATTTACCGTTCGGGAAAAGACTTTGGAATTACCAAACTATCTGCTGGTCAAAAATCAGGTGGAGGGAAACTTAATCTGGATGACATGGTGATGAAGATTGATCCGAAAAAAGAATGGGCCCAGATTTATACTGACGGCTGGCGCATATTCCGCGATTATTTTTATGTGAGCAACTTGCACGGCGTTGACTGGAAAGGCATTAAAGAACGATTTACACCTATGGTGAACCACGTCAGTCATCGTGCCGATCTGGATTATATTTTAGGTGAAATCGTTTCGGAAACCAATACTGGTCACACTTATGTAGACTGGGGCGATTTCGAACGTGTAAAGAGGGTAGATACCGGATTACTTGGTGCGGAACTGAAAGCTGATCAGGTTTCAGGAAGATACCGGATTTCAAAAATTCTGGCCGGAGAGAACTGGAATGAAGCCCGTCGCTCGCCACTAACCGAACAGGGAGTGAATGTGAAAGAAGGAGATTACCTGATGGCTATTAACGGAACGGAACTAACTCTGAACATGAATCCGTATGAATTGCTCGAAAATACAGTCGGCAAACTGGTGGAAATTACTGTCAATTCAAAACCTGAAAATGCAGGAGCAAAAACGTACACCGTTAAACCAATTGCCAGCGAACTGGAATTGTTTAACCTGAACTGGGTTTTGGAGCGCCGTGCCATGGTTGATAAACTTTCCGGCGGAAAAATCGGGTACATTTATGTGCCAAACACTTCGACCGATGGTAACCGCGAACTCTTCAGGGGAATGTATGAATACAACGAAAAAGATGCTTTAATCATTGACGACCGGTACAATGGTGGTGGCTTTATCCCTGATGTCATGACCGGACTTCTCGAACGCAAAACACTAAGCTACTGGCAACGAAATGGATTATCAGCTATGAAAACGCCTGGAGTTGCACACAATGGTCCGAAAGTAATGCTGATGAACGGTTATTCCTCTTCAGGAGGTGATGCTTTCCCTTATTATTTCAAGAAGAAAGGACTGGGAAAACTCATCGGAACACGCACCTGGGGCGGATTGGTTGGTATGTCGGGTAATGCAGGTCTGGTTGACGGCGGCTATATTGCAGTGCCCCGTTTTGGTATTTACAACGAAGATGAACAATGGATTATTGAAGGAACTGGTGTTTCTCCGGACATTGAAGTAGTTGACCGCCCTGAACAACTGGCCAAAGGAGCAGATCCGTGCATCGAAAAAGCAGTGGAAGTGCTGTTAAAAGAGTTGCAGGAAAATCCTGTAAAAAAGGTGAACGCCCCTGCTCCACCCGATCGTTCCAAATGGCACGAACAAATGAAATAGTCTTGAACTACAACTCATTGGGTGACTCAAAATTAGCCCATGAGTATACAAAGATAAAATCCTCCAAGGTTTATGAACTTTGGAGGATTTTGTGTTCTAAAAATAAAAAAATTAAACACATTTAAAATATTCATCCGGCTCAATCGTCTATCCTCCTATAAGCAGCACAACTGAATTGAAGTGAAAACCGATCGGTATACAGATCAGGAATTCAGCAAAAATTCGATTGTCGTTCAATTAAAACAATATGAGTGGAATAGAGGTTTTAGAGCTGTCTCCTGACGAACAGTCGGTTGCACTGATAAAAACTACCGTGAAGGAAAGACAACATATCGCTGACATCATCAAAAACTATGGAGCCGTTTTGCAGGGTTTTATCCGGAAACGTGTGAATAATAGTGAAGATGCCGATGATATTCTTCAGGAAGTTTATTATCAACTGGCTGATGCCGACCGGTTATTGAAACCGATCGATCAGATGGCTGCCTGGCTCTTCACTGTCGCACGCAACCGGATTACTGATCTGTACCGCAAGAAGAAAACCGTTTCGATGCCTGAAATTTTTACTGAAACGGACGATTCAGGCATTTTCAGCGAATTGAGGAATTTGTTGTTCGATGATGGCAGTTCTCCCGAAACCGAATATTTACGCTCACTGGTATGGACTGAACTGGAAAAAGCACTGGACGAACTTCCGGAAGAACAGCGGCTGGTATTCGAATTAACTGAATTGAAAGGCCTTTCATTCAAGGAAATTTCAGAACAAACCGGTGTTACGGTCAACACGCTTATTTCCAGGAAGCGCTATGCCATACTGGTTTTGCGCGAACGCTTACAACTTATTTACGAAGAATTAATAAACTTTTAAAAAAGGTGAATAATATTTAAGACTCAACCCCTTAACACCGATGGTGTTCAGCCCTTCTCTACGCGTAGAGATGGGGGAAGTCAGATTTATCTGGCTTCGGGGTGAGTGAAAAAAGAGAATCAAAAACAAAAACTTTTAAATAACAGAAAATGAAAACAGCATTTAGAAAAAGATGGTATCTGTTTATACCTCTAATCGTTTTAGCCTTCGTGGCATTCGGATTCTTCACCATGTATTTGTGGAACTGGCTGATGCCTCTTTTGTTCCACTTGCCTGAAATTACATTCTGGCAAACCATCGGACTGATGATTCTGTCCCGATTAATTCTTGGAGGTTTCGGAGGCCATCACGGACGCGGACATGGTCATCATTGCAAACACCAGATGCACGAAAAATGGGAAAATATGACTCCCGAAGAACGTGAACAGTTTAAGGAGCATATTCATATGCACCGTCCGCCATGGGCTCACCGATTTAGTGGGAAGACAGAAGAAAAGTAATTTTGAAATAGCCGGAAAACAAGTATTGACACGAAGGAGGAAGTTACGATTATAAGATTTAATTACTCTGAAAACCGTAATTTCCTTCCTTCGTGTTTTTCTTTTGATTTAGTATAAACTTTTAAACTCTTTTAGAGTTTCTTTGTAGATCGAATTTTCAAGTGCAAGTCCAGAATGAGCAAGTCTAAAAAACCGGAAGGCGGTAAAAAGGAATCTAAACCAAATGTATTTAGTTTACTGAAACCATACCGGGGAATGGTATCTTTTCTTGTGCTGTTTGCCCTGCTCAGCAATGGAGTTAATTTAGTACTGCCTAAAATCATATCAAGAGCAATTGATGCTTTTTCGGCAGGTAATTTCAATCTCAAAACCGTTGTTCTGGAATTTCTGGTGGCGGCATTTGTCATTTTCTTTTTTACCTATCTGCAGAGCATCGTTCAGACTTTTGCATCTGAAAAAGTTGCCCGCGATCTTCGAACCCGTCTGTCCGACAAAATTTCAAGGCAAAGTTATTCATACATCCTGAAGGCGAATCCTTCCAAACTATTAACCAACCTGACTTCCGATATCGACTCCATCAAAATGTTTGTATCAATGGCAGTAGTTACCATTTTTTCGTCCGTCTTCATCATTATCGGAACCTGTGTACTGTTACTCATGATCAACTATAAGCTGGCCGTACCAATCATTTTAATCATTCCGATTATTGGCGTTACCTTTTATCTGGTTATCAGGAAGGTAAAGGTCTTATTCAAGAAAAGCAGGGAAAACATCGATTGGTTGAATAAGGTCATTAACGAAAGTGTTATGGGATCGGCCATTATCCGCGTTCTTAATTCACAGCAAACTGAATACAACAAATTTTTGGAAGCCAACACCAATGCCCGCGATCTGGGACTTTCTATACTGCGTTTATTTGCCACACTTATTCCTATTATCACTTTCGTAGCTAACCTGGCCATGTTAACCATTCTCATGCTTGGAGGTCATTTTGTGATTACCGGCGAAATGTCGCTCGGCGATTTCGCTGCCTTCAATAGTTACCTGGCCCTGCTTATTTTCCCGATTATCATGATTGGATTCATGAGCAACATTATGGCACAGGCTTCGGCTTCGTATGGCCGGATCAACGAAGTGCTTGAATTTCAGGAAGCACCTGAAACTGGGACTATCAAAGCCGAACTGCATGGAAATATGGAACTCCGGAATATTTCACTTTCGTACGATGAAAAACCAATACTGAAAAATATTTCCCTTGAAATAATTGGCGGAACTCAGGTTGCCATTATCGGACCAACGGCAGCCGGGAAAAGCCAACTGCTCAATTTGCTAACCGATTTAATGAAACCAGATTCAGGCAGCATATTATTCGATGGAATAGAAATTGAAAATTACGAGAAAGAATCGTTCCGCAGTCAGGTTGGATTTGTACTTCAGGACAGTGTCATCTTTAACATGAGTTTGCGCGAAAACATTGCATTCAGCGATAAGGTGACCGATGAATCGCTTGAAAAAGCTATTCAAACTTCTGAACTGAGAGATTTTGTTGATTCATTACCAGAAAAGCTGGATACCATTGTTTCTGAGCGCGGAACAAGTCTTTCTGGAGGACAAAAACAGCGAATCATGCTGGCGCGGGCTCTTGCTTTAAATCCCAAAATATTACTGCTCGACGATTTTACCTCACGTGTTGACCGCCAGACAGAGAAAAAAATTCTGGAGAACCTGGCTGTCAATTATCCTGAATTGACGCTTGTTTCAATCACTCAGAAGATCGCCTCGGTAAAACATTTTGAGCAGATTATTCTGTTAATGGAAGGCGAAGTAATTGCCAAAGGAACCCATCAGGAACTCATGGAAACTTGCACCGAATACGTTCAGATATCCAATTCACAACGAAGCACCAGCCACTATGAATTATAATCTCAACGACATATCTGGTGCGAAGGAGCAAAAAAAATCGACTTTGGCCGCACTCAAGAAATTGCTCCAATTAATTCGGGAAGAAAAACGAACGATCATTATTGCCATGATCATCATTTTCTTCAACGCCTGGCTTAGCTTGCTCGGTCCATACCTAATTGGACATACCATCGATACCTACATTCAGTCGAAACAATATCATGGTGTCATTATTTTCTCGTCTTTTTTACTGGGAATATACCTCACAGCTTTTGTTACCAATTACTTGCAAATAAAGATCATGGGAGGTGTCGGGCAGCGGATGCTTTACAGTTTGCGCAATGCCGTATTTACCAAACTTCAGGAATTGCCGGTCGATTTCTTTAACCAGAACAAGGCTGGGGACCTGATATCACGTATTAACAACGATACCGACAAGTTAAACCTATTTTTTTCGCAGTCGCTGATGAATTTCATTGGCAGCATTTTCACGATGGTAGGATCGGGAATTTTTCTGATTAGCATAAATCCTGAACTTGGTTCTGCTGCCCTATTGCCCGCACTGGTTATATTTATTTTCACGAGGGCCATTTCGCCATGGGTAAAAAGAAAGAATGCCGCCAACCTCAAAAGTACCGGTGGATTGAGTGCCGAAATTCAGGAGAGTCTCAATAATTTCAAAGTAATTGTAGCTTTTAACCGTCGCGATTACTTCCGCAAGCGGTTTAACGAGGCCAACCAGAATAATTATTCCACTGCCGTGAGTTCCGGATTAGCCAACAATATTTTTACGCCGGTTTATAGCCTTTCATCCAATCTGGGACAGCTGGTTGTGCTGGCTTTTGGTATTTACCTGATTACCACCGGAAAATTTACCATTGGTTTGCTTATCGGATTCCTTGCCTACGTGAATAATTTTTATCAGCCACTGCGTCAACTGGCCGGATTATGGGCCAGTTTCCAGACTGCAATGGCCGGATGGGACCGCATTTCGCAAATTCTTTCGTTGAATACCAACCTCGAAGTGATAGAAGTTACGACTATTGATACTACTTCTTCCTATCTGTCTTTTCGTGATGTTTCCTTTACATATCCCAACGGAAAAGAAGTCCTTCATCATGTCAGTTTTGATCTGGAACGGGGAAAAACCTATGCTTTTGTGGGTCCAACCGGAGGTGGAAAAACAACCACAGCCTCACTGGTTGCACGGTTGTATGATGCAACCACTGGTCAGATTTTGCTGGATGGAAAAGATATCCGAACCTATCAACCTCAAGAAAGAGCTGCAAAAATCGGTTTTATCCTTCAGGAACCTTTCCTGTTTAGCGGAACGGTTCGCGACAATATTCTTTACGGAAATCCGGAATACAAAAACCTGTCGAATGATGAACTGGCAGAAGTAATTAAAGAATCGGGGCTGGAAAGTTTGTTGAGCCGTTTCGACTCTGGGCTGGATTCAAAAGTTCAGACCACCGGCGACAGCATCAGCCTGGGACAAAAACAGCTGATTGCCTTTATGCGCTCGGTACTTCGCAAACCTGAACTGCTCATTCTCGATGAAGCAACTGCCAACATTGACACCATCACCGAACAATTACTCGAAAATATACTTCAGAAATTACCGGCAACCACCACCCGCGTAATCATTGCCCACCGGCTAAATACCATCGAAAACGCCGATGAAATCTTCTTCGTCAACTCAGGCGAAGTCATTCCGGCTGGTTCGCTGGCCGATGCAGTGAATTTGCTGTTGCACGGGAAACGGGAAAGCTAAAAAAAGGGAAAGAGTCGTTAGTCATTAGGAAAGTGCTTTTATTGGGTGAGCGACTTCAAGTCAACCCGTAAGCATTAAAAAAGCAGTCATTTAAAAAATTGTCCCGGAAATCAAAAACCAAATAAATGTTACTTTAAAGTGCTGAAAAAGTTAGCATTGCATTGCTATTTTTTGTAAATTAGTTAGATGCTTTTTTATCAATTCCACCGAAAAAGAGCATCATATTTGGTCTGATTTTCCAAATTGAACTCATGCAAAATCTACATTTCAGGCACATTAACTGAAATGATTTAAGTGTAATCTGTTTAATTTAATTTTCCCTCAAAATGATATCCTTATCGAGAAGAAAATTCATTCAAAACGCTGCCCTGGCGGGTGGTGCTATGCTTTTAATTCCCGAACTGGAGGCCAGTATGTTGCTGGACAGGAATATGACCGGTAACTACTTTCTGAAGGAATTCGGGATTGATGAAACCCTTTGCCAGAAACTTCTGGCAAAAGCACTTTCGAAAGGCGGAGACTTCGCTGACCTGTATTTTGAACATTCAGTAATGAATTACATTGGTCTTGAAGATGGAAAGGTTAACCAGTCCTACGGAAACATTTCACTTGGAGTAGGAATTCGAACCGTTAAAGGCGATCAGATTGGCTACGGTTTCACTCAGGATCTTACTGAAGCTTCAATGATGTCTGCAGCTTCAACCGCTTCTACCTTATGCGATCTGAAAGCTACGTCCGTTGTTAAATCTTTCAAACAGCTTAAAAACAAAAATTACTATCCGGTTGCGCTTGATTTTAATGGGATTCCGGCAAAAACAAAATTGCCTGTATTACAAACTATAAATCAAAAGTGTTTTAGTTTATCGCCCGAAGTCATTAAAGTAAATGCCGGATTTCTGAGTTCTGCCAAAAGAATGATGGTGGTAACCAGCGAAGGTGTGATGGCTGAAGATTTGATTCCACACGGGTTTGTTTATGCATCAGTTGTCGCTGAAAGAAATGGAAAACGTGAACAATCATTTTATAATCTGGGTGGTCATCGCGATTTTTCATTTTACACCGATGAAGTTACCAATAAGGTAGCCAGCACCGCTGTCAACAAGGCGCTTGTACTTTTTGATGCCATTCAGCCTCCTGCAGGTGAAGTTCCGGTGGTACTTGGACCCGGAATTACCGGCATTCTGCTGCATGAAGCTATTGGACATGGCATGGAAGCTGATTTTAACCGCAAGAAAATTTCAACTTTCAGCACCATGCTGGGAAAGAAAGTGGCAGAGCCTTTTGTCACTATTATTGATGACGGAACCAACATGAATCTGGCCGGAAGTCTGAATGTTGACGACGAGGGTGTACCCGGACAGAAGACGGTTTTGGTTGAAAACGGAATCTTAACCGGGTATCTGCACGACCGGATATCGGCCCGGCATTATGGTGTTGAACCAACCGGAAATGGCCGCAGACAGGATTTCCAGAATTATCCTATCCCCAGGATGCGCAACACCTATATGCTTGCAGGAACTGCCACTCCGGAAGATGTTATTCGCCAGGCCGGAAACGGTATTTATGTGGAAGACGTCAGCAATGGACAAGTAAAAATAGGTGAAGGTGATTTTGCATTCTATGTTTCACAGGGACGAATGATTGAAAACGGGAAACTAACTGCTCCGATAAAAGATGTCAATATTATGGGTAACGGACCTAAAATGCTGAGCAACATTATCCTTTTAGCCAATAATCTGGAAATGGATTACGGAGGTGCAGGGCAATGTGGCAAAAACAGTCAGGGAGTGCCGGTTTCATTCGGATTACCCACCTGCTTAGTTAAATCATTAACCGTTGGGGGAACCCGGCAGAAAGGAGGCCAGTCATGAGTAACTCAAATCTTCAGCAGCAGAATTTTAAAGATCTGGCCGAATGGGTAGTTGATCAAACTAAAAAAGCGGGGGCCTCCGACTGTAAAGTGTCCATTTCGAAACGCCGGTTTGTAGAAATAAATTACCGCGACCGTAAACCGGAAGTGATCAAAGAAGCGACTACACAAAATTTGAATCTTCAGGTTTTTATCGACAATAAGTTTGCATCACAGTCAACTCCTGATTTGAGAAAGAATACCTTATCAGGTTTCATTAACGATGTAATTGACAGTGCCCGGATTATGGAGGAAGATCCTTTTCGTACCCTCCCCGATCCAAAGTATTATTCCGGAAGATCAACCAGCGACCTTCAGCTTGCCGATCCGAAACAATCAGAATTAACTCCGGAAGAACGCCATGAAATGGCTAAAAAAGTTGAGAATGCCTGTCTGAATAAAGGTGGCAACCTGGTCATTTCAGTTGAAGCAGGTGAATACGACGACACGTATGAATCCTATGTCAAAACGAGTAATGGCTTTGACGGTTCAAGTAAAACAACCCAATGCTGGACTGGTGCAAACATGACCGCACAGGATGAAGGGGATCGCCGTCCAGCCGGCTATCACTGGGTTGGCTGCCGGTATCGTAATGATCTTCCACCTCTTCCTGAAGTTGGCAGTATTGCAGCCATCAGGACCCTCGATCTGATGGGCGGTAAAAAAATTCAATCCGAAACATTGCCCGTCATCATCGAAAACAGGGTGGTTGACCGGGTATTAAGTGGACTTCTAGATCCAATGTCTGCCGGTTCCATTCAACAGAAAAGATCCTTTCTTGCAGATAAAAAAGGACAAATGGTTGGAAGTAAACTACTCACCATTCAGGATGATCCTTTTCTTATCAGGGGTCTTGGCTCCAGATATTTCGATGGCGATGGGTTCCCTGCAAAAAAGAGAAATCTTTTTACCCAGGGAACATTAGACGAGTTTCTGGTTGACTGGTATTACAGCCGGAAACTGGGTTGGGAGCCGAACTCAGGCTCAACCTCAAATCTGATTATCCCGCCCGGAAACCGCAGTATTGAAGAAATCGTTAAAGATTTGGGACGCTGCATGCTGATCACAGAATTCATAGGAGGAAATTCGAATTCAACAACCGGCGATTTCTCCATTGGCATTACCGGAAAGTTATTCGATAAGGGACAGTTTGTCCAAAATGTAGCTGAAATGAATATGGCTGACAATCATCTTAAATTCTGGAATAAACTGGTAGAAGTCGGAAACGATCCCTGGATTTACAGTTCAGCAAGGTTACCAAGTCTGGTTTTCGACGGAGTAATGGTTGCCGGAGTTTGAAAGTACCCGGCATTGATGAAATAATTGAATTAAAAGAAATCCGGTTTGACAACATGTCGAGCCGGATTTTTTTAGCTAAAGTCTAAAAATGATTCAACAAATCAGGATATTTGTAATTAGAGTGTTCATCTGTATTCCATGAAACGAATCATCATTATACTGCTATTCAATATTACTGCGATGCTTTCCTTTGCTCAAAAGCACTGGACTTTCGAATTACATGGCGGACAAGTGTACAATCTGCCAATGCCCTTATTTGTTAAACAATCAGGATTTCCTGTTATCAGACTTAATGCCCGTTTCGACACTGAAGGTTTCACCTTGCCGGTATATTGGGATATGCGTCTCGGTCGCTGGCAAAATGAGCATTTATGGGAAGTAGAACTTATTCATCACAAACTGTATTTACATAACACCACTCCGGAAGTTCAAAAGTTCAATATTTCGCACGGATTTAACATGATCATGGTAAACCGGGGATTTGAAAAAAACAGTTTCCGGTACCGCGCTGGTGCCGGAGTTGTTTTGGCTCATCCTGAATCAATCATCCGAGGAAAAGAATTTGGAAACTCAGCCGAGGATCTGGATATGGGCTATTTCTTAACAGGCCCGGTGCTAAATCTTTCGGTTGGAAGACCAATTCATTTGCTCAAACGCGTTTATCTTAATCCGGAAGTCAAAACCACCTTCGCCTATTCAAAAATCAAAATTTCAGATGGTTATGCCCATGTTTATAATCTTGCATTTCATCTTATTTTGGGTTTTGGAGTTGAAATAAATAAATCCACTGAAAAATAATATTCATTTCATTGCAACCCTTCAGAAAAACCTTTGTCAATAAAATTGAAACCGATAACATTTGAGTCAGACAGCATTCATACACCAGGATTTAATAGCCGATAGCATTAAAGGCAGCAACAAAGCCCGCTACCAGCTCTATCAGTTGTATTCCAAAGCAATGTTCAACGTGTGCTTTCGCATGATGAACAACCGCGAGGATGCTGAAGATATGTTACAGGAAGCATTTGTTCAGGCTTTTCAGAAACTCGAAACATTCAGACATGAATCAAGTTTTGGCACCTGGCTGAAGACAATTGTCATTCACTCCTGCATCAACGCCTTGAACAAACGTAAACCGGATCTGAAATATGTGGATGAAATGCACCGCTTTGATACTGTTGAAGAAGAACCCGAGGAAGCACTGTTTACCACTGATCATATTCGTGATGCTATGAATCAGCTTCCGGAGGGAGCACGAATCGTTTTTTCGCTCTACCTTTTGGAAGGATACGATCACAGTGAAATTGCCCAAATACTGAAAATCACAGAATCAACATCCAAATCACAGTATATGCGGGCCAAACGAAAAGTTTACGAATTAATGAAACAAACAAAATTGAAAGAGATATGAAAAGGGATCGATTGGAAGATTTTATAAATGAAAACCGTCATGAATTTGATTCTTTGGAACCTTCAGACAAAGTTTGGGAAATGATTGGCCAAAGGATGGAAGAACAAACCAAGCCAAATATCAGGAGAATGAGTTGGATGAAAGTGGCCGCAATCATTGCAGTCATCATACTGGTGCCTTCCATTATTTACCAGGTTCGCTCCTATTATCAAATGCAAACAGTACAGGCTATACAGGCAGATCCTGATGTTCAGGAATTAATGGAAGCTGAAGCGTTTTATGCCCAGGAAGTTTCAGGAAAGCTGGCTGAAATACAAAAATGTTACAAAATCTATCCTGAATTGAAATCGGAAATTGAAGGCGATTTAAATGAACTGGAGACCATGTACATTTCGTTGAAAAAAGACCTGAAAGAGAATATATCGAATAAAGAAGTGATTGAAGCCATGATTGACAACAACCGAAACCGGATGAAACTGGTTGATGATGTTCTTGCACAAATAAATTGCTAACCAAATGGTTATGAATAAAAAAATTATCCAAACAGGCGGAAGATTAATACTTATTGGTTCGTTACTGCTGAGTAGTATACTTGTCAATGCACAATTCTCCGAAAAAAGGGAATTTGTCAGGCGATTTAAAATTCAGCCGGAAACGCGTATCGACATTACCAATAAATATGGAAAAATTGAACTGAATACCTGGAAAAAGGACTCGGTGGTCATCAATTTCAAAATGGAAATTAACGAGAAAAAGCCAATTAAGCTGGAGAAAACCCTAGAAAATCTTGATTTTGACATCAGCAACAGTCAACATTATTTGATTGTAAAAACAACGGTTGATAAAAACCGTAGCCAGATTGAAAGCGAATTTCTGAAGTTTAAGGAAACCATACTTCAAACCAATGGCAGCATACGAATCGATCTGGAAGTCTGGCTGCCTGCTGATCATGAATTGCGTCTGGAAAACAAATTTGGTGATATTATTATGGGCGATTATCAGGGTGAAACACAAATCAGCCTGAGTAACGGCAAACTTAAATGTGGCGATTTGCCTGCAAAGTCGAGTATAAATCTGAGCTTTGCAGATGCTACCATCAACAACTTGCCCAATTCCAGAATTATCAGCAACTACAGCGACATTCAACTCCGGAATTCGGGTACACTCAGACTGGAAACCAAATCATCTACCATCGAAATTTTAAATTCGACAGATCTCAGTATCGATTCGCGAAGAGACAAATACCGCATCCGGATTGCCGACAAAATCGACGCCTATGGGAATTTCAGCCATTTTACCGTTTCCGATTTAAAAGATAAAGCCAATTTCAGGATGAGTTACGGCAGCCTGGAAATGGAAAAAATTCAGACTGATTTCAGCAGTATTTATATCGATTCAAGATCGGCTGACCTGAACCTGTATTTCAATCCTGAAGCAAAGTTTAATTTCCAGATTACCGAGTCAAAAACCAATTTGAAACTTGGACGTGAGTTGAAGGTTGAAAACAAGGAAGTGCTTGATTCAAAAGAAAACAAAGTGCGGCACACTGGTTTTTTTGGCAAGAAAATGAAGGAAGATCAGCTGATCATTAATGCAGTTGGCGGAGAAGCCAACATCCTGTCGTACTGACCAGAAGTATGAAAATGAAAGATTGTAGGACTGGATTTCATATTTACAAGCAAATGCTCTAAGCCATTCATTACTTTATATAATCTATTCAAAGATTATAAGGGCTAATCGAAAACAACAATTTTAACATAGAGAACTCCATTTTTCAGATTTAAGTAAGTGAAACAATTTAATGCCGCATTTTATCCCTGACTCACCCCACATCCGCAAGCGAACGTCCCCCCTCTCTACTTGTAGAGAGGGGCAAAGCGAGCACTGCGAGCTTGGCGTGAGTCACCAAAACAATGAATTTGAATTCGACATTTATTTATTCTTTTAACTTATAAGAACAACAATGCAATTTTTTGCAAAAATTATTGTGTTGTCTGCAACCGTTCAGAAAAAATACTGTCAATAGTAACAGAAACAAAAACAGAAACAGTTAAGAAACAAAACAATTAGAAAACCATTCATTCTCAAAGCCATGAAAACATTTAAACTTTTTTTTCTATTTCAGTTAATTCTTGCCCTTTTCGGTTTATCCTCCTGTATAGAAGATATATTTCTGGAAGGGAACGGTCGTGTTGAAACGGAATTCCGAAGAGCCTCCGGATTTGATGAAGTTGCCTCGAGTGGCGATTTTGAAGTGACCATTATACCCGGGAACAAATTTTCGGTTGAAGTATCAGCCGAATCAAATCTTTTGCCCTACATCGAAACTGATGTGGTTGGAAACACCCTTAAAATCCGCACGCGTGGTTTGTACTCATTGCGCGAAAACGAAACCATTGAAGTGTATATTACGATGCCAAAACTGGTAGGTGTTTCATTAAGCGGCTCAGGTTTGATTAATACCGGTTATTTCGCAAGCGATGATTTCAAAATTGTTCTATCCGGTTCGGGAGATATCGACACTCAGATTAGTACTGAAACTCTGAAAGCAAACGTTTCAGGATCAGGCACCATTTATATCGAAGGTGATACGTTTGAAAGCGAAATGGTAATTAGTGGATCGGGCCGGATCAAATCCTATGATCTGGAACAAAATATCTGTCAGGCAGTAATTTCAGGATCGGGCGATATGTTTGTTAATGTGAGTGAAACCCTTGATGCACATATTTCAGGCAGCGGAAGGGTCTTTTACATCGGTTATCCGGTGGTTCATACCAGTATTTCCGGCTC
>Ga0209261_10000232_pt1 | contig 15287 bp, 6 predicted proteins | sample DOMMetBare1Fresh_FD_187470 | JGI IMG/M metagenome (GOLD analysis project Ga0209261, IMG submission 187470) | Wetland sediment microbial communities from St. Louis River estuary, USA, under dissolved organic matter induced mercury methylation -... | ecosystem: Environmental > Aquatic > Freshwater...
AAACACTATTCCTCCTCTCATCTTTCAACAGCTGAGTTAAAATCCTGGGGCGATTCGCTTGCCGACAAAGCAGTTCTGAGTAAAATTCAGGGAAAAATTTCGGTTCCCGGAACAACTGCTATTCAGGCTGGAGATCTCATCAATTTATCAGGATTTAGCGCAAGGTTTAATGGCAAAGCCTATATCTCGAAGGTAAACCATATTTTACATGATGGAGAATGGATTACTACATTAACTGTAGGAAAATCTCCGCAATGGCATTCGGCATTGCCTGATGTGCAAGAAGCCCTGGCTTCAGGATTAATTCCTCCTGTAAATGGCAATCAAATCGCTCTTGTAAAAAAAATTGATGCTGATCCTGATGGGAATTATCGGGTACTGGTAACCCTGCCCGTTTTTTCCGGAACAGGCCAGGAAACCGGTATATGGGCAAGATTGGCATTCCCATACGCTTCAAAAGATGCTGGCTTCTTTTTCTTCCCGGAAGTTGGCGATGAAGTAATCCTGTCATTTATAAATAATGATCCCAGATATCCGGTAATCACAGGAGCGCTATACAATGCCAAAAATAAACCAAAGGAAACTGCCGATGCCAAAAATCAGTTTAAATCCATTTATACCAAATCCGGAATAAACATCCGATTTGATGACGAAAATAAAATCTTAACAATTGAAACTCCCGGAAAAAATGTGTTTCTGCTCGACGATAAAAACAAAACGATATCACTTAAAGACATGTCAGGAAATTCAGTGGTTATGAGTGACTCCGGAATTGTGATGGACAGTCCAAAAGATATTAAGATTTCAGCCAAAGGAAACGTAAACATTTCAGCCACATCAAACATCACTCTCAAGGCAAATGCCGATGTGAAAGTAGATGGATTGAATATCGTGAACAATGCACAGGTAGGATTCACAGGAAAAGGAAGTGCTACTGCTGAAATATCAGCTTCCGGGCAAACGACCGTAAAAGGGGCGATGGTAATGATTAATTAAAACAGAAAAAATGGGATTAGCTGCCAGATTAACCGATATGCATACCTGTCCGATGCAAACCCCCGGACTACCACCAATACCACATGTTGGCGGCCCGGTGATAGGACCGGGAGTCCCGACAGTTTTGATCGGGAAATTGCCGGCCGCCGTAATAGGTGATAATCTTGTTTGCGTTGGTCCTCCTGATTCTATTGTCATGGGTTCATCAACTGTGATGATAGGCGGCAAACCGGCTGCCCGTATGGGCGACAGCACAGCCCATGGAGGAAGTATCGTATTGGGTTGTCCAACTGTAATGATTGGAGGATGAAAATATGAAAGACTATAGCGATTCATTTTTAGGTAGAGGCTGGGCTTTTCCGCCTGCTTTCAATTTCGAAATGGGAACGCTTGAAACGGTAGCCAATGAAGAGGATATCAAACAAAGCCTTGAGATTATATTAGGAACCATTCCGGGTGAAAGAGTGATGTTTCCGACTTTTGGATGTGCCATCAGAAAGTTTGTTTTTGAATCATACGATGCAACGCATATCAGCATGTTAAAAGACTCAATTTACGATGCGATACTTTATAACGAACCCAGGATAAAACTGGAAAAAATTGACATAAAAGATGATACACAAATACATGGAAAAATTCATATTCATTTGTATTACACCATCATAATCACCAATACGCGCAATAATATCGTTTATCCATTCTACATTAAAGAAGGTACAAATCTCTAGTTTAATAAATTTTAGCCGAACAGATGAATAAAGGAACCAGTCGCGATACAAGAAAAAATTTAGCCCTCAGAGATGACTATATTTCAGTGAATGAACGATCATTTCTGGATATGGTAAAACTTACGCTGGATTTTTCCCGGAGACTGAAATTCTATGACCTTCAGAAAAATGAGATCGGTAACTGGAAACCTTTTTTACTTAACGATTCGGCTTTTGTGATAGCCCAGATAGCTACATCAGATATAAATCCATATAAAAAATCAGAGACTGATTCTGCAGAGTTCAGTGAATTTGAAAGAATAAGAAATTCTATTGATCAGGTTTTTGATCTCATTGATAATTGGTCCGGACTACTAAAAAAATCAAACTATCAGGGCTTCCTGCAGAAAGAATTAGACAAACTGAAATTGTATTCCAATGAAGTCAGGAATCCTAAACAGCTCGATGAATCAGAAATTGACCGGTTAAGGGAAGCGTATGAAAATATACATGGGAACCTTGTTTTCATTAAGGAAAAAGCCAAAATTAAATTCGAAGAAGAAGTGATGGGCCATCACAGTCATCATCCGCATATTGGCCTGCTCCTTGCATTTTTTCAGTTGTATAAAAATGTACAAAATGATATTAATTCAATTACAGGAAAGCACCTCGATTTTTACTTCAAAAACTTACTTCAGCAAGAACCCCGGAAATTAAAATCCGGATCGGCTATAATTGGACTAAAGCTTCAGGCAGGAATTGAAGAAATAACAGTTGAGGAAGGCGATAAATTTGAATTTTTATTGGACAGCAAAGAACAGGTTACCTTTAATGCTGATTCAACCACCACCATAAACAATGCTGAGATTTCAGAAATAAGGACTCTTTATAAAAGAGATTATCACCCATTTAGCCTGAATGAAGATGACGATTTTTCGATCAATATCGTTTATGAAGCTGATATTTACCATGATGTAATGCAACTTGAAAATCAGGCAATCAAAACTTTTCCGGCTGCTTTTGGAGAAGAGTCAGATTTTGCCAGCGAACCGAACAACAAGATTTTAAGGAGTGAACTTGGATTCATAGTCAGTTCGCCTGCTTTGATTCTCGAAAAAGGGAAACAGGAAATAAATCTGATTTTTGAAATGACACAAGCTTCGTTGGCAGAAGCTGAAAAAATATTTGATGGCTTAAATAATAACCAAATTGAATCCGGGAAATTAAACTCTTCTGAAATAAAAAGACTAAGGACACAAACAATCTCAAAGTTCCTGTCAAAGGCTTTTCTGCTTTTTATAACAAATCCGGATGGATGGAAAAGAGTTGAACACTTTAAAACCAGAATGATTGAAGGAACAACTAAACTGATGTTCGACATCCATCTGAATGAACAAAATGAAAAACTCGTTTCATTTGATCCATTGATTCATTCAGGAGCGTATGAATCACCCTGGCCTTGTTTGAAATTGATTTTAAATAATGAAACTCAATATCATCCTTATCAATTTTTACGAGCACTGATAATTGATAATATCAGCATCAAAGCAAATGTTTCAGAGGTGGATAACATATCGTTATTCAATTCACTTGGCAATCTCGATAATTCAATTCCATTTACACCTTTCGGACCGGCTCCCGTTCAAGGTAGTTTTTTGCGGATTCAAAATCCAAAAATTCTCCAAAGAAATCTGGAAAGTCTTGAGCTCCAAATTAGCTGGAATGGACTTCCGCAATCAGAAAACGGGTTTGCTGATTATTACCGGGCCTATCCTTATTCGTTAAACAACAGCTCCTTCAAAGCTGTAATTACACAAACCAGAAACAGTATTTCCAACTCAGCAGAAAAGAATATAGAACCTGTCGAACTTTTTAATACCCATAACAATACATTGCTCAATGAGAAAAAAATTGTTGTGAATTTAAAAAATCTGGATTTTAGAAATCCAATTATTGAATCCGACAAGCTTGCTGATGAAAATTTAAGTTCATTGTTTATCGTACTGAATAGTCCTGAGATTGCATTCGGGCATCAGGTTTTTACCAACCTTTATACCAGTGCAGCTTTAAGAAGCAGTAAATTCAGAAGAAATCCGGTTGAACTTCCAAACCTGCCCTATACCCCAATTATTGAACATCTTTCAGTCAACTACTCAAATACTGCCAAAGAAGTAATGTTACGGAAACAGGAAAACCTTTCCGGATGCGACATACAATTAATTCAGATTTACCCGTTCGGACATGTTCAGGTTTTTCCCGGACCGCTAAAATCTGAGCGCTTTCTTTTACCGCAGATAGAACATAAGGGAAACCTTTTTATTGGATTACAGGGCATTCGTCCAACAGATATTGTGAGTATCGGCTTCGAATTAATACCGGCAACATTTGCTCATACAGTAATCAAAGCTCCCAAAATCTGCTGGGAATATCTAATCAACAATGAATGGGTACAACTGGATGACCGCATTCTTGAGGACAGTACGAATGGATTGTTAAAATCGGGAATTGTAAAAATTGAACTTCCTCTGACAATCCAAATGGATAATACCCGTCTGCCAAAGGGTAAATTCTGGATCAGAGCTACTTATGATGGAAAAGAAAGACTCAATTCCCGAATCATCCATGTATTTACACAGGCAGTATCACTTAAAGCAGATGATTCAATGTTTGAAGAATCTCTCAATTACAAAAGTAAGGTTCAGAAAATCAGCTATGAAGGGAAAATGGGAATTGAGAATATTTCAGGTCCGTTTTCATACACTTTGAATGAAGCTTATGAAAATGAAGAATCTTTTTATTGCCGTGTAAGTGAACAAATGAGACATAAAAACAGGGCTGTTTCGAACTGGGATGTGGAACGAATGATTCTTGAAAGGTTTAAAAATATTGAAAAAGTCAGGGTGTACGGAAGAAATAGTCATCCAAATGAGCTTGTAAAAGGAACTTCGATGCAAATTGTTCTGATCCCGAAAAGCAATCAGATTAATGGCACCACTATACGAAGTAACTTGGTCGATTACAGCACGCTACTCGATGTTAAAAATTACATTTCGCAGTTTGTGTCACCCTATTTAAAAGTTGAAGTTTCGAATCCGGTGTATGAGCAAATCAAAGTCAGGTGCAGTGTAAAGTTTAAAGATTTTCAAAAAAGAGTTTATTTCAAAAAGATTCTAAATGCTGAATTAATCAACTTTCTATCTCCTGACATTGAAACCCAGGAGATCGACAAAGGATTCGACGAATCCATTTCCAAAACTGAAATACTCAACTTCATTGAAAGCAGGCCATACGTTGATTTTGCAGCCCGTTTGTCTTTGCTCAAGATTGTTGACGTAGACAACAAATATCAGATTATTGATACAGCAAGCAGGAAAGATGAAGAACTCCAAACAATTTCGGCCTATGCCATTTTAACATCGGCATCTGAACACCAAATTGAATTCATAACTGATGAAAATGAGTTAGATCCTGAAATTTCAGGAATTGGAGATTTCTCCATTGAATCAGATTTTATTATAAGTGATGGTAAAGGAAATTATAATTAATATATGTAATGAAAAATCAAAAAAACCTTACCGATCGGAATCAACTGATTAGCTTTTTCAAAAAAGGGAATCTGCCTGACCAAAATGCATTTGAAAAGCTAATCATATCAACTTTTAACAAAGCCGATGACCGATTAGATATTGATAATGATGATGGATTATTGATATATCCCTCCGATAACGAAAAACTCATCAGTCTTTTTGAGGATAAGGACGATTCTGAAGCTACCTGGGCCTTAATGATTTCAAAAAAACCAAATTTTGGGATTTCAATCAATAAAATTGTCCAGGCAAAACAACAAGATAATTCATTACAGGAAGAAATTGCTCCACCCGCACTCTTCATTCAAAAAAAGGAAGGAAAAATTGGAATTGGCACCAATTCGCCCGAGCATCAACTTGATGTAAAAGGCAGAATTGCCTCCAATGGCCGGGTTGGAAATTATCTGACTAAAACTTTAAAGGCGGATGGAGAATGGCATAATGTTTTTGCTCCCGAAGAATTAAAAGGCTGCCATGCCTTTGAAATTATGGCTTACGCGGAGGGAGAGAACGGGGATGGAAAGTACTCCTTAATGCATGCCATTGCCATCAGTACGTATGGAAATTCGAAGCCTAAAATTACAAAAACCTGCGCTTATCATGGGAAATGGTGGAATAAAATTGATATCCGATGGGAATCCAGAAAAAAAAGGCTTCAGGAAAAAGATGCTGCTAAAAAAAGAAAACCGATAGATATTGGGAGGTGGTGGAACAACTTGCTAAGTCTTCTTGATCCAAAGAATAATTTAAACTATAACCTGCAATTAAGAACTAAGAGCAATTATGGTGACAAAAGCAAACTAGTTTATACTGTTTCGGTTCTCTGGAGCCCCGAATTTATGATTACCAACCGAACTGAAGATAAATAATGAAAGAATCTGCCAGTTTTACAGGAAAGGAAGTTGAAAATATCAGTATGAATTTTAATGAACTTCGCGAAAAGGGAATAAAATTCATTCAAAATTTAAGTGGTGAAGTATGGACTGATTACAATTCACACGATCCGGGCATCACCATTTTAGAGCAGGTCTGTTATGCCTTAACCGATGTTGCTTACCGAACTTCCCTGCCTGTTGAAGACTTGTTGACTCCCGCCAAGGAAATCCCAATCGATCCAAACATTCATGCCTTCTTTACACCATCCAGAATTCTAAGTTCGCATCCGGTAACGATCAACGACATGAGAAAAATGATCATCGCCAGGTTTGAAGAAATTCAGAATGTTTGGATCATTCCCAGTCAAAACGCAGGCTATGAAGAACAAATAAATGGTGAAAACCAAATTGAAATATTACCCAAATTAAAATTTATTGATTCTACAAATTCAAATTCAAAGCTAAATGAAGAGTTACTCCACAAAGTCATAAATACCTTAAACGAATACCGAAATATTGGTGAAATCTATGAAAAGGTAATTATTCTGCAGCCCCAGCAGGTTAATATCGAATTTAGCCTGTACATCAATGAGCATACTGATCCGGAAAGAACCATTGCTGATTTGTTTCTTACTCTGTTAGATTTCATATACTGCCGAATCCATTACTACAGTTTTGATGAAATGAAGGAAGCAGGTTACCGGCTGGAAGAAACCTTTTCCGGTCCTCGGCTGAAGAATGGATTTATTCAGGATAACAACCTGAAAAACAGAATAAAATCGCTTCACATTGATGAAATACAAAAGCTTTTTTCTAAAGTAGATGGAATAGCAAAATGTGAAGTCAAACCATTTAATATCAACGGTACTGAATACAAGACCATAGAAGCCGAAAAAGGAAAATTCTTTCATTTATTGATTGAGGATACCACCAATGACTTATTTGATAACCGTTTTGATAATTTGTACAAACACATGACGGTATATTTAAATCAGAAAAAACTCACGGTATTAGACAAACACCGGATCAATACCCTGTTTGCCGAATCCTGGTCGAAGAGCCATCGCGGATACCGTATTGGCAAATCTCTGGGAGAGTTATTTCATAATAAACTAATGGGTACTTTCCGCAATCCGGAGCAGTACTTTTCCCTTCAAAGGCATTTTCCGATCATTTATGGAATTGGAGAAGAAGGCTTGTCGCAAAATGAATCTACAGAACGAAAGGCCAAAGCGCTTCAGTTGAAAGCATACCTGATGTTGTTCGAGCAACATTTGGCTAATCATTTATCGCAACTTGGTAATCTGAATGAATTCTTTAACATCGATCTTAAGAACAGTCAGGAAAAGACCTATTTTACCCAGCAAATGACTTCTATTCCTGACATTGAAAAACTTACAACCCTCGATAGTAATTTAAAAGAGAAGTACCTCGAACCTAAGAATATCTATTTCGACAGAAAGAACAGAATCTATAATCATTTGCTTGCCCGGTTTGGTGAAGATTTGAATGAAATTCCCTGGAAAGTTGAATTACGTCTGAATATGATTAAGAGTGAAAATGAATACAATCAGATTTTACTTGAAAAAAAATCAGAATTCTTAATGCAACTTAAAAAACTGAGTTATAACAGAACAAGAGGAGAATCGTACCTTCCGGTAGGTTCAAATGAAAATGATGAGAATAAATCCAGAAAACCTTCCGGTCTGGAACAAATGATTTTGGCAAAAACCGGAATTCCGGAAAGAGGTAGCAGGTCACTTCATCAGAGACTTGCCGACCCGCAAGTGCAGCAGATGCAAGTTCACGCCAATCCTTTGCACAATCAGAAAGAATTTTTTGAAAATTTCAGGCCTTTAAAACCAAGCGAAACAGGTAAATCATATGAGACGGATCATGAGCTGGAGATACCACATGCTAAGTTTGGTTCAATAAGCATAAAATCATTGTTCAGGGAAACACTCAATTTCAATAATTACAGAATATCCAAATACAACAAGTCATCAGATAAAGTACAAGTTATTTTTCAGAAGGAAAAAAATAAATGGGTGTGTTTGTTTGACTGTGCCAGTGAATCAGAAGCAGTTAATAACATTCATTTGTTAATCGACTACTTTATTAAAAAGAACAGGTTGTCGGAAGGAATATACATAGTCGATCACATTTTACTGAGCGATTTTTTAACTGGCAGCACTTACGGTTTTTGCTTTTATGATGAATATGGATCTCCACTTTTTCATACCAGCGAGAATGATTTGTGGTTCAGTACCCCAGAAGCAAGGAAAAGCTGTCTGGAGAAATTTTTCAAGTATGGCTTAAAGGAGGAATGTTATACCGGGAACAACGGGAATTGGACGATAACTGATAATGAAAAGAAAAAGCTTGCCACATACATTGCCGATAATCAAAATCCAATAAGCAAAGCTGATCTTATAAAACAGACTATTAACATTATTCGACTTTTTGATTATTCGCTAAAAGATGTGGAACGGCTTCGTTTCGATGAAATGGAAAAAATCAGGAAGGAAAGAAGTATTCACGATGAAAACATAAATTTCGGACAAAGACGGCTGATTTTTCAGCGAAGACTTGCCGATGGTGAAATTGTCAATGAAGACTTTTTCAATTTTCAAATTACGGTACTGATGCCCGACTGGCCAGCCAGATTTCAGATAGAACGGTTTAAAGATTATGTGACAGACTTAATTCATGAAAGGATACCTGCTCATATTGGCAACGACATTCTTTGGCTAAATGTTCAGAAAATGAAGGCATTCGAGGATATCTATCATGGTTGGGAAAATCTCAAAACAAGTTCGCAAAATTCTAAAATTCCTGATCAAGAATTAATGACAGCCGCATTTAATGTGTACAAAATGATTAATAATCTCAAAAATGTAAGGTAGTGGTGAAATCCAATCAAAATATAATTCATAGCTCTACATTCAATTTCGAATTCGAGAACAGAGTAGCTGCAGTGAGATGCAATAATTTGATTGAATCGATCTTTAATTCACACATTTTGCCTGAACTTGAGAAAGCTATTTCGAATCAAATTCCGGAAGGAATGCTGGTAGAACTTTCCAAACTGGAAATCAATATCGGTAAAATAAGTGAAAAGGAACTTTCAGCCCATTTGGCGAAACGAATCAGTGAATCGTTGGAAAATGCGCTCAAAAATTACAATCCCATGCAAAGGAATCCTTCTGATGGCAGACAAATACTTTCAAATTACATTCTCAAATCCATTGAAGCATTTCTCCAATACGGTTATTTACCAGGATTCACCGTTGAAAATACATTGATTGATGAACTTTTTATAGAAGCCATCAAAAAAAATAAATCAGAATTTATAACCATTCTTGAAAAATATGCAACCAATGAAAATGCTCTTCGAAGAATTGTAAACAATTTAAAACCGGAAACATTTGATGAGATTCTTTGGACTTTAATACCCGTAGAGAGTAATTGGATAATTGATTTCAGAAGAATTCTTTTGCACACCAGGAAAGATAATAATCGTGGCCAATTTACAGGCAATGAATTCCTGTCCGCAATTAATGTCATCATACTAAAATACATACTAAAAAGAACCAGTTCCGATTTCGACAGAAAAGATTTTTCATCAAGTATTATAAAGGAATTATTTACTACCCCAACTGATTTCAGTATATTATTTGAAAAAGTTAAAAAATTTACCAGCAACACTACTGCCATCATTGTGTTGAACGAAACTTTGGCTGAGCTTAATGTGGATCTTTCTGATACACAAACGGGAACAAAAGTCAATGAAATTGATATCAATAAGCTGATTGAATTGTTGAACAGTGGTAACGACGGATCTGAAATACTGAAAAGTCATTTTCTGAAAAATGAAATTATTCTGGCAATCAGGAATCAGGAAAAAAGGAAACAACTTCTTGAAAAACTGAATAAAATTGGAGTTAATCTGATATTAGAACTTTTCTATGGACAGGATCCATTTATTCTCATCAATTTAATTACTTCATTTTCAGAAAAAGTTGTTACCAAAACAAGCGACATTACTCTGAACAAGACAACAATCGCATTAAACAATCTTGTACTTTTCACTGCTATCTACCTGAATGAAAAATCATTCCGCTCGTTCAACAATGAAGAATTCATCTTGTTCTTAATTTATTCCGCCGGACTGAATCCTTCCAAGACGATTAAAAGCTTACCATTTTTAAGTTTTGTTAGAACTGAAGGAAATTTTGATCTTTCTAAACTCAAGAATACTCTCGCTGAAGAACAACACTACCCTGAAATTTCAGTTATTCAAAAATCAATATCTAAAAATACTTTTCAGAGGACAGAAAAAGATTTTTCTTCTGTAATCACCAAAGATTTTGAATACTATTCCATTTTCAGTCGAAAAATTATTGGATATTATCTTGAAACCGGACAGCTACAAAGCACATATCAAAGTTTGAACTTATTGGATGTTCAAACGCTTTTCCATGATTTGATTCTTCAAAAAGAAGACTTTCTGTGCATACAATTTCGCAACAATAAGGATCCAGAAAGCTTAATTCATCGAATCAATACGCTGGCCATCAACATTCCTGCCGAGGATTTAAAGGCTTATTTTATTCATTACTTTCATGTAGAATACGCTATTCTGTATAAAGTAACCAGTGAATTAGAACAGTATTTATCAGCCAGAAATAAGAGCCATTTAAACACTGCTCATTTCGAAAATGACATGCTCATTCGGGCACTGGCCAAAAGCAAAGGCGGATCTTTAGCCGGTATTTTTGAACTGACAATTTTGGAACTTCTAAATCAGGAATTTGGCGAAGATTCGGTTGATTCCGAAAAAATAATTCACTATTTCATCTCAGCATCTGGAGGAAATCCGGAATTCGAAGACTGGAAGAAAAAAATACAATCGAGTTCTGAATCCAAAAACAGATTCAGAAAGGATTTCAATCGGCTTATTCAAAGTCTTGATATCTCAGACATTGAGACTCCTACTTCCGCAGAAATGAAATATTTGATCCATAAAATTGCCTTTTATTTTCAGATCGATCAAACAACATTTATTGATATTCTTCAGAAAAATAAGGCCTATATTTTAAGGATATATACTCTATTGAAGTTACATATTCCTCAAAGTCAATGGAATCCAATCGAGAAATCGTTATTGTCAATTGTTGGGATAAAGGAGGAAATCGAGGCATTTCAATCGTTGGTAAATACCGGATTATCAAATAAAAGTAAGTCAGACTTTGATTTTATTGAGACATTCGAAACCATCAGCCAGTTGCAACAAGAAAAGCAAAAGGCATTTTTCCTTTTGCTGGCGAGCGATAAAGTGATGTTTGAAAAATTTATTTCACAAGTTAAAGATTTCTCCTTACCAGAAAATTTAAAATTCCATAGTAAACAGGTACAAGCATATTTGCAGCAACTTATTTCTTATTCTCCGAAAGTAGCTTCCGTAAAAATTGACCAAAATTTCTGGAAATCGATAGTGATAAGTTTTGCTATCCGAATTTTCCCCGATGAAAAGAAATTCGATTCGATTTCATTTGCAAAGGCATTTACCAGTCATTTGATCCAAAAATTAAAAGCGACCAATGAGCTTGAAATGTTTTACCCCGTTCTTGACCAATTATCAACTTCAGGCTCGAAAGTATTGAAAGAACTGGTTGAAAATAGTCAGATATCAAAAGCTAAAAAAACATTTAAACCGGCTGAATTTTTGGGTCAGGATACGACAAAAAAAGTTCCAAATTACTTTTCCCTTTTAAGGTTTTACGCGCAAAATGGGTTCTTTCCCTGGTGGGCTGAGAAAACGTCGTTTCCGGAAATATTCATCGAACTAGGCAAAAGCTACCAGGAAAATCCTGAAAATCTGAAAGATATTTTCCTTCAAATTGAAAAAGAAAAACCGCTGTTTGAGCGACTTACACTTACTCTGCCTCGTTCGTTAGCTGATGAATTTAACTGGTTATTCTACAAGCAGGCCGGATTAAAACCAAATAATGAAAAGACTGATCAAAAAAATGAAAATCATGACAATTTAAAATTTATTGAATCAAAAGACCTGAAGGATAATACATTAATCAAGGAACTTTATTTCTCTGACCTCGAAACTATTATCAAATACTGGAGTAAGTCCGATCCGCAAATCGCCATGCAGATTCAGGAATATTGGCTGTTATCGCCCTATTTCAATTTTCGCCAGGTTGACCCTGCAAAATGGCGGCAACTGGTATCTGAATTCTCGGGCGACTTCTATGGAACCGGAAAGAAAACAGTGAATCCTGAATTTCACATTGAATTCCTGAACTATCTAAAAAACAAAATTTCCAGCATCAACTGGAACGAAACATTAACCACTGTTTATCAGCGCGTCTCAGCTATACAAAAAAGCACACTGGTTTTCCCTGAAGGATTAAAAAAGCTGATCGAGGTTCAATCAACGAATCAGGCAAGTAGCAAAGAACTTGAACTGGATGGATATAATCTTGCCGGGACAGATTTAGAAGGAGTAGAAGTGAAAATATACAATTCCGGTCTAATACTTTTCTGGCCCTTTTTAACAAGGTTATTCGAACATCTTTCTCTGCTGAAAAACGGATCATTTACTAATCAGGAAAGCAAGAACCGGGCGGTTTATCTCCTTCAGTATCTGGTGTATTTTGATATTGATTTTCCTGAATACAAGCTTGTACTTAATAAGTTACTGGTTGGAATGTCAACCCAAGAGCATCTGACACCTCTTATTTCACTGACTGAGGACGAAAAAGATAGTGCCCATAGCTTATTAAATGGATTAATTAACAATTGGGAAAAAGTCAAAAATGCCTCTCCGCAAGGAATACAGGAGACTTTTTTGCAACGCGAAGGAATTTTGAGATTCCAAAGTGAAAGAGTGACGCTTGTCGTCGAAAAAAAAGGGGTAGATATTTTGCTGGAGTCGATCCCATGGAATATTTCATTAATAAAACTAGCATGGATGAAGGTGCCAATTTATGTGGAATGGATATAATTAATTAAGAGTAACTCATTAAAATTCAATCTGCTGTGAAGAACCAGAATAATATAAAAAAATCAGTTTCGGGATTTGTGTTGTTCATCATTTTAATCCTGGCAGCTTTTCTGTTTCAGTTGGATTTGAATGCTCAGATCAAAGTTCCTTCTGCAAACAAGATCGGTAAGTCTTTGAAATCAAAAGCAATTCCGGATACATTGAAAAAGGCTGCCAAAATTAAAATTCCTCCAACTTCCATGAAATTAAAAGATATCCCGAAGACGGTAAATAAAACAAAGGGAATTCTTGGGAAAGTCATCCAACCAATAAAATTCAAGCAGAACAGGGAAAACAAGGAAAGAGCGCGGATGTATCTTTTTATGCAACAGTTAATTAGTAATGGTCAGCTAAAAATTGATTCGACAACTGTTGACCAAATTATGATACAACTTGATACTATTAATTCATCCCTACTACATTCAGCATCAAAAAACAATTCGGAAAATAAAGCCATCAATAAAAGGATTTCTGACATTATTGAAACAAATAATTTGGATAAAAAAGCATCAGAATCAGTCATCGAATCCTTGAAAATAATGATGTCCGCAGTAATTCAGGAAAGTATAAATAAAAATAACCAGGATAAACGAGATCTTGGAATTGAAATCAATAATACTCTGAAGGAAATTAAAAAAGTTCAGCACTCCTGTGTTTCTAATGTAGTGTCAGAAGTAGACAGTTTAATTGAAAATGAAACAATAAGATTTTTCAAAAGATGTTTAAATCCAAAAATTAAGGTTTATGGCTGGCATTCGTCCATGTTAAAAGATGAATACAAAAATTACAACTACAACTATTTGTCGGCCATTAATTTAGATTGTTTTGAATTGTCGGCTGAAGGAACCTGCAATAATCCGGAAGCACTACTGGAATTTGAAAAAGCAGGTGGAGTGATTAAACTGGCACAGAGTAAAGGATGCGATGTTCACCTAACCATCTATAATAATAATGCATCTGATATTCAGGATTTCCTGTGGAGCAATCTGGCACGGAAAACTTTTTATGCCGGACTGGATACTTTAATCAAAAATAATTCACTGAAAGGGGTGAATATCTTTTTTGATAACACTATGAAACCTGAACTGTTTATAAGTTTTATCAGGGAACTCAGCCAAAATCTTAAAAATATTGACAAAAGCATTCTATTAAACATCTCAATACCAGCAATTACCGATGACAATAGCAAAATCAGAATTGAATCCTATGATTTTCAGAGTTTAAGCGAATTGGTTGATTTTTATCTGGTTATGACTGACAATATGTTGCCTCAGTATCCTGAATATGCACAATCACCTAGTCCGCTTTATACTAAAGCCAAATATGGAAATCATTCCATCGAATCAACCATAGGTTTTTATACCAATATAGGAATTCCGGTTAAAAAACTCGTAATGACCGTTTCCTATTCAGGCTATGAATGGCAAGTTTTTGATTTTCAAGGCGCTCTGATGACGCAGGAATCTAATTTATACTCCTACAATGAGATTCTCGAAAAATATTACGAAGGAGAAAAAAATGCCCTTACAATAGTTGAGGATTTTGATCCTGATCAGGTTTCGGCATTTTATAATATTAGCGGATTTAATCCTGATGAAAAAAAACAAATTTGGTTTGAGGATTTCCGAAGTTTGTACACGAAATATAATTGGGCAGTAGAACAAGGATTGGCTGGAGTTTCCATCAGAGGTTTGGGAAATGATGATGGTTATTCTGAATTATGGGATGTTATAGGTGCATCACTGATAAAAATTGACACCAATTATTTAGCTCACCCAGAGTCTGAAAAAAGCAGTTACAGAAAGTTCTGGAGTATACTTACCAATGCAGTCAACGGATTCAGCTTGAACACTTTCAGACAAGACCTGAAATGGGCACGGGTAGTCAGATTAAAATATTATACATCAGATACAATAGTTGGCTATAGAAGGGTTGATCCGAGGTTGAATAAATCGATTGAGTTTATTGATGATTCTATTTCCAAATACCTCATTAAGGAAAAAATCTGGAGTGATACCATTCGATACGTTGAAGTAAAGAAAAATAACTTTGAAGGCTATCT
>Ga0209261_10000233_pt1 | contig 15251 bp, 12 predicted proteins | sample DOMMetBare1Fresh_FD_187470 | JGI IMG/M metagenome (GOLD analysis project Ga0209261, IMG submission 187470) | Wetland sediment microbial communities from St. Louis River estuary, USA, under dissolved organic matter induced mercury methylation -... | ecosystem: Environmental > Aquatic >...
TATTTATGTGAATGTACAGTATCCGTATAAGCCAACGCCGCCGCTTCCACCCAAAAACTACAATCCGGTTGGTACATACAAACGGACTTTTACCATTCCTGAAAACTGGAAAGGCAAGGAGATCATTCTGCATCTGGGAGCAGTATCTTCAGCCATGTATGTCTGGGTAAACGAACAAAAGGTTGGATATAGCGAAGACAGTAAAACACCGGCTGAATTTAATATTACCAAATACCTGAAAAAAGGAGAGAATTCGCTGGCTGTTGAAGTTTATCGCTGGTGCGACGGCAGTTACCTCGAAGATCAGGATTTCTGGCGTATGAGCGGAATTACCCGTGATGTTTTCCTGATGGCCCGAAATCCACAGCATATTCGCGATTACCGTGTCTCATCACCGCTGGTAAATAATTATCAGGATGGTGATTTTAAACTGACCGTTGAACTGGCTAACTCTGCAAAAAATAATCCATCTGTTTCGGTGGAAGCAGTATTAATGGATGGCGATAAAAAAGTTGCTGAAATGACTCAGATTGTAAAAAAGGCAGGTCCGGTAACGAAATTAGATTTGGCAGCGAAATTAGCTTCTGCCAAATCATGGACAGCCGAAAATCCGAACTTATATCAACTTTTAATTACCTTAAAAAACGAATCGGGTAAAATCATCGAAATCCTTCGGCAGGATGTCGGGTTCAGAACGGTTGAAATTAAAAATGCACAATTGCTGGTTAATGGTGTTGCCATCTATGTAAAAGGAACAAACATACACGAACACAACCAGGTAACAGGTCATTATCAGGATGAAGCAACCATGCTGAAAGATATTGAACTGATGAAGGCTCACAACATTAACGCGGTTCGTTGCTCGCATTATCCTGAACCTGAACGATGGTATGAACTCTGCAATCAATACGGTATTTTCCTGGTTGATGAAGCCAACGTCGAATCTCACGGAATGGGTTACGGAGATAAATCGCTGGCAAAAGATCCGACCTGGAAGGAAGCTCATCTTTTCCGCACCCGTAACATGTTTGAACGCGATAAAAATCAACCTTCCATTATCATCTGGTCACTTGGCAATGAAGCCGGAAACGGCGTAAACTTTGACGCTACCTATGCCTATTTGAAATCGGTTGATCCAAGTCGTCCGGTTCAATTTGAGCAAGCACACGGAGGAGCAAATACCGATATCATGTGCCCGATGTACGCACGAATCAAAAACATGGTAGACTACGCCAAAGGCAATCCGACCAAGCCTTACATCCAGTGCGAATATGTCCATTCCATGGGTAACAGCACCGGAAACTTTCAGGATTACTGGGATGTAATAGAAAAATATCCGGTACTTCAGGGAGGTTTTATCTGGGATTGGGTTGAACAGGGAATTCTCACCAAAGATGCGCAAGGACGCAAATTCTGGGCTTACGGAGGCGATCTAGGAGGTGACACCCTTCCTACCGATGGCAACTTCTGTTGCAACGGAATTATTCAGGCTGACCGGACCATTAAACCAGCACTTCTGGAAGTAGGTAAAGTCTATCAGAATATCGGCTTCAAGGCAGTAAATTTAAATACCGGAGAGATTGAAATCATCAATAAATATTCATTTACCAATCTTTCTGAATTTGATTTTACCTGGGAAATTGTTGCTGATGGTCAGGTTTTGAAATCAGGTAAAATATCAGATTTTGATCTGGCTCCAAAATCAAGCAAAAAAGTAATTGTTGATTTAGCGATCGAAACAAAACCAGCAACCGAATATTTCCTGAATATTTACGCCAAACTTAAAATCCAGAAAGGTATTTTACCCGCCGGAACAAAATTGGCATATGAACAAATTCAGCTTCTAAACGACAAAAAAGCAGATTTAACCTCAACTGCAGGTTTACCTGCAGTCACTTCGAAAGAAGAAGGTAATACCATAGTAGTCACAGGCCAAGGGTTCAAGGTTACTTTCGGTAAAGACGATGCTACAATGAAAAGCTATGTTCTGGATGGCAAAGAAATGTTGCTTGCCGGCCCAGTACCTAATTTCTGGCGTGCACCTATTGACAATGATTTTGGCAACGAACTGGATAAAAGGAGCCGAATCTGGAGAAAAGCTGGTGAACAGAAAACCGTTAAATCTGCAACGATAAAACAAGTCGGCAACGAAACCATTGTGACTTTCATTTTTGATCTGAACGACGATCAGAAACAGGTGATTGCCAACTACATTTCGACTTACAAAATATTGGGAACAGGTGAAATTGTTGTCACCAATGATTTCAAAATGACCAGGGAAAAGTTACCTGAAATTATTCGTTTTGGGGTAAACCTGGTTATGCCACGCGAATTTGATCAGATCAGCTGGCTTGGCCGGGGACCACAGGAATCATACCAGGACCGCAAAACCGGCGCTTTGGTTGGATTGTATTCCGGAGCAGTAGCCGATCAGTATTTTCCATATGTACGTCCGCAGGAAAACGGAAATAAAGTAGATGTTAGGTGGATGGCGATTACCAGCAAAAATGGATTGGGATTGGAATTTATCGGCATGCCATTATTATCCGCCAGTGCGCACCATCAGATTATGGAAGATTTTGAATCGCCTGACCGTACCGACGGACGTGGCAAGGCTGGATTAAAAATGATTCGCCGACATATCAATGATGTTCAGCCGCGTGATCTGACTTCTATCAACATAGACTACAAACAACAGGGAGTTGGTGGTGATGACAGCTGGGGAGCCTGGACACATGATGAGTACCGTCTGAAAGAAAAAGCTTACAACTATTCATTCCGCATTTCTCCGTTAAGACCTGGTGATAAACCGGTTGAAAAAGCAAAAGTGGTATATCAGTAAAAAGTCGGAAGACCGGAGTCCAGAGACTGGAGACTAATGTACCGCTCCCTGAGTTTATCAAAGTAAGGGGAACATAAAATAACAAAAGCGGGATATTCCAAAAGGAGTTTCCCGCTTTTTTAGTTTCAATCCACCTTGATTTCAATGGTTTTTACTTTTATTAAAAGTCGAACCTGGAATTTGAAACTTGAAATCCGGAACTTATTTATACCATCCGGAATACATTCCATAGGCTTTTGCTATCCGCTTTATTTCACCTTCAAGCAATTCCGGGCCAATATCTTTAATCTTTTTGGCGGGAATGCCTGCGTAAACCGTACCACTTTCAACACAGGTACCTTTGCTGACCACCGAACCGGCTGCCACAATACTATTCGATTCAATGACTGCATCATCGAGAACTACGGCATTCATCCCAATCATCACATTATCGTGAATGGTACAGCCATGCACAATCGCGCCATGGGCTATGGTTACATTGTTGCCTATATTGGTGGGTGACTTTTGGTAAGTTGCATGAATAACTGCATTGTCCTGAATATTGGTATGGTTCCCAATCCGGATATAATGTACATCACCTCTTAGAACTGCTCCATACCAAATGCTGCAGTCATTTCCGGTCACCACATCGCCAATGATGGTTGCAGTTTCGGCTAAAAAACAGTTATCGCCGAATTCAGGTGTTTTACCTAAAAGAGATTTGATGAGTGCCATTTTCTGAAATTGGATTAATTTGAAATGCAAAGATAAGAAATAGCGAATCAGTAAATGATTCCCGAACATACATCCATCAAAACTTCAAATAACGATAAAGTTCATGACAAATTAATTACCACTACAATGCAAAAATTAATCTAAATCATCAACCTTACGAGTAAATTTAGATATGTAGATAAGTTGAAGCAAATTATTAAGCTTATCCTGTTTGTCTTATTAAATATTGGTTATTTTTGCTCCGTTTAAAAAATCAACATTAGGTTGATGTAATTTAAATTTTGAAAATATTTCGCAAAAGAATACCGAAAAGAAATCAATCAAAAAGACCTTAAATAATTCAAAATATCACATGAAAGACGCAAAAGTAATAGAACTCGAAGAAGTCGCTATTAGGTTCTCAGGAGATTCGGGCGATGGAATGCAGCTGACCGGAACCTTGTTTTCTGACACATCCGCTTTACTTGGCAACGATATTTCAACTTTTCCTGATTATCCGTCAGAAATCCGCGCACCCCAGGGTACTGTAGGCGGAGTTTCCGGGTTTCAGGTACAGCTTGGCAAAAAGAAAATTACAACCCCGGGCGATCTGGCCCATGTGCTGGTTGCAATGAATCCTGCTGCTTTAAAGGCAAATGCCGCCTTTTTAAATCCAGGAGCATCAATCATTTTTGATGTTGATTCGTTCAGTGAGAAAAATTTTGAAAAAGCACAGTATAAAACCAACGATGCTTTTGCCGAATTGAAATTGGAAGATTTTGTACAGATTCCGGTTCCGATCACCAGTATGACCAAAGAAAGCCTGAAGGAACTCGAACTCGACAACAAAAGTGTTTTGCGTTGTAAAAACATGTTCGCCCTTGGGTTAATATGCTGGATGTTCGATCGGCCACTCGATTATATTGAAGGTTTTATTCAGAAGAAATTCGGTAAAAAAAGTCCGGTTATTGCCGAAGCAAACCTGAAAGTTTTGCACGATGGTTATAATTACGGAATGAATATTCAGCAGGCAACTCCGCAATACATCGTTCATCCTGCTCCAATCGAAAAAGGTATTTATCGCAATATTAACGGCAATAATGCAACTGCATGGGGATTTATTGCTGCAGCTGAAAAAGCAGGTTTGAATCTGTTTGTTGGCTCCTACCCCATTACGCCGGCTACTGAAGTTTTACAGGCATTAGCCGAAAGAAAAGATCTTGGAGTAAAATCATTTCAGGCAGAAGACGAAATTGCCGGAATTTGTACAACCATAGGTGCGGCATTTGCTGGACATTTGGCAGTAACTTCAACTTCAGGACCTGGATTTGCTTTAAAATCTGAAGCCCTTGGACTTTCTGTAATGGCAGAATTACCGATTGTGGTAGTCAATGTACAACGTGGCGGACCATCAACCGGACTTCCGACAAAAACCGAACAATCCGATTTATTACAAACATTATATGGAAGAAATGGTGAAAGTCCGTTGGTTGTTTTGGCAGCAAGTACTCCCTCTGATTGTTTTTACTACGCATATCTGTCAGCTAAGATAGCATTGGAACGCATGGTACCAGTAGTTCTTTTAACCGATGGTTTTCTGGGTAACGGCAGCGAACCCTGGAGAGTTCCTACAATGGAAGAATTACCGCCGATCAAACCGCGCATTGCGAACAATCCTGAATTGTTTAAGCCTTACAATCGCGATCCGCTAACACTGGCAAGAGAATGGGCAGTACCTGGAATGGAAGGTTATGAGCATCGTATTGGTGGATTGGAAAAAAATTCTGCAGGTGCAGTAAGTCACGATCCTGAAAACCACCATATCAATACTGAAATCAGGGCTGCAAAAGTTGAGAAAGTTGTAGATATGATTCCTGATCTGGAAGTAGACGGAGAACTGGAAGGAGATCTTCTGGTTGTTGGCTGGGGAGGAACATATGGTCACATGATCAGCTCAGTTCGGACAATGCAGGATGCCGGCAAAAAAGTAAGCCTGGCTCATTTTAATTACATCAAACCACTTCCAAAAAATACCGCCGAAGTTTTCAGCAAGTTCCGGAAAATTGTCGTTTGTGAACTAAATCTTGGTCAATTTGCCAGTTATCTTCGCGATAAAGTACCCGGAATTCATTATTACCAGGTCAATAAAATGAAAGGACTGCCTTTCTCGGTAAACGAATTAGTTGAAAACTTTGAAAAAATACTGGAGGCTTAATCATGACAAAATTCAATTATACTGCCAAAGATTTTAAAAGCGCTGCCGAAGTTCGGTGGTGTCCCGGATGTGGCGATTATGCCATTATGAATGCGGTTCAGAAAACCATGGCCGACATGGACATCGCGCACAAAGATTTTGCCGTTGTCTCCGGAATCGGTTGTTCTTCAAGGTTTCCATATTACATGAGTACCTATGGATTTCACACCATTCACGGCCGTGCTGCTGCAATTGCTTCAGGCGTAAAATCTGCCAATCCCGATCTGACTGTCTGGGTGATTACCGGAGACGGTGATTCACTGGCAATCGGCGGAAACCATTTTATACATCTGGTTCGCCGTAACATCGACCTGAACCTGATTCTCTTTAACAACAAAATTTACGGTTTAACCAAAGGCCAGTATTCACCTACCACAGACAGAGGTTTTATTACCAAGACTTCACCATTTGGTACCATTGAAGACGCTTTTGTTCCCGGACAATTGGTGTTAGGTTCACGGGGTACTTTCTTTGCCCGTGCAGTCGACAGCAATGTAAAACATACACAGGAAGTTTTGGCCGATGCAGCTCAGCACAAGGGCACCTCAATTGTTGAAGTATTGCAGAACTGTGTAATTTTCAACGATGGTATTCACGATTTTGTAACCGATCCTAAATTTCGCTCAGAGCGTCAGATTTTCCTCAGAAAAGACCAGCCGATGATCTTTGGAGAACAGGAAGACAAAGGTTTGATCCTGGAAAACGGACGATTAAAAGTGGTAAAAATTGGTGATAACGGAATCAACAGAGAAGATATACTGGTTCATGACCCAACTGAAGATAACCTGGGATTGCAGGTAGCTCTTATCAACATGGCTCTTCCAGAGTTCCCTGTTGCCATGGGTGTTATCCGCAGTGTTGATGCAAAAGTTTACGATCAGGAAATGAAAAAACAGATTGAAACCGTTCAGGCCAAACGCAAAGTAAGTTGCATGGACGAATTGCTTCAATCAGGCAATACCTGGACTGTTGATGGTGAAAACTGCAGTGAACCTGTAAAGTTTTTTGACAATAAATGTTTCGGATAGTTTCGAAAAGCTAGTCCTGAAAAAATTTACAAGAGGCTGAATGGGATATCCTGTTCAGCCTTTTTTTTATCAAATTCGTACCTCATACCAAAGCAACATTTCTTAAATTAATTTTCGCTTAAATAAATGCACTCGCTTTAGCTGATTTTAGAAAACTGATCTTTAAATTTGAACATTCTGATTGTTTACTGTTTATATGACTGGTTGCAAACCTAAAAGCACTATTCATGAACATCAATGCAGCAAACGCAAAAACAATTGAACAGGAACTGGATTGGTTTCAACAACTAATCATGCTTAGAGGTAAAATTACCTTTGAACAGTCCTTGCCTGAAAATGAAATCCGAAATCTTAAATTACCTGAATTCAGGAATCCAAAATCACCATATGCCAAACTTATAAATAAGCACTCGATGAGTATGGAAGAAAGGTTGGTATTGGTACTGGCTTTGATTCCACACGTAAAACCATCGCTGCTCGATTTGTTACACATGAAAAATACCTTATATGACATTCCATTTACTGAATTTGGAGGCATAAGGTACAACAACAATAAAGGATATCTTCCCACCGGTGAAACAGCCATCTTTCTGTTGGTCGGCGCCAATCTCGAAAAACGGTTCGAATTATTGCGGTTATTTGGAAAAGACCATTTTTTCCATCGCGAAGGAATACTTTCACTTGAACAATCTTCCATCAACGAACCTCAGCTGTCAGGATTATTGTCCATTTCCAGGGAGTATCTTTCCATTTTAACTACCGGTGAAGTTTACAAACCTGATTTCAATCCAAATTTTCCGGCAAAGAGATTACAGACGAGCCAGGATTGGAATGATCTTGTTGTTCCAGATCATGTTCTTCAAGGATTGGAAGAGATTAAGGACTATGTACTTCATGGGAAAAACCTGAAAAATGATTTCCAATTCGGACGAAAAATCAAACCGGGATTTAAGGTATTGTTTACAGGTCCTCCCGGAACAGGAAAAACACTAACTGCCAGTCTTTTAGGAAAATTCTGTCAAATGGATGTATACAGAATTGACTTATCCATGGTTGTCTCAAAATATATAGGTGAAACCGAAAAAAATCTATCACGGGTTTTTGACATGGCTGAAAACAAAAACTGGATTCTCTTTTTTGATGAGGCAGACGCGCTTTTCGGGAAAAGAAGCAATACCACCGATTCACATGACCGCTATGCCAACCAGGAAGTTTCGTTTCTGCTTCAGCGCATGGAAGATTTTGATGGTCTGGTCATCTTGTGTTCGAACTTCAAAAAAAATATTGACGAAGCCTTTTTCAGACGATTTCAATTGGTACTCGATTTTGAAATTCCGGATGCTCACCTTCGTTATATTCTATGGAAAAAGTCAATTACCAATGAATTTGAATACGATAAGGATGTAAATCTGGAGATTCTATCGGAACAGCACGAAATCAGTGCTGCTTCAATCATTAATGTGTTGCATTACAGTATTTTGAAATGTCTTGGCAGGAATGACCGCATTATTCGTATGAAAGATATTCAGGCCGGATTGAAAATGGAAAAAATAAAAGAGGGAAAAAGCATCGTTTAAATTTGATTAAGTTCATTGCCCTACTTGTCATTCAGAAAATACTCAATAACGATGTCATCTTTCTCGTCTTGCCTTGCTTTCCTCAAACTTTGAATCGTCTCTTCCAAATGTTCTTTTTCCTGAATCAGGATTTGCTTTTCTTTTTCGGAATTGCCCCATTTTGCATTCTCAATTTCCAAATTTTTCGTCAGATCAATTAACTCTTCGTTTAATTTTTCATTGTGACTCTGAAGATCACTGATCTCTTTCAAAAATTTTTCCTGTTTAAAATCAAAATTCTTTTTAGTATGATCATGTATAAAATAAATGGCAATAATGGCTAAAAATATTGAAGCAGGTATTAAATAATAAAGAAGATTGGCTGCCAAAACATTTCCAATGAAAACAACTGAAAACAAATAAATTAAGGATAATGTAGAATTAATCATGTTTCCTGTTTTTTGAAATAAATATACAGAGAGTTCTCAAAATTAGCAAAACAATGAATGAGTGAATGAAAAAAATGGAATAAAAATCAATATTTTAGGATATTCGCATCTTTTTTTCTACTTTTAAATAATTTTTATGAAATTTATGTAACTTTTTTTGAGGCTTTTGTGTTAAAGCACATAGGTTTTTCTTAATAAAAAGAATATTAACTATCATTTTTCATCATTTAAGTAGTTAACATTCAAGCATCTTTTAAGTTGATTTCGAAGGATTAATTTTTTCAAATTACAAAACTTATTATGATCGATATTGCGTTAACCTATATTCGTGATATTCTGAATGAACATATCAAAAATGAATTTTCAATATCAGAAAATAAGGTCATTCTTTCGAATATAGTTAAGGCAGACGGTTCAAGTGCACAGGATGTAGAAGGAAAAATTGTTTTCTTTATCGTTGGCCTCGACGAAGAAACTACGCTAAAAAACAGTCTGAACCGTTCCTCTAACCAGGCTTTTAGTTCGTTTGCTCAAAAAACACCCACTTTGCACCTGAATATGCAGGTCCTTTTTTGTGCCAACTTCGACAGCAAAGTATATGTGGAAGGATTGAGCTACCTGTCATCCTTAATCCGTTTTTTTCAAATCAACAAAAAAATTTCAATTGAATATTTAGGTTCGTCAAGTAACAATAACAACAAATTAAGTTTTGAATTGTGTAGCCTGGATTATGCCCAGTTAAGTCACCTGTGGTCGGCCATAGGTACTAAACTTATGCCCTCTGTAATTTATAAAGTAGGATTGCTGGTGTTTGATGATATGCCTCTCGAAAAAATGATTTCGACTATTAATGAAACTGAAAACTAATTAATCAATAATGCGTCAAACATTCAGCCACTTACTAACCATTCAATTAAAGCACCGATATTTCAGGGACGGCCTGTTCGGACCGATTGAGTTTAATTTCAATGAAGATACCTCGAAACTTATCAATGATCTTGGAATAATTATAAAACCTTTTATCGGTGGATTTAATCTGTTAGCAACTGATCCGGAATTACTTGATTCTGTACCTGATATCAAACCACTACAATTTCATATATTCTGCAAAGATCCACTATACATTAATTACACCCAACTCCCTTCCTATCAATTAACTGAAAAAATATTGTATTTCAACAACTTAAATCTTTTGCCTGACAGTAATAACAAAGAGTTTAAGCTTAATCAGGACGAGTTTGCAGATCAGCATGAAATTATTCAGGTTACAAACGGAAGAATAAATATTTCCGAATCGACTCCTGATATGCAGTTTCATTTTACCGATGCAGCAGGAATTGAAATTGCTTCTCAATGCATCAAACAATCTGACCTGAATTCAAATGAATTTATAGCTTCCAATTTACCTCAGGGACTTATAAAGATATTTACAAACGATCGAGAATTACCACCCGTTTATTACTACCCAAGTAAAATTTGGCAAAAACCGATGGGTATACTTGAATTATTTCCCGGAAAACTATTCTCACATTATAAGGAAAATGGAAAAGTTGATTACTCCATCCATTTTGCCAATCGCAAAACCATCTGGAAATATTTTCTCGTTAGCTCTATGTATCAAAAATACAACAACCTGACAATCATAAATAAAGGGAAAGAACAGATATTTAATACACCTCAAAAACAGCAGGTATATAAAAATCCTGACGCATGGGTAATTGAATCGAAAATACAAATTCCACTTTCAGAACTTTCAGAAGAAGCATATCAACTCGTTGACAATTACGATCCCTCAAACCTTAAAGGAAATTACATTCATAAAAACTTAGTGAAGCCAACCCCGGAACAGTTGCACTTTAATGGAACCAATTCCGGAGAACCAGCATATTCACATATTTATTTATAAACAATTAACTTAGAAAGATTATGGCACAAAGGTTAATGACACCAGGCGTTTACATTGAAGAAGTGAACGCTTTTCCCGGCTCAGTAGTCGAGGTCGCAACAGCCATTCCAGCTTTTATCGGATACACCGAAAAAGCCATACGAAATGGTAGGTCTTTAGTCAATCAACCCGTACGAATCACGTCGCACGCGGAGTACCTCCAGCTTTTTGGCGGAGCATTTAATCCTAAGTTTACTCTTTCAATCCAGAAAGGGAAGCCAAACAAACATCAGATCTCCATTAATGGACAGCCTAAAGCTATCAATTTCGTAACAGATCATGATGCATATATGTATCGGGGCATTCAGCTCTTTTTCAATAATGGCGGCGGAACCTGCTACATTGTATCGGTGGGCACCTATGGAGAAAAAGATCAGGTGGTCAAAGTGGATAAAGGTGAGCTCGAAGCCGGTCTGGATACCTTGTTAAAGGAACATGAACCAACTATGGTTATTATTCCTGATGCAGTGAAGTTAGGAAATGAAAGTTACGATTTGTATAAAAAAGTTTTGGCTCATTGTGCCAAGATGCAAAGTCGTGTTGCCATTCTTGATATTCACGATGGTGATGGATCGCGTATTTCAAGTGATAATATTGATGTTATTACAAAATTTAGGGAGTTGATTGGCACTGAATACCTCAGTTATGCAGCTACCTATTATCCTTGGCTAGACACCAATATCGTTCAGCAAGGAGCTATCACATTTGAAAATCTTGACCCTTCAGAAGATCTTTTAAACTTATTGCCAGAACCAGCTGCAATAAATTTGGTAAAAGATTTCCCTAAAGACCAGGTTGAATTCCTGATGAGTCTAAAAAAAGAAAAATCTGATGATTTTAGAATAGCTTTAAATGCAGATGCGGCAAATGCTAAAAAGCGAACTCCGGCAGTTACCTTTCCTGTTGAGCCGGAAGAAGTAAAAAAACCAAAAGAGATACTAGCGCCCACCGAAGTAATTGTCGAACCAAAACCGGCAATAACAGCACCAACGGTACTTGCTGCAGAAGCTACTGATAAAGAAAAAGTTAAGTTCGAGGATGATACGCGAAAGTTTAAGGATTATCAGGATAAATTGAAATTATACCTGGACTATCAGGCTAAGGTACAATTATTTGAAGCCTATAAAACTGATTTACAAAAATACGAGGCTTATCAGGTTAGTTTAAAAACTTATGTTACAGCATTGAATGAATTGATGAATTCTGATACACTCAATGAGGTTAAAAATTTATTGCCAAATTACATTAAGAATAAAAATAATAATTACCACCAGGGATTGGTTGCAACAAGTCCAACCTATTCCAATCTTCTGGGTGAAATCAGAACTGTAATGAATCTTTTGCCTCCTTCATCGGCTTTAGCTGGAATTTATACTACGGTCGACAACAATCGTGGCGTATGGAAATCACCGGCAAATATCAGCCTCAACAGCGTGATTAAACCTTCTGTCAATATTACCCACGAAGAACAGGAAAATTTAAATATCGATGAAGTTTCAGGAAAATCAATTAATGCGATCAGAACATTCCCCGGTATTGGAACACTGGTCTGGGGTGGCCGGACTTTGGATGGAAACAGCCTGGACTGGAGATACATCAATGTCAGGCGAACCATGATCATGTTGGAACAATCGATAAAAATGGCTTTGCGTTCGTATGTATTTGAGCCCAATGATGCGAACACCTGGGTAACTGTAAAAAGTATGATCGTGAATTACCTTACTGAAAAATGGAAACAAGGTGCACTGGCTGGAGCTTCACCGGAAGATGCTTTTGATGTACAGATCGGACTTGGTGTAACCATGACAGGCTTGGATATTCTGGAAGGACGAATGATCATTTCGGTAAAACTTGCTATTGTTAGACCGGCTGAATTCATCCTAGTCAGATTTGAACAGCAAATGCAAAAATCATAATTCAAACAAATAATTATAAACCTATAAAAATATAACATCATGGCAGGCGAAGCACAAGACAAAAACTGGCCACTACCAAAATTTTACTTTATGGTTGATTGGGGCAGTACAACAAATATCCCTTTTCAGGAAGTTAGTGGTTTGAACATTGAAGCACAGCCATTATTATACAGGCATGGCAACAGTCCGGTTTTTTCGGAAATCAATATGCCGGGCATAATTAAAAACAGCAATGTTACCATGAAAAAAGGAGTTTTTGCCAACGACAACAGCTTCTGGGACTGGTATAACAAAATCAAGATGAATACGATAGAGCGTCAGAACGTAGTCATTAAACTGTTAGATGAAGCTGGAAATCCAACGATGACATGGACACTGCTGAATGCCTGGCCGACAAAAATCAGTTCAACTGATTTAAAGTCAAACGCCAATGAGGTAGCTGTTGAAAGCATCGAAATAATGCATGAAGGATTAACAATTGCTAACGGATAAGCGATATGGGCAACGATAGTTTTTTTAAACCTAATTATGCTCCGCCAACCGCCTTTTACTTTTCAGTAAAATTTGCCGGTTTTGATCAAATGGACAGTAGTTTCCAGGAAGTTTCGGGTTTGAAAGTAACTATTGAAACGGTAGAAAAGAAGGAAGGTGGTGACAATAACTTTGTTCATCACCTTCCCCTTCCGCCGAAATATGATAACCTTGTTTTGAAACGTTGCCTGCTTTATAATTCAAAGTTGGATAAATGGTGTCGCGATGCTATTGAAAACTTCCAATTTGATCCCAAGGATATCAAATTAGCATTATTGGGAGGTAACGGAGGAATTCTGGCTTCATGGTCAATCATTCAGGCTTTTCCTATTTCCTGGGAATTATCGACTCTAAACAGTACCAGTAATCAGCTGGCAATCGAATCACTGACGCTCAAATACAGACTATTTAGAAAAGATTAACTATGACATTAATTGTTAAAGAACTTATCGTCAGGGGAATTGTGACCAATGATCATTCCCTGACCAGTGAATCTTCTATGGATAAAGAAGAATTATTAGCGTATCTGGAGCAATTAAAAAAGGAAATTGAGAGGGAATGTGTTGATAAAGTAATCCAAAAGTTAGAATCAAAAACCATCAGGTAATCAGTTATGGGTGAATTAACCAAAATGAAAATTGTTGCTTATAAGGATCCTGATTTTTCAAGTCAGTTAGGAGACTATGATGTTTTGGTAAATCCTGAAAATTATAAACAGAAAAATGAGCAACAGTATACCACCAATGATACAACAATAGGATCGAGCGTTCCGACTTCCAAATACAAAGGAGGAGGATCCGGCATGTTTGATATCGTTTTATTCTTCGATGGTACCGGAATTATTTCGAAAAAAAAGGTAGATGAACAGATTAAGGAGGTTAAAAACCTGGTTTATCAATATAACGGAGATATCCATGAGCCAAACTATCTGCGGGTTTACTGGGGAACCCAATCTTTGTTTCAGGGAAGGCTGAAATCGTGGAATGTCAATTTTACTATGCTCGACATGGATGGTTCACCATTAAGAGCAGAAGTATCACTGGTGTTGATAGCTTCGGTAAGTGCCAAGAAAAAAGCGCTCGAAGAAAAGAAAAACTCATCCGATCTGACACACATCCGAACAGTACTCGATGGCGACAATCTGCCTTTAATGTGTTACCGCATATACGGCGACAGCAGCTATTACATCAAAGTAGCCCAGTATAACGAATTAACCAATTTCCGATCAATTAAACCTGGTGATGTAATCATATTTCCTCCCGTAATTTAGCAATCATGGCAAAAGTATTACAACAGTCGGATGGTGTTATTAGCGTTGATATTCAAATCAATGGAGCTAAAATTAAAGATATTGTTGAAATTCTTGAAATCTCGATTCAGGTGGAAGTTAATAAAATAGCTTCTGCCACCATTTTAATAGCTGACGGAGGTGCAATAGGTGTAGTTAATGATCCTTTTTCAAACAGTGAAGGAAATGATTTTATTCCGGGTAATGAGATTGAAATATCATTAGGTTACGACAATACCAGAAATTCCGTATTTAAGGGAATCATTATTTCTCAGGGACTTATGGTGAAAAACGGACGATCTGAATTATTAATCACCTGCAAAGATAAGGCAGTAAAAATGACCAAAGGTCGGTTCAATGCTATTTTTCAGGATAAAAAAGATTCGGATGTATTCAAGAGTATTGCAGGCAAATATGGACTTGCATTAACTACTGACGCAACCGCCACAACTCTGCCACTTATAATGCAATATAATTGCAGTGACTGGGATTTTCTGATAATCAGGGCTGAGACTAATTCAATGACCGTGCTGACAGACAAAAACAACCTGATCATCAAAACAATAAATTTCGGTGCCGAGCCAAAATCTGAAATTAATTCCACCCAATTCATTATTGATATAGATCTGGTACTTGATAGTGAAAAAATAGCTGGTAATTACCAACTGACAGCCTGGGACGTAAAAAGTCAGGCAAAGACTGAAACCACAGTTCCTATTAATGATAGTCTTTCTCAAGGTAATCTTACG
>Ga0209261_10000234_pt1 | contig 15228 bp, 13 predicted proteins | sample DOMMetBare1Fresh_FD_187470 | JGI IMG/M metagenome (GOLD analysis project Ga0209261, IMG submission 187470) | Wetland sediment microbial communities from St. Louis River estuary, USA, under dissolved organic matter induced mercury methylation -... | ecosystem: Environmental > Aquatic >...
TGGTTTTATCACGAAGAAAGAGTACTATGAAGGACAGTATTATTTTGATGTGCCAGTCAAGCAAAACGCTATTCTGCTTGGTTTTAATAGCAGTATAAATTACGAGTTTGGCTCCATGTTTTACATTGGCCTGAAAACCAGTTACCATTCGGCCAACTTTAAATATGCAGTACGAGAATCGGCTCCCGGACTCAAGGCTTTGCTTCATAACGATGTTATTAACTTCAGGCAAATAGAGACGGGCATTGTTCTGGGAATCAAACTTTAGGAATATTGAGCTGTATAAAACCAGAAGGCTGCCTCTGTTCACTGAGACAGCCTTCTGCATGAATGTCCGTATTGTTAAAAAACTGTTAGCAACAAATTGGGTTGACAAATAGCAATTCAAGGTTCAGGGATGCTTTTTTAACTATTTTTGGCCTTTCAAATTCACTAATAACTTAAAGATTAGATTATGAAGAAATTAGTCCTTGCTTTTGTTGCAGCTTTTTTTACGTTTAGCGCATTCAGCCAAAACATCCAAACCCATTACGACATGGGCAAAGACCGTGGTTACCTCACCACCACAGTCGAGATGTTTAAACCCGACAAAACCGGAAATACCTTCTTTTTTATTGATTTTGATTACGGGTCGAATGGAGTTAAGAAAAGTCCATCGTTGGCTTACTTCGAAATTGCCCGTTGTTTTACCCTAGGAAAATCTCCTTTCAGCTGGCACGTTGAATACAACGGAGGTTTGTTCAACTCGAATGGTTTTGGTCAAAAAATCAGCAATGCCTGGTTAACCGGGGTCGATTATTCGTGGAATGCGAGTGATTTTTCAAGAGGTATTTCATTGAAAGCGTTGTACAAGAATATCGCCAATACTACTGATGACAAACCGAACAACTTCCAGCTGACAGCAGTGTGGTACCTTAACTTTGCAAAAAATAAAATGCGTTTTTGCGGGTTTGCCGATTTCTGGAGAGAAGGACATACGGTATCAAACGACGGATTTCAGAAAAACTTCCAGGAGAAAAAATACATCTTCCTGACAGAACCACAGCTTTGGTATAACGTTACTCCAAAATTTGCTGCCGGTACTGAAATTGAAATCAGCAATGACTTTGCAGGTCAGGATGGCTTCAAGATTAATCCATGCGCTTCGTTGAAATACACTTTCTAATCTAAATCAACATGGAATTTATAACCAAATTCTTTAAGCTGCAGGAGAACAAAACGACTGTACGCACCGAGATCATTGCTGGAATTACCACATTCATGACAATGGCCTACATTCTGTTCCTGAATCCGAATATTCTTTCGGCCACAGGAATGGATAAGAATGCTGTATTCTTCGCTACGGCCATTGCGGCCGGTTTCGTGACCATCGCGATGGGACTGGTTGCCAACTTCCCGATTGCACTCGCTCCAGGTATGGGACTCAACGCTTTTTTTGCTACCGTTGCTTTGGCCGGAGTAGGAATGCCCTGGAGAGTTGCCCTGGGCGCGGTTTTCATTTCAGGACTCATTTTTATTCTGCTGACTGTTACTAAGGTCAGGCAGATTCTGGTAGTTGCAGTTCCTCATTCACTTAAGATAGCAATTACGGTTGGGATCGGATTATTTATCACCATTATCGGTTTGAAATTGTCTGAAATTATGGCAGTTTCGGCCAACGTAATTCCTCCGACTCTCGAGCATTTAAATGCCACCAAAGGTCAATCGAACCTGTTGTTCTTCGAATGGAACATTGGCTTGGGCAGTCTGAAGAATCCGGCCATGCTTCTAACCTTGCTCGGACTTGTTATTACTTCAGCTCTAATGGCTTTGCGTGTAAAAGGATCATTATTGATCGGAATCATCGTAACCACCATTATTGGTATCCCGATGGGTGTGACCAAAATTGCCGAAGGTTTTTCTCCTTTTTCACTTCCTGATTTCTCGAATCTGGCTGTTTTTGAACTCGATATCAAAGGCGCTTTGAGTATGGGAATCTGGACTGTTGTGTTTACTTTCACCTTTGTTGAGTTGTTCGACACTTTCGGAACTCTGGTTGGAACAGCCAACAAGGCAGGTCTGATTGATAAAGATGGTAATTCCCCTAAAATCGGAAAAGCCATGTTGGTCGATGCGTTTGGTGTTTCATTCGGAGCACTGATGGGAACCAGTACGGTAACCGCTTACGTTGAGAGCGCAGCAGGTATCGGAGAAGGTGGTCGTACCGGACTGACAGCCGTTACCACCGGCTTACTGTTTCTGGTGGCTTTGGTTTTGGCTCCTCTGGCAACCTTAATTCCAAATGCAGCAACTGCTCCGGCTTTGATCATTGTCGGATTGTTAATGGTTTCAGCCATTAAAGAAATCAATTTTGAAGATTTTACTGAAGGTTTGCCAGCTTTCATGTGTATTATCATGATGCCGTTTACTTACAGCATTGCCAATGGTGTGGCTGCCGGCATTATTTTCTATACCTTATTAAAAGTACTGACCGGAAAAGCAAAAAATGTACATTGGATGATGTACCTGTTATTTACCCTGGTTGTCATTCGCTATATCTTTCTTACCGAAGGATGATTCATAATGGATAAATCTTCAAGGAGGCTGGGCTGCAAAGTTCAGCCTCTTTTTTTATCGCTGAAAACTACCAGGAACGGGCAACTTGAAAGATAATTGTTGCCGGGTTACCGGATGTTCAAACTCGAGTTTGTAGGAAAGCAATTTAATGTAGTTCACTGTTCTGCCATCCTCGTTATATCGCCGGTCTCCCACTATGGGACAGCCGATGGAAGAAAGATGAATACGGATCTGATTTTTGCGACCAGTATCGAGTTTGATCTCGAGCAACGCCATCGAACCAAAGGATTTTAAAACCCGGTATTCGGTAATTGCTTCTTTCGAACCCTGTACTTCACGATCGTAGGAAACCATTTTCATGTTGGCTTCTTCACGCAACCAACTTCGAATGGTCCCTTCCTTTTTTTCAGGAATAGCGGTGGTTTGCGCCAGATAATACTTGTTTACCAATTTCCAGTTTGCCTGAAATAATTCCTTCACTTCTTCTGACCGTGCAAAAATAATCAGTCCTTCAACCGCTTTATCGAGCCGGTGAACCGCAAAAAGCTGTTCACGGCTACCATATCGGTCGCGGAGGTAATTACGCACATGCGAGAAAAGAGTCAGGCCTTCAACGGCAGTATCACCACTCGAAACAATTCCCGGAGGTTTGTGAACCACCAGTAACCACTGGTCTTCGTGAACAATCTTCAGTGGAAATCCGTCCTGTTTTAAAGCCCTCTCCAATGATCTTGGCAGAAATTCAACAATTTGCCCTTCAGTAACGACATCATCCGGCCGTTTCAGAATTTTGTCGTCACATTTTACGGTGTAGTTATCGATCAGCTTTTTGGCCTTCGAATTCGACATTCCGGCGTGATAAGCGAGAATCAGTTGGAGGAGCGTACTATCTTTTTTTGCTTTTAGCTTCATTTGCTTGTAATTAATCACCACATAGACACATAGAGTATATAGTTTTAAATATATTTCTATGTGAAATTTGTGACTAGGTGGTTATCTAAAAATTAAATCTTCATGCGTAAAAAGGTTCCCAGTGGAAGTTGAATTCCGGTTTTTGAAAGCAGATAGAATTCGCCGTATTCCTTTTCAGAGGCTGTCAGATAGCTTTCCACTACGTTGTTTCCAATAAGCGATGAAAATCCAAGTGAATAAAGATTCAGAACCAGGAAACTGTCCTTTCCGTCCAATAATTGGGCGCAAAGGCTCATCAGTTCGTTAAAATTCTCTTCCAAAACCCACTTTTCACCTGAAGGTCCGCGCCCGTATGCTGGGGGATCGAGAATAATTCCCCGATATTTTTTGCCGCGTGTAACTTCACGTCTGACAAATTTAAGTGCGTCTTCCACCAGCCATCGGATATCTTTTAGTCCGGAAAGTTCCATGTTTTCCCGTGCCCAGGTAATGACGTTTTTTACAGCATCAACATGGGTTATGTCTGCTCCGGCAGCTTTGGCGGCCAGAGAAGCACCTCCTGTATAGGCGAACAAATTCAGCACTTTACAGCCATCTCCTGCTTTTTTTACATTTTCGGCAATGTATTTCCAGTTTTCGGCCTGCTCCGGGAAAACTCCGATGTGCCCGAAAGTGGTCAGGTTTAGTTTAAAATTCAGGATTGCAGAATCCAATGGATAGGAAATAGTCCAGCTTTCAGGCATTTTTTTGAAAAAAGTCCAGCCGCCGTTTTCCTCGTCGGCAAAACGGTAGGCTTTTTTCTGTTTCTCACGCTGGTAGCGGGCATCAGCAGTTTTCAGCCATTCATTTTCCGGAAGTCGTTTGTTCCAGATGGCCTGTGGTTCGGGACGAATAAGGATATATTTTCCAAATCGCTCCATTTTTTCAAATCCGCCGCAATCAATGAGTTCGTAATCTTTCCAACCTTCAGCTTTCAGAATGATCATTTGTATTTTAATAGGATTCAGGTTTCAAAAGTAATTGATTTTAACCTAATTTTATCCGCATATTTTAATCGACCAATTATGCTCTTCAGAGATCCGATTACCAGCGTTCAAAATCCACGGATAAAGAATTTTATCCACCTTCAAAAAGCAAAGGAACGTAAGGAACAAAATGTTTTCGTGCTGGAAGGATCGAAAGAATATGCGCAGGCTATCAGGCATAATTATCAGTTTGCCAGTATTTTTGTTTGTCCGGATTTGATTTCTGAGGTTCATTTCAAAGCCTTGTCCGCAGGAATTAATCACGATGCTGAAGTTTATCCGGTTTCAAAGGATGTATTCGATAAAATAGCCTACCGGGAAGGAAGCGGCGGAATCATTGCACTGGCTCGCCCAAAAACCCACAGTTTGCAGGATTTAAAACTGAAACCAAACCCGCTTTTGCTCATTCTGGAAGCAGTTGAAAAACCCGGAAACCTTGGCGCTATTCTTCGCACTGCAGATGCTGCCGGTGTTGACGCGGTAATCGTTTGTGATCCGCAAACCGATATTTATAATCCGAACGTGGTACGTTCGAGCATTGGCTGTCTGTTTAGTGTGCCACTGGCGGTTTGCAATTCGGACGAAGCAATTGCCTGGCTGAAATCGAAAAACATTGCCATATACTGCACCTATCTGAAAGCGGCTGTTTCATATACTGAAGTTGATTTTACAAAACCTTCGGCTATTGTGATGGGAACCGAATCGGAAGGAATTACAGACAAATGGGTAGCTGCAGCCGATCGAAACATCATCATTCCGATGCAGGGAAGCGCCGACTCCATGAATGTTTCAACAGCCACGGCTGTGGTGGTTTTTGAGGCTTGCCGGCAAAGGAATTTTGGAAAACATTAAGGTAAAGAGTGTCCGATATGATATAGTATTTGTCATTAATCGTCATTGAGGGTCATTAAGTAGTAAAAAGCAATTAATGACAATGAAATGACTATCAATGACAACAAATGACAAATTGAAAATCCAATAAGGACTGAAATCATTTAATCAAACTCAATTTTAGCAAATGACTTTAAGCAATTACGAGCGATTGATTCAGTTGGCAGACGAAGTTTTTGCCGTTAAAAGTGATCCCAGTCAGTTGGATGTCAATCTGGAGGTTTTGGAGCGATTGCAAAAAATTCATCCCGGAACAGTTTCTGCATTTGATGATGGAAACGGACCGGTTGCCTGGGTACTGCTCATTCCCACCACTGTTGACTTAATGAACCTGTTTCTGGAAAAACAGATTTCAGAAAAAGAACTGTTCAATTTAACTCCGGTCAATTCCACTTACGACGCCATTTACCTTTGTTCCGCGTTGGTTCTGGAAGAATACCGCCGGAAAGGAATCACCAAACATCTTGCTTTGACTGCTATTGATGAAATCCGGGAAAGTCATCCATTGAAGGCTGCATTTGTATGGGCTTTTAGTCCGGAAGGCGATCTTGCAGCCCAAAAAATTGCGGAAAGTTCGGGATTGCCACTTTTTAAGCGTGAAAAGTAGACTGAAAAACCTAATCATATGACGATCATCTGCAAGAACTGTCAACAGCATTTTAAAGGTCATTTCTGCAACAATTGCGGACAACCGGCAAGCACACACAAAATCAATTTCCATTTTTTGTGGCACGACATTCAGCATGGATTTTTCCATTTTGACAATGGACTTTTTTACACGGCCCGTCAGCTTTTTACCCGTCCAGGTCACAGCATCAGGGAATTTATTGAAGGGAAGCGGGTTAGACATTTCAAACCGATTTCTCTGGTCGTGTTGCTGGCGACCGTATATGGACTTTTGTCTATCACTTTCCACATCAATGTTCTCAGCGATATTAAGATAACCGGCCTGGGACCCGGTGATATTAATGCCCAACAAATCAAGGAATGGATTGATTCACATTATGCCATGGTTTCACTCCTCACACTTCCTTTCTATGCACTGGCATCATTTATCGTTTTCAGGAAACAAGGGTACAATTTCATGGAGCTTCTGGTTTTAAATGCTTTTTTATCCGGACAACGATTATTCCTGCATATTGCCGTTTTCCCGATCAGTTACCTCCTGAATTCTACGCCCAATTTAAAATCCTTTTCTGATTTTCTTTCGCTGGTCGATTTGATTCTCATGATTTGGGCTTTATCCCAATTTTTTAATAAACTGAGCAAAACAAAAGCATTTTGGTTATCACTTCTGATGTACGTAGTTTTCCTACTGAATTTTTTAGTGATTGGCTTGATCTTGCTGCTGGTTCTGGCAATCATTTGAAAATTCAATACACATCAGAAATCGTTATACTTTATAAAATTAGACTGAACCACTACCAACATGAAAAAGATATTTTCACTCACCCTTCTGGCATCTATACTGTTTGTATTTTCTATGGGACAAACACAGGTATCAACACCCGATTGTACCAAAGATGCGAAAGATCCCCGCGGCAAGATGAAACCCTGGTCAAAAGGTGCCTGTGAAACCGGCAAATACCGGAATGTTTTTCTGGATGCTGGTTACAAACAATCCGATATCGACGCCAAACTCACCAAGGCTTACCACGATTTATTTGAAGGACCCAATCGGGTGTATTTCGAAGTGGGCGATTCGATGGCTTATGTTTCTGACCTGAAAAATAATGATTGTCGTACCGAAGGGCTTTCATACGGACTAATGGTGGCAGTGCAACTGGACAAAAAGGACGTTTTCGACAAACTGTGGCGCTGGACAAAAAAATACATGCAGCATCAGGGAGGTCCACGCGATGCTTATTTTGCCTGGAGCGTCAACAATAAAACTTTCAGACAAAACTCGCCGGGTTCGGCGTCCGATGGCGAGTTGTATTTCGTGACCGATTTGCTTTTTGCCTCCAACCGCTGGGGAAACAATACTGGAATCAATTACTACGCTGAAGCACGCCGGATACTGGATGCCATGTGGAGTAAAAACGGAACACAGGGCATAACAAATGTGATCAATACCGAACACAAACAAATTACTTTTGTGCCCGATAAAGGCGGCTATACCTGGACTGATCCGTCGTATCATGTGCCCGCTTTTTTTGAAGTCTGGGCCGAATTTGCCAAAGACGGACATGAACAGTTTTACCGCGATTGTGCCGATACTGCCCGGATTTATCTGCACCGCGCCTGCAACCGACCTACTGCATTGAATTCTGATTATGCCGAATTTAGCGGAGCACCCCGGAACTTCTGGAAAATGCAACCCGCTTTCCGTTACGATTCGTGGCGGGTACCAATGAACATTGCCATGGACTATTCGTGGTATGCCAAAGACACCAAATGGCAACAGGATTACGGCAAACGCATTCAGAATTTTCTGTTCTGCCGTGGCATTAACACTTTCGAAGATCAATTTATGCTCGACGGAACTTTACCCGAACAAAAAGAAATTCTTGGCGCCGGCGGATTCCAAAAGCTGCGTCATTCGCTTGGCCTGGTAGCCACTTCCGGAGCTGCTTCACTTATGGGAACCCAGGCCAAAAGCTGGCAGTTTGTCGATGCGGTTTGGAATGCCAAACTCGAGCCATACTCCGATGGTTATTTCGATCCTTATTATGATGGACTACTCTACCTTTTCAGTGTAATGCATCTTAGCGGAAACTATCGGATAATTACTCCGGGGATGAATTAATTGCATTAAAACTTTCAGAAGAATGAATGAGATCCTGAAACAAGTTCAGGATGACTTTCCCGAATGGTGCTGTCAGTATCCGAAGCGTCATGCCGAACTTGTTTCGGCATCTATCTTGTTTTTCATGTCCATCAGCTGAAGCAAAAGGCAAAGAATATTATCTCATTAATTACTTGAATTACAATGTCAATGAAGTTGTCATTTGTCGTTTATCACTTTTCCACTCTTTGAAATCCCGGTTTCACCCAATGCTTCAATGGCAAAATAGTAAGTCGTGCCTTTGTCCAGTCCACGGAAATTGTAGCTGGTTTCGCCTTTAACGGTAATGCAATTGTATCGTTTGTGAGAGCCATATAAAAGTTTGTATTACTAAAACAAAATATCTTGTATTGGTAATACAAACTTCTGTAATTCTGATTATTTCAGCACAAAACCTGCTTCGAGTGTTTGGGCAGAACTGGTTCCAACAAACACTTTGAAATCGCCGGGTTCGCTTACAAATTTCAAATCACCGTTGTAGAAACGCAGGTCCTTTTCTGTCAGAGTGAATTCAACGGTGCGGGTTTCTCCTGTTTTCAGGAATATCTTCTGAAATCCTTTCAGTTCCTTTACCGGCCGGGTTACAGTACCAACCAAATCGCGGATGTATAACTGTACAACTTCAGCCCCATCGTAATTTCCGGAGTTGGTAACCTCAACCGAAACTTTCAACTGTCCATTGACCGTCAGTTCCGGATTTGACAATTTCAGGTTTTTGTAATCGAAGGTGGTGTAACTCAGTCCAAAGCCAAACGGGAATAAAGGATCGTTTGAAACATCGAGGTAATTCGAGCGGAATTTCGAAAACCATTTGCCATCAGCCAACGGACGACCGGTATTTTTATGATTGTAATAGATTGGAATTTGTCCAACGTTCTGAGGAAATGTTGCACTCAGTTTTCCGGAAGGATTGACTTTTCCAAAAAGCACGTCAGCAATCGCATTTCCTGCCTCGGTGCCCGCAAACCAAACGTTCAGAATTGCAGGGACATTGTCTTTCTCCCAGCTGATTGTAAGCGGACGGCCTGTAAAAAGCACCATCACCACCGGCTTTCCGGTTGCAAGCAAGGCTTTCAGTAATTCTTTTTGATTTTCGGGCAGATCGATGTTTGATCGGCTGGAAGCCTCCCCACTCATTTCGGCTGATTCGCCCAAAGCAGCAACGATGATGTCTGATTTTCCGGCTACTTCAACGGCCTCGTCAATCATTTCTTTTGGCGAACGGCTGTCCCATTTGGTAGGTTTTCCAAAAATACTAACCCGCGCGTCAAGTTGAGGATCGCCAACAACATTGGATCCTTTGGCATACAACACATTGACACCTGAACCAACCGCATTTTTCAATCCATCGAGCAATGAAACTGATTTGGCAAAATCGCCGGCCACGCTCCAGGTTCCGGGCATATTCTCACGATTATCGGCCAACGGACCAACAAGCGCAATGGTTTTTTTATCGAGAATAGGTAATACCTGATTGTCATTCTTCAGCAAAACGAGGGTTTGTGCAGCTATTTCGCGTGCTGCCTGACGATTTTCAGCAGTAAAGACTTCTGTTTTCGAACGGTTGACGTCACAATAGCGATATGGATCTTCAAACAAACCCAGCTTGTATTTGGCTTCGAGTATCCGTCGGCAAGCCTGATCAATCTCCTGCTGAGTGACTTTTCCTTCTTTAAGCGATTCCGTAAGAGTTCCCAGAAATCCATCGGCAACCATATCCATGTCGGTTCCGGCACGGAGGGCAAGTGCTGAAACAGTTTTCAGGTTTCCCAACCCGTGATCGACCATTTCTGAAATTCCGGTATAATCGGTCACAACAAAACCATTGAATTTCCAATCTTTCCGCAGCAAATCAGTCAGCAGCCATTTGTTGGCCGTTGCCGGAACGCCGTCAATTTCATTGAAAGAGGCCATGATACTACCGGCTCCAGCATCAAGAGCGGCTTTGTAGGGAGGCAAATATTCGTTATACATGCGAATACGGCTCATATCGGTGGTGTTGTAATCGCGACCGGCTTCGGCAGCTCCATACAAGGCAAAATGTTTGACACAGGCCAGAATGGTATTGTTCTTGCGCAAGTCATCGCCCTGATAGCCTTTCACCATGGCACGTGCAATTTGCGAACCAAGATAAGTATCTTCTCCTGAACCTTCGGAAACACGTCCCCAACGCGGATCGCGGGCAATATCGACCATGGGCGAAAATGTCCAGCAAATACCGTCGGCGCTGGCTTCCTGAGCAGCAATCCGGGCGCTTTTTTCAATCAGAGTCATGTCCCAGCTACACGACATTCCAAGAGGAATCGGGAAAACGGTCTGGTATCCGTGAATGACATCCATTCCAAAGATCAACGGAATTTTTAAACGACTCTGTTCAACAGCAATTTGCTGCACAGCGTGTATTTTTTCAGCCGATTTAATGTTGAAAAGTCCACCGACTTTGCCTTGTTTAATCTTTTCGGTAATGTTATTGTTGCTGCCCGCACCGGTGATGATGTCTCCTGATGCCGGAAGATTAAGCTGTCCCAGTTTTTCATCGAGGGTCATCTTTTTCATCAGATTATCGACAAAAGCCTTCATTTTTACATCTTCTCCTACCTGATTTTTTGGAGTGAACGACATGAGAAGAGAAATGGCCATTGCCAATATAAATAAATAGCCGGTTGATTTTTTCATTGCTGTGTTTTTAATCTTGTTAGTAGCCTAGTGATGGGTGCAAATATGAAAAAATAAACCACACAGGCACATAGAACACCATAGAAAAAACATCTAATCCGAAAATTCTATGTGACTGATGTGTCAATGTGGTTCAAAAAATTAAAATGTAAAACCAAGCCTGGTCAATCCGTTCTGAATGTCTTTGTCCTTCATGAAAAGTTTCCAGAGCAATTGAGAACGGTAATTTTCAATCATCACCACTATCGGTCCCTGGTCAATGGCCAGATAGTGTTGTGGAAACCAGTTATCGGTTTCGCTTAAAGCATCATAAAAACCATACTGCCCCCAAATTTTATCGCCCAGCATGTTGTAAAAATAACGGGCTGCATGCATACTTTCTTCCGGAGAATATGGGAATGATGATAGTGCAGCAGTAGGTGAAATTACTCCCAGATCGTTTGACGGCATATGCGCATCGTAACCTTTCACCGAATAACTGGCCGTCAATCCCCAGCAGTTTTCTCCATAGCCTTTATATTTCTTTGGATTTTCGACACAGTATTCGTAATTAATGAGAACCTGGTTGCGGTTTTCGTCCCAGTAATTGGCATATTTATCCTTCAGATTGCGAGGATCTAGACCAAGATAGGAATAATGTGCCCAGAAAAGCGGTCCGCCAAATTCGGCTGCGCCATTGTGTTTCAACTTCAGGATATAACCATATTTGCTTGTTTCTCCGTTAATGTCGCCATTACGCGCCCAGCACTGGTGATAAGCCTCAGGCGAAAGAGGATAGCTTGGAGAACTTGCTCCAAGTACATATGCGATAAGACATTCGTTGTATCCCTCGATAGCAAAATTCATCTCCCAATTGTAGGTTGGCGACCAATGCCAGTATAAAGCAGGTTTTCCATTTTGGTACCAATTCCATTCCACTTCGTTGCAGAGTTTTACAATTTTGGCGGCCAAAGCTTTTTCTTTCGGATTATCCTGCTTCAGGTAATTCTTCACGCAGATTAAACCCTGAACCAGATAGGCAGTTTCCACAATGTCACCTCCGTTATCCTTTGTCCCGAATGGTTTTACCTTTCCGGTTTCGCCGAAAATCCAGTGTGACCAGGCGCCGTGAAAACGATCTGCTTTTTCCAGAAATCCGGCAATTTTTGCCAGACGTTCAACTCCGGCTTCCCGGGTGATAAATCCGCGTTCCATACCAACCAGAATGGCCATAACCCCAAAACCTGAACCTCCGGATGTGACCACCCGTTGGTCGTTTTCAGGATAAATTCCATCCAAATGAATCCGCTCGCAGGCCATTCCCGAATTGGGTTCAGCGCCATCCCAGAAATACTGAAAGGTGCGGTACTGTATCAGCGTCAGTAAAGAATCATCCGAGATTGGTTGAACGGCAGCCATTTTCTTTTTTTGTTTGAGGCTGTTGCCAGTGCATGAAGTCATCCAACTGCCAATCAAAAGTGCAACAAGGGCAAATACTTGTATTTTACTTTTCATTTTTCTTAAAATATCATTAGGATTAAAGTACAAAAGGACAGTTGAGCGAACTCAACTATCCTTTCGCCATTGCAGTATCAAAGAGAACTAAAATTAATTATTTTATCGAAGCACAATTTTAGTATTACCCAGATTTGTGTTTACAATATAGATGCCGTTTTTCAGATTTACACTTAGCTTACTGTCAAATGCCTCACCCCCGGCAACTCTTCTGCCAACCAGGTCGAAAACCTGAACATAGCCTGAATAGTTAGGAATGTGTATTTCACCATTGGTATAGTAAGCGCTAAAATTCTTGTTTTCTAGCTTTATATCGAGGCCTGTAGTAGTACTTGTGAATGTAAACTCGTCCAGGTATAGTGTGTGTTGTACATTGTCAGTTGCGTTTTGCGAGAAGAATACATCCTTTATAACATCTTTTGCTATGAAAGTTGCATCAACAGCCCAAATGTCAGCAAGAGGAATTACTACTTCCGTCCAGGTTTCAGCAGTTAAACCATTGGTAAGGTAGTTAGCCAATGGCAATTTACCAGAGATGTTTGGTGTTCCGCTGAAAGCTTCGAGATAAACCATTGGCAATGCTGTTTTAGCTAATGCTACAGGAGAATAAACCCAAAACTTAAGTTGTTTCATCGTTGTAAGGTCGAATGATTTCCAACCGATCGAAGCAGTCATTGCCTTCCAATCCCCTGAAGCAACAGACTTCCATTGTAGTTTCAGTGCATTGGTTCCTGCTTTTGCAGGTGTAGTAACAACGGGGAGTTTATCGCCATCTGTTCTACCCGGACCTTCCCAACTTTCGGTCACCACAGTACTCGGAGCAGTTTGGTTTACCCAACTTTGATCGTGGAAACGGTCGCTGGCACTATTGTCGAATAATGTATACGAAGTTGGAGGAGGTGGTGGAACAACTGTCTCATCAAATACAACTGTAATATCATCAATGTATGAGATTGCTGCCACATCAATGGGTTCATAATAATCAGGGAAAAGGCTTAATACTTTAATATTTTTTATTCCATTTGCTGTCAGATCGAATACCATGGTTTCCCATACATTGGTTTTAGAAGCGGGTGTAACAGCGTTAAATTCTTTAGTAATAGTTCCTTCACATTTTATGCGCAACTGCGATGTGGCATTTTTACGTAAAAATTTAATTTCGATCCGATGATAACCGGCAGGAACTTCATTTTTTAAAACAGCCCAAAATCCGGCCCATGTTTTGTTCTCGGTACCGGCATCGTATCGCTTCCATTCCCAAACTTTATTACTTGTGTTGATACCCGTTTTAAAAGGATTATCAACTACAGCATAATCAAAATGGGCAGGCGGATTTCCATGTATTTCAGTGGTAAAACTAACCTCTCCACTTTCAAAGTCATCCAACACAATGTTTTTATTATTGAATTTAAACTCGTCCAGATAAAGGATATGCTCTACATTATCTGCTGTGTTTTGTTCAAAAAAGATGCCTTTCACCACATTTTTTGCTGTAAACGTTGCATCCGTAGCCCAAAGGTCGGCAAGCGGAATAACTACTTCTGTCCATGTATTGGCAGCCAAATCGGCTGAAACATAGCTTCCCAACAGAAGCTTTCCGGTTTTATTCGGAGTACCGCTGTGCGATTCGAAAAAGAACTTGGGCAAGGCTGTTTTAGCCAATGCAACGGGCGAGTTGATCCAAAATTTGAGTTCTTTCATTTTGGTCAAGTCAAAAGATGTCCAACCAACTGCGGCCACCAAAGCCATCCATGCTCCGCCTTCTGTTGATTTCCATTGAAGTTTTAATGCATTGGCACCAGCTTTTACAGGTGTTGTAACACAGGGCAGCTTATCGCCAGGTTCTGTGGAAGCCGGATCCCAATGTACCGCAACCACTGTGCTTGGCGCTGTTTTGTTAACCCAGCTCTGGTCATGGAAGCGGTCACTGGCACTGTTACTAAAAAGGGTAAGCGAACTAACGGTTGGCAATACAATCTTATCGTAAATAACCTTTATATCGTCAACATAAACAACTGAAGTTACATTAACGGGTTCATAATAGTCGGGGAACAGGCTTAATACATTGATGTTCTTAATTCCATTGGCAGTCAGGTCGAACACCAGCGTTTCCCATTCATTGGTTTTTGATGCCGGAGTTACAGGATTAAATTCTTTAGTAACGGCTCCTTCAACTTTCATTCTTAATTGTGATGTGGCATTTTTACGTAAATATTTTACCTCAATGCGGGCATATCCGTCAGGAACTGCGTTTTTCAATGAGGCCCAAAAACCAGCCCAAACCTGGTTGTTGGCTGCAGCATCTTTGCGTTTCCATTCCCAAACTTTATTACTAAGGTTGATACCAGCTTTAACCGGATTATCCACTACGGCCACATTAAAGTTACCATCAGGGTTAAAATGAACCTCTGTGGTAAAACCCACTGTGCCGCTTTCAAAATCGTCTAAAACTATATTTTCCTGAGCCAATAAACTGCCCAGGCAAAATAATACAATACAAAAAGTAGAGATCATTGCTTTCATAGTTTTGTAATTTTAAGTGTTAATAAATAAATCTATCTTAATCGTGTTAACAAAGTATATTCTTTACCGTCAGGTGTATTCATTTTGATGGAATGTTGCTTCCCATTGATAATTTCCTGGCTGTCGAATTCAAAAACATTTTCTCCGGCATTTCCGGGCACTGTTTTTTCAAATACTAATTTATCCTGTGCTTTATTGGTGACTGTAAACTTTACATTTCCGGCACTTTCAAGAAAGTATCCGAGTTCAAACTGTTTGCGGTCAGGATGCCGGATCATATCAAATTCGTTGGTCAGAGTGTTAATGATGGCCAAATGAAATCCTTGTTTGTAGGATGGCTTATCCTTTACACCAGCTAGCTTT
>Ga0209261_10000235_pt1 | contig 15216 bp, 12 predicted proteins | sample DOMMetBare1Fresh_FD_187470 | JGI IMG/M metagenome (GOLD analysis project Ga0209261, IMG submission 187470) | Wetland sediment microbial communities from St. Louis River estuary, USA, under dissolved organic matter induced mercury methylation -... | ecosystem: Environmental > Aquatic >...
AACAGCGTAATCATTAAGTTAGTGGAGTTATTTAAAAAAGAGGCAAGCCCAACTAGTAAAATTGGAATAGTTATTAAAAATTCAACACAGCCTGATATGCCACTCGCTCTATCATATAGATATGTTGAAATGCTGTCAGCGGAAACTTTGTGGGAATTAATATTTAGAGTGGCCCAGTCCAATCAAAATTTCTTATTAGAGGGGAAAATTTCTGCGCTAGTACAAGTGATAGACATACCACGAGGAGGTGGAAAGTTGTATCGTGGTTTGCTAAGTCTAGAGGAATATTTTAGCAGAAAGAAGGGAATAATTGATATCAAAAATAAAGATTTAAAATGTCTTGCCCATGCAATTTTTATTGGACTCTGCCTTATAAATAACACGCCTCATATAAATTTAATTCAAGATGACGTTGACAGAATGGACGTTGAAGCAAGCGACTTGTGTGAGCTTGCTGGTTGTGATTTAGAGAACGGTGGAAGCTTAGATGAACTAGAAATGTTTCAGTTGGTAATGCCTCCTAATATTCAAATTGTAGTTTACGACAATTTGAAGGGAAAGCATGTATTTTATAAAAAACCAATGAAACAAGTCGAGAACAGAATTAATTTACTATTACTGGATGGACATTTCAGTGTCATTCAGTCAGTAACTAGTGCGTTTTGTGTTAGTTACTATTGCCAAGAATGTAACGTTGGTTTTGCACAATTAGGTGCACATATTTGCAATAATTCTTGCTCTTTCTGCCTCAGCAAACCGTACTGTATATCAGATGGCACTGACACAAATTGTATTGATTGTAACAGAACATTTTTGTCTCGAGCTTGCCACCAAGCTCATAAAGTTAACAAAGTAACAAAAATAAAGTCAGTTTGCGATACTTTTAAGAAATGCAAACAGTGTTTCAAGACTTATAAATTATATGGCAAAAGAACAAGAAATGAACATGTCTGTAACGAAGTCTTTTGTCCTATATGTATGAAACATTGTCCATCAAATCACAATTGTTACATGAAACCAGACACAAGAAGTGAACCAAAAGATGCTTCTAAAACTCTCTTTGTGTATTATGACATTGAATGTACACAAAATACAAATTTCAGTGACTCAATGTGTGATGGTTTCTTACATGTACCAAACTACCTTGTATCTGTTACTGTTTGTGACAAGTGTCGTGTAAACCTAAATTCTGAATTTTGTGAGGGTTGTGGTATAAGACGAAAAATATTTGATAATGAGCCAATCAAGAACTTTGTTGAATTTTTAAAGTTACCCAGAAAGTACTTCAAGCACATAATTGTCATAGCACATTATGGTGGTAAATATGACAATATATTTGTATTGAATTATTTTCTTAATGTACTAGGTCTTGCCCCACAAGTCATTATGAAAGGTTCGCAAATAATTTCAATGAATATAGGAATGATAAAATTTCTTGATTCGTTTAGTTTTATTCCATTGCCTCTTTCAAAATTTCAAAAGACATTTAACTTGGGACCTGAGCTAAAGAAAGGATTTTTCTGTCACTACTTTAATACGGCAGAAAACCAAAATTATGTTGGGCCTATACCAGATGCAAAATATTTTGGTCCTGATGAAATGTCTGTTGAAAAGAGACAAGAGTTTTATGAATGGTACTCTGTTCAAGAAAAAGAAATCTACAATTTCAATAAGGAATTGTCAGAGTACTGCATTTCTGATTGTTACTTGTTAATGCATGCTTGCGAAACCTTTTCTTCTGTTATTCGTGATATTGGTAATGTAAATCCGTTTACAGAGAGCGTCACTATTGCTGGTATGTGCAATCTCATTTTCAGAAGACAATATTTAGAAGAAAATAAAATTGCAATTATACCAGCAAATGGGTATAGGTGGAAATCAAAGCAGTCGTTGATAGCAATAAAGTTCCTTTTGTCTGAGGAACTTCGGCTTGGAATAAAAATACAACATGCGGGTGTTGCTGGGGAATTTCGTACACCAACAGGCCACCTCGTTGATGGTTATGCAATACTTAATAATCAACCAACAGTTTGGGAGTATCAGGGATGCATTTTCCATGCCTGCAAAGACTGCTTTCCAATGTCTAACCAAGCAATTCAAAATGATCCCTTTAGCACACTTAACTTAAGACGAGAAAAAACAGAAAGCAAAATAAAGGCATTGCAAGACTTTGGGTACCAAGTCATAGAAAAGTATGATTGTAAATTTAAACGTGAATTGAGAGACAATCCTGACTTAAAAAATTATGTTGACAATCATCCTTTAACACAAAATGAACCTTTGAATCCACGAGCTGCATTATATGGTGGTAGAACAAATGGTACTAGAATGTATCACAAATGCAGTGGAGAAGAAGAAATTCATTTTGTTGATATTGTGAGCTTGTACCCAAAAGTTCTTCGTGACTTTAAAGTACCCGTTGGTGTACCAACAATTCACATTGGACCTGAATTTCCTAGCCTGTTGCAAACAGAGGGTCTAGTGAAGTGCTTGATACTACCACCGCAAAAGTTATTTCATCCAGTATTGCCCATCAAAATGCATTCAAAATTAATGTTTGTCTTATGTAGAACATGTGCTGAGAATTATATTATTGATGACTGTCCTCACAAGGATGCAGATGATAGGGCACTAGCTGGTACTTGGGTTATTGACGAAGTAAGACTAGCAATAAAGCATGGTTACAATGTGTTAACGATTTATGAAATATGGGAATATGAAATTGACATATTTAACAAAGAAAATCAAACAGGAGGAATTTTTGTAGATTATATTAACACATTTTTAAAACTCAAGCAACAAGCTAGTGGGTGGCCTGACTGGTGCATTGATGCAGAGACAAAGCAAAAATACATTGACGACTATAAAATATCTGAGGGCATAGATTTGGATCCTACACAAATAGAATTAAATCCAGGCTTAAGATACATTGCAAAACTTTGCTTAAACACAACCTGGGGTTATTTGTGCAAGAACTCAAATAAATCACAAACAAGGATTGTTAATGATCCAAAGGATTTATTCGACTCCTTGGTCAACCCTAATTATGATGTTAAGACAATTCAGACTTTTGGAGAAAAGTCAGTGCTCATTAATCTTGACAATGTGCTTGAAACCTTACGGCCTGACCCAAAGGTCAATGTGGTTGTTGCAGCATACGTTACTGCTGGTGCTAGAATGATGCTTTATGATATTTTGAACAAATTACAGCAGAAGGTGTCATATTACGACACCGACTCCTGTTGTTATATTAAAGAGAAAGATGATGTTCCTTTACCACTTGGAGAGCACTTGGGTGCACTCAGTAATGAATTGAAAGCATACGGTGGTGATGGAACACATATTGATGAAATTTGTGTAGCTGGGGCAAAGAACTATGCATTCAGAGTCGTTGATAAGTATAAAAATCTTATTGCAACTGTATGCAAAGTAAAAGGTATAACACTAAATTACAGTGCCTCACAAATTGTAAATTTTGAATCTATGAGAGAAATGCTTTTGAATGAAGGTGACTGTGATGAAAAGATTGAAGTTGACATCCCTAACAAAATATTCAGAAACAAATATTTAGATCTTGTCACTAAGAAAAGTCAAAAGACCTATAGAATAATGTATACAAAAAGGAAGCGTGTTCCAAATACATATGTCACATATCCCTATGGTTATATATTGAATTGAATGTAACAACTGTATATACTTTCTAAATAATTAAATATATGTTGTATTTGTAATTTGTAATTTTTGTTTACCTTTAAAATAAAAATTTACTGTATGTAATATATAAATTAAGTTCTGTGTTTTATTTCTCATATATAAGTTTTTTACACCCCAAATGTCTCAATTATAATTTGTGTACAATATACACCAACAAAATTATATTTTTTAAAAACCAAAGTTAAAATATGAATTTAATATATATTTATGAAGTAAAGAGTTGTGGAGTTTTAATTTAAATAAAACCAAAATGTCCCATATAATATATTTATTTAAAAATAAACATATCAACTCAAATACATATAAAAAAATTATTATTCCTTGTTTGCATGATACAATATAAAGTCAGAGTAACAAGAAAACATTTCAGAAAGAAAGCTTTGAACATCCAAGCCACTTTCTGGTTGAATAGAAATATCTTCAGTATTCAGTTTCTTCACAACATCTCTAGATTTGACGGCGTCGTAACCAGCATATTTCATTTCATCCTTGTAGTTGCTGCTCAGCTCGGCGTATATTTTTGCCATTTGCTCCTTCATGTCTTTCTCCCAGGAAGACATTTTCTTCACTTCATGTTTTACGCACTGCATTAATTCTACAAGTTGCACCCAGGTTTTTTCTACTAGCCAGCATGAAGTAATTGGTTTCTTAAGATCAGATAAATTCTTCCTTTCAATTACAACCATTTTTGTAACAAATGATTTGTCAAAACGCACTTGCAGCGTGTCAGAAATTGACAAGCAAGAAGAATCAGCAACATCACCGTATGGATAAAAGTATGAAGAAATCAAAACCTCGTTTTTGCAGAGGTTTTCAAACTCCTTCAAAGTGATCTGCACTTTTGGGTATCCAGATTTGTAGAGATACACAAAAGTTTTAAAGTCTTCCTTCGGATCAACTCCAACACATAAATTTTTAGATCCACCAACTGTTAGATAAAAATTTCTGCAGAATAGTGGTCCAGACATGATTATGGTTTTTATTAAGAGCGAGCTGATGTAAGATGTGTACTGCAGCAATGCTTTAGTTTATTTGTACTACAAACATTAGAGTTGAAACATATATAGCCTAGTAAAAAATTTGCGCATGCGCATAACCCACATTTAATACAATGTTTTTAACAAACTTATTTCTAAAAATTACATTTAACATTTCCATGTTTTGCACATGACTTTTGGTACATGCAGTTTTTATGATTATTAGACTTAACAATGCAATTATGACCCTTGGTCAGAAAACGTTTTCGAAATAGTAAGAGAGCTTTTGCATCATTAGAATACGTGTCACCACTGTCATACATATTTAAGAACATTTTAACAACATTTTTTGATGCAGCTAGTACAAACAGACAAGCATAGTGACCACATACAAATGTAGTGAAACTCTGTAACAATTTAGAATTAAAAACCCAACTTGTACAATTCCTTCTTATGAATGCAATATGAAAAGGTACACTAGGTGGTAAACCATAAGAGTCGAAGTAAAAGCCTTGTCGCTTCTTAGTTATAAAAATGGCAACCCAATGTTGGCCAGGCTTTCCTGCGACATCAGTATTTACAACCAAAGTGCAAGGAACACACACCTTTTTTGGTAATGTGTCTGCTGCAAATACGCCTCTAAAATATATTTTACAATCTTTATCTGTGCTCAGAACTTTGCGAATTTCCATGTTAGACATTGACTCATAATGTAAACTCATTTAAAAGTCAACTGTAACTCTTCTGTCTGCACAAATTTCAAGCAAATTTTGATATTCACAATACAAGATGCAACTTAATGTAGAAGGTAATGCTGCAGAGAATCTTAGCTCAAGACCAATAACACCGTTCTTCCTCAAGCTCCACTGTGTACTGCTAGCACTTTGGTCTGGTGTTAAGTCAAAACAACTAAGAGCATAGCCATCAGGATATTCTGTTCTTGTGACACCCCAGCCATCATCTTTTGTATGAATAGAAGTTCCTGAAAACGTACTGTAAAACGATTCTACATAGTCAATGTTATCACCAGTAAACACGGGTAATAATGGCTTTGAAGTCACTGGCACACCATCTCTGGTGAGCGAAAAATATGTCAAATTGAAGTGTTGAAAGTTAAAAGGGTTAAGAGTGATTGATCCATTAACAGCAGCATTTGTAGTAAACCCAACAATAATGCGAATAGGCAACTGTCCAAGAATAATATTGTTTAAAGACACTGTTGATTGTCCACTTGGTATTGTGTAGTTTTTCATTTCAACACGAGTAATTGGGTATTTTGCAGTTGCTTTTGACAATATTTTGGTATGTGCAATGAGCACTTGAGGAGCAATTTTGACACGACGGACTCTCAATGATGCAGCTTTGATGTTGACAACAGCACTAGTTCCAGCAGCACCAATTAAGCAGAAATTGTTTCGGCTGCGAGATAATGTAACAGTCAAATTAACATTGTTCATTAAATATTTGCTTTGTCCAAAGATATCCACATTTAATTTTCCAAACATTGCTACTTGTTTACTGAGAGCAGTGTAGGCAGACCTGGCTTTGAATCCAACGTTTGTGTCATCAGAATTATCCATTTTAGTTGCAGTATCCTTGCTCCACAATGCCAGAGTCTGGTGCGAATTTTTAGCGGTTTCATTATAATTAAACAGAGCTTCAAAATATGCTTTGTAGGGATACAAATTAGAAGGAGGTGTAATAAGTTTGCCATTCATTGACACACAAATATCTGAAAACATTGTATGTAAAAAATTGTTGGCTGGCCCTACCACATCTGTATTTGTTAAAGCAGTACTATCTTCTTTAGTAATAGAAGCAACAACATATAAGAAAGTTTCACCCACATCAACATATTCATCACCAGAAGCAGGAATTTGAAATTCAATTGGAGAGTTTGTATCAATTGTAGCAATTGGCTTATAGTAAACATATTCTGCACTTTCAACACTACACTGTGTCTCAGGCAACAAAAACAAATCCAATTCTCCTTTAAAACATTCACGGGAACAATTATTTATGACAGACATTTATGAAAATATATCTGTAAATTTCTTCTTCTTGGCAGGTTTACGCTTAGGAGCTTTTTTAGCCTTCGACTTCTTCTTGGTTGCCCTCTTTTTCTTTAAGCGCTTGACTTTCTTTTTAGGCTTGCGAGTTTTTGTAGAGGTCTTGCGAGTACGACGTCGTTTCGACAACTGAGCACTGCTCGATGAACGTTTCCTTTTATTTCGTCCTGCTCCAGTCATTTTTTTCACCGCTCTATCTGTCAAATTGTTTCCAAATGTTTTCACTCTATTTGCTATGCTTTCCTTGACTGGCACCTGATTTATAGTGTCTGACAACAAACCAATTCCACCGGTTAATAATTCATTAGTTAAAGCAGAAAATCCACTCTTAATATAAGGATATACACTTCTAAATATTGACCCAAAGAAACTTCCTAGCCCTCTACCTTTTTGAGTTGGTTGATACAGAGAGCCAATACCGCTGTCCACTTGTCGCTGATAAAATTGTGTGTAAGCATTCATTGCAGCTTGCGAAAATGTAACGTGCAGAATGAAGTCCCAGAAGAGAATGGCAAAAGTCTTCCAGAGCTGTCTGTTAAATAGATTGTGATTCCGTCTATTTCATTTTTATTCAGTGGAATGTATTGCAAGTTTGAAAATTTGACTTGAATTTTTGTACCAAACGGGTGTTGATCTGCATTAAAACAAGCAGATGCAATTATGCTTTTATATGACTCTCCGTTTATTTGAGGCTTTGCTATATCACAGCCTACAAACACTTCGTTGGGTACGTTGCAGTATATATTTGGTGGATATTCTGGTGTTCTTGTTGCGACTTCGAACTCACTCCATTCTTTATATCCAAGAACGGCAGCCAAAGTTGAACTTAGACGAAGAGCAACTGCAATTGATCCCGTTTTCTGTATTTTAACTTTTCCTTCTTTCATTTCAAACTTATAAAACTCTCCGACTTCTGTCTTGAGTTGATGCAACATCTTGCTTAAATCTTTATAATTCTCTTCATTAATGAAACAGCGTTCTATTATTTTTCCTCCTACCATAATCCAAGCAGCGTAACTTCCATCATATACGGTTGACAAAGTAGCTGGTATATGTAAATTTGTAATTGCAAATTCATAGTTGTCGTTAAGATGAAGTCTCTTTGGTAACTGATTTGTGTAACGTGCTGCATGATTAGCAGGATAAAGAAGTTTTGAATTTGCGCTATACAAATTTACATAAAATGATTCCTCCATTACTTTTGTTTTTTAAAGTCAGAAGCTTTTACCCAGGAATTAAAGTCACTACTATAACCTTTCCACGAGACGAGGTATTCAGTTCTGATGCCTTGTCCTCTCTTACTTATAATTTTATCAATTTTGTGGTACACAGGTAGTGACACCTTTTGGATTTCTTTCTCGTAAAATCTTCCTTTAATTTTCTCTCCATTTAAATCACACAACTCATACATTGTTGGTCGACGTAATAGCACATTGACAACTTTGAATATTTCTGTAGACCACTTTCCTTCAAATCCTTTCTTAAATACATTTGATAACTTGCTTATTCGAACGTAATCAAACTTTTTAAATCTCGGGATAGCTCCAGGCAAATTAAGTTTATCACCGTAAAGGTTTTGCCATGCTGTCATAAAGTTCATGTCATTTACTTCGCATGGAGCGACTTTGATACTTCTATGTTTTGATGAGTTGTAACTGCAAACAATATCTTGTAAAACGTTAATGTACTTATTAGTCTCTGAGTAAGTAAAATACTTCCATATCTTTTCCTTCAAAGTTCTTATAAAACGTTCACAAATGCATGATTTAATTTCAGAATTCTCATTACAAAACCACTTTATTTCATTTCTCTCTAGAAAACTCTGAAACTTCTTACCTAAAAATTCCTTTCCTTTGTCAAAACAAGCAGTAATACATTTTCTTTTACTTACATTTAATATATCTTGAAATGCCAAAGCCACTGTCTCTGCTTTTTTATTTTTTAAACATCGAACCCAGGCAAATTTACTTAATACATCTATGACACATAACAAGTAACAAACACCATTATTGTCTTTGGAATATTTACTCAAATCTGCTAAGTCAATTTGCCACTCTTCATCAATGTTCGTCACAAACACAAAATCACGTTTAAACTTCCTTGTCCTGGGATAATGTAGAGTGTATGCATCTTGACTGCTTAGAAATGTTTTAATCTCGTTATTCTTTATGTGCTTTCCCAAATGTGCTCGGAGTTTTGAATATCCACCAAGCCCTGCTGGATGTTTCAAATCAAAATATACCTTTTTTATTTCCTCCATATTTATAGCTTATATTTTCTCCAATCACCAGCTTGATATGGTTCAAACTTTCGCCTGTTTCTTTTTTGCTTCGAAGCAAGTTCAGGCCTTATATTTAAATTCAATGCTCGGGCCTCAGCTACTGCCTGCGCTATCCCTGGAGCTTCTGCTGCAACTAAACCTTGTTGATTTCCTTGTGGAACTAATATTTGGTGTTGATTCTCCGCTGTAAAAAACTTGTTTGGTATATTAGAATTTTGTAATGCTGCTCTGAACTCTGGTAAACATACTGGATCTGCAGTAGGTCCTGACCCTACACACTTGCAAATCAAATCAACAATGCTGGAGCCTTGTAGCTTTCCAGTGTTTAAAAACACTTGGCCGTCTGTTCCCCAATGAACTGTGTTAGTGCCAGCTAAAATATCATAAAGTTCTACACCTTTACTTTTCAAGTTTTGAGGCAATTTATTTACAATTTTCTTTTTCAATTCTTTGTGAAAACTTTTATACATTTGACTGTCATCCTTACTACCTTCTTTCTCTATAACTTCTACTTCAACATTTTTCTCATTTTCATTTACAAAGTGCAAATATCTCTGCAGACATTGTGAATATAATTTCCACTTCTCAAAATCTGAAACTTTACTATCAAAAAGTATCTCATGCATTTGCTTATCTAATTCAGACAAATTGTCTTTCTTTAAACGAGTATATAGTTCTGGTGGCACTAGAATTAATTTTGTTGCATGTTCCATTTTATTTAAAACAACTTTGCAATTAATGAACCTATAATAGGTATCAACAGAGGTATTAAAAAATTTCCTCCTTTCTGTATGATTTTCTTTTTATCTTTCCAATTAGCTGTCTTTTTTACAACTCTTCTCAACAAATTCTTATGCTTGGCAAGTTTCTGCTTTTGTTTTTCGTCTACTTTAACGTTTCCACAAGTGATGTTGAGAACACATTCACAAATTGTGCAAATTAATTTTTTGTCTGCATGCTCCAGCATTGCTTTGCGTAACTTTGGTTTTGCATTGAAAAGTATTCTTAATACTGCAGCTTGTTCCTCAGTGAGAGTCATACCATAAATGACAAACTAAAGATTTGATCGACTCTTTTTATACTTTGGCTGATACACAACTGGATATGGAGGATCTCCTTCACCAAATATATTTGTCCTGTACCTACACTCGTCTGGAGTATCTTGTCTCAGGTCAAGAAATAAGTACCCATGTGGTCGGCTTGTTGCATCAATATATGCTTCTTGAATAAATTTTGGGTTGCTGGGACACAACTGCCTTGCAAGGAAAGATATTTGTTGTGAGTCTCTTGGATTCTTAAGAAGGCAAGTGTAAAGACTATTTAACGATATGGTTCTCTGCCCTTTACCTTGGTGAAACATATTTTGTGTTATGTAAATTATTGAGTCATTTCCATGGTGTGAGCCTCTTGTAAATAAATTTACAATTGCTGAGTCACATTCATCCATTAGATCGTCAAGTACAATTAATCTTGGCTTACTTATATCATCCCTTGCTGTACTTTGTAAGCCTTTGATATATTTAATTTTACTTTTAAGTTCCTTTATTTCAGGGTGCCATTCTGAATAGAACCACAATATCTCATGGAATTCTGTGTCAATAATTTTCATTTTACTTGTCAATAGTTTCTCTGTAAAGACTGATTTACCACTTGATGTTGGACCTGATATTATCATGGTAAAAGGATGTTTAATCCTCAAGTCCATGTCTCTAAATGAGCCTAAAATATGTTATCTGTACTATATATTAATGTTTTAGAAGGAAAGTTTCTCTTCAATCAAATAATTTTGTTTAGAATATTTTCATTTATTTTTCCCCAACATAAAAAAGAAACACCACATAATATAAAACACATTACAGTACATTTCAAATGATTAAATGCATTACAATAATGTTTTAGAATAATAACTAATACCAAGACTACAATATTTTCCCATCATGCAATAACAATGCAACTTTACTAATTCTAAATACAAATGTTGAAAAGAAAACAGAGTATAAAAAAGCAAACTAATGTGAAACATTCTAGATATATAAAGTGAAATGAAATAGAACATTGAATAACTTATTACAAAGTTGTTACTTGCAGAGGAAGTGATGTAAAACCCTCCTGTTGTAGAGCATTTGTCTTTCCTCCAACCAAATATGACAAATACAAATCATAGCATTTTTTTATAACTGGAATGGTCTGTTTAATATCCGACCAAGTTTGACCACACAAGTAGAGACGGTCAACTACATGATGGTTATCATATTTTCTAATGACAATCCAAATGTGATTACCATCTTTGTAGCACTGTCCATACACCATATATGTTATACGGAATTCAATTTCATTATTAAAATCTGACTTGTTACCATTTGAAAATATAATATTTGACTTACGAATAAATTTCTTTAAGAATTCTCTGGCAGGAATATGTATTTCATTGCTTCCAGCGGACAAAGAAATTATGATTCTATCTCTCATAAGTAAAGTTTCATCGCGCAAAATGCACAAGTTAAGTTTTACATTTTTACCAACAAGGAATTGGCATGAAAACATTTCATCAATTCTTGACAATTTGTCTCTTCCAAATTCTAGTTGGTTTGCAATATCTTTATGAAATACTGAAAGGTCTACTTTGTTAAGATCTAACTCTTTTAGATTTGGCTCACAAAAACATTTTATTTTATCAATCTTTATTTGCTTCGCTGGTACTCTTATATTACTGTCAAATACATTTTGTTCAAGTAGAGAAATGTCTTTGGAATCATCAACAAGTGAACTCACATCAAAAGGCTTCTTATTCAGTTCCTGACATTCGCAACTATCTGCGTGAAGTAAGCTGGTTCCTGCATTGTTGGTTGGTCTTAACTTGGTTGCATTATGAAAATCATCACCTCCAATGCTAGATTTTACAAAGTCCGACATGTCTTGTTCGTATTCAGCGATCTCACTGACAGACGTGCCGATAGATGTCATCACTGCTCTGCTGTTTGTTCTGTATTGATAAACATATTATTAGTGTTACACTATATATGATGGACCTCCATTTTGAATATGGAGGGGAGGAAGACAATAATGGGAGAGGGGGTATTTTCACGTAATGACTACTCATTGCGCACCTTACTTGTCTGCATTATCACTTGAATTATCTGCTCCTTCAGAGATGCTCGGTTCTGAGTCTATTTCGTCCTCTGTTTCCACAATTACTTTTGTAGAGCATTTTTTTGCTCTGCCCAGCATGTAAAGTGTTTTATAATGCTCAATTACTCCATCAATGTTTGGTAGCAGTGATTTTATTTCAAGCCAGCTTTCCAATGATATATAAAGTCTGCTTCGCAAGTAGTAATTTTTGTCGTACTGCCTGAGAATAAACCAACTTGTAGTATCATCTCTGAAAAACTCAGCAAACACATCGCTTTTGTTAACTTCCATTTGATAATCTCTGTTGATATGGTTTGAAAACAATTGCAATCCAGTGTCAATGCGTCTTACACAACTCTTTACAAAATCAAATGCCCTGAAGCGTATAGAATTTGCATAGTGAACAATGTGTACAAGTACACTGTCACATACGTTTTTACCATTGCCACATAAATATACAATTATTTTCATATGTTTCCCAATAATAAATTCAGAGCTAGCAACAATACTATCAACTTTTGGAACGCATGCCCTCCTGTCTTCTGCTTCAAACTCCATTTGCTTCTCTTGTGAGTGAAAACCATATGGGACTTGTTTATTCCAAACAGCTTCCATTCTCTGCCCCTCACACACGCATATAGGCGAATAATTTGTATTTTTTGGTGGACGATGGCTATCTTCATATGTGACATCATTTCTTTCTCTGTACTTCCTTTCAAATGCACAAGATGCTTTCTTAATCTCTAAATCGTCATCATCTGAATCTTCCTCCAAACTTGCTAAGACCACTCTTGTTTTGCACTGGAGTCCTGTCAGTTTTTGCATAACCTTTTCGTCAACTTCTGCGGATTTCATTTTATGCTCCACAGCTATTTCAAACCGACCTTTCTTTCTCATAGGTGTGCTCTCTTCTTGAATGGTACTGTCTCTCTTTATATTCTTCGTTTCAGTTTGTTCTTCAACGCTTTCAATTGGGGCTTCACACAGGTTTTGTACAGGGGAATAGCCTCTGGTTTCTCTTGGTAAATGGATTTCTAATTTACTCTCTTCACCACCATCGTCTTCTACATTATCTTCTTCTTCAATACTTTCTTCTTCTGCTTCTTCTGCATTCCCTTCTTCAGTGTATTTGTCCTTAAATATTCTCAATAGTAAATGATGCGTATCACTCTTACCACACTTCTTACAATTATGAGTACGCTTCTCACCGACTGGTGATTTATTTTGAGACGTTTCTTTTGCTGCATTACCTTCTTTCACAACGTAGTCGCCCATAATGTCTTTTATTAATTTTGCTTTATGTACTTCATCCTCTACAATACAATGCATAAGTACGTTTACTCTGCCTTTGTTATCTATATATGGTATTTCTTCTTTTACAGTATATTCTCTTGCTTCGTGATCATGCGAATTTTGGACACTATGTTCATCGTCACCTGGTGGTATATTTTCTTTGTTGTCATCAGAATTAAATTCATTTGTATTCGCTATTATTTCCTTAGTGTCATGTCCTCCCTTATTTTGTTCATCATTTCCATTATAATTTGTGTTCTTAACACTTGCACTCTTTTCTTGGACATTAACAATTTCTTCTTTTCCTTCTTCAACTGGGCTGCCAATATTTTGTGTTGATTTAGCATTTGGATTGTTCTCTTTGCTTTTTGTAACATTGAAATCTTCATCGTTAATATATTTCTGGTTGTCCATTGAATTTCAGATTTTCAAGCTTCTGCACACGACGTTATTGACGTGAGCTTACAGTGTGAACTGATAACTTTTACCATGCGCACACGCATATATGAGGCTTTGTGACGTCATATAACTTGCGCATGCGCAGTTGTAATGTACCATACGGGTAAGTTTGTTATGTTTCTATTTCATTTTCAATCTTATATATATTTCACAATTACTTCCAACTAATACAATACTTGTGATCTACAATTCATTTCTTTTTCCTATACATTTGTATATTACAACATTTGTGCAGTTATTCTTCCTGAAGATTTCTATTTCTTCCCTGCACTACTAATATATTGTAATGATCTACAACACCTTGAATGACAGGAACTAACTTCTTTATTTCCATCCAACTCTCCAGCGAGATGTGCAGTTTCTGCATGAGACAATGATTATTGTTATACTGTCTTAATATAATCCAGGAACTGTAATCGTCCTTTAAAAACTGTGCGTGTATTTTCTCTTCATTAACTTCGAGTTCCATTGCTGGTTGAAGTATTCTTGGTATGTCATGCAAACCATGATCTATTTTGAAAACAGTTGATTTCAGAAACTCGGTTGCTCTCATTCTAATTGTATTCTTCATATGTGATATGTACAATAGTACACACTCATGGGAGGTTCCCTCCTTGTCACAAAGGTATATTGTAATCTTCATACTTGCACCAACTAAAAATTGTGCAGTTGTTAAAATGTTCTCAACATTTGGCACACCATGTTTTCTGTTTTCAATGTATTCTTCTTGTTTTGCTGCAATATAAAATGTGAGTGGTATATCAGTGTTCCAAACTTCTTCAAGCCTCTGACTTTCAGATACATATGTTACTAATTCAACATTTGTTTTTGACTGATGTCGGTTATGTTCATTTGCTTCACGATTTTCATAAATTCGTTTCGTACAAGTGTGACCAGGCGCGGATACGTTCATGTTTTAATTCGCACTATATTTCGCTCTTACAAGACCTTACTGACGTGACTGCTTAGTGCGAATTGAATATTAAACACAATGTACAACATATATATGTAGGTTTTTTATCACGTGTGCGCATGCGCCAACATTTTCTTTCGTATGTTGAATTTATTCGCTTAATTGTATATTACTTTAACATAATTCGCATTTCAGAATTGTAAATGCATAAAACATTACAATTCTATAATAATGTATCACACAATTTCAATTCTTAATTTGACTTAGCAAATTTCTCTTATAAAATTTAAATTGCATTTGTCATTTACATAAATTTCATTTAATATAAATGTTATATTTCATAACATTATTTCTTAATTGTGAATTGTTGTATTTCACAAT
>Ga0209261_10000236_pt1 | contig 15206 bp, 9 predicted proteins | sample DOMMetBare1Fresh_FD_187470 | JGI IMG/M metagenome (GOLD analysis project Ga0209261, IMG submission 187470) | Wetland sediment microbial communities from St. Louis River estuary, USA, under dissolved organic matter induced mercury methylation -... | ecosystem: Environmental > Aquatic > Freshwater...
CAAATTCAGAACAAACGATTTATATTCTCGATTCGGGAAAAATGATTTCAAGAACAGTAAATTTTGGTATGAAAGGCAGTGAATATCTGGAAGTTATTTCAGGTTTAAATGAAGGTGATAAAGTAATTCTTTCTGATTCGCCCTTTTCATGGAATTCAGAAACAAGTGAGAAGTTAAAATAAATGAAACAGGTCGTTGAATATTGGAGATTCACGGGAATCATGGTTTGTTTCATCCTGATTTCCTTTTCAAATGTGGTTGCGCAGGATTCAATTCAATACAGTCTTGGGCTTCAGGAAGTTGTTGCTTTAGCTATTGAACAGTCGTCGGCAGTAAAATATGCCCAAAACCAGAATGTTAATTATTATTGGAGATGGAAGAATTTTAAAACTAAAAACCGTCCTCAGCTTATATTATCGGGTAACCTTCCCAATTTTACGCAGTCGAATGTCGGGGTAACTCAACCTGATGGTAGTCTCGAATTTAAACAAGTTACAAACCTTTCGAACTCAGCCAGATTGTCACTAAATCAATCGATTGCACTTACCGGAACATATATTTCTGCATCCACTTCAGCAATTAGGTTTCAGGATTATAACAAGAATACTGTAAATTTCTCTGGAAGTCCGTTTTCGTTTGGATTTTATCAACCCATTTTTGCAATAAACTGGTTAAGATGGCAGCAAAGAACCGAACCATTGGTTTACGACGAAGCCCAGAAAAATTTCATTGAAACTATCGAAGAAATTTCATTGAACTCGATGTACCGTTTTTTTCGATATTTATTGGTACAGACCAATTATAAACTGGCAGAAAGCAACTTGAAAAACAGTAACGACAACCTAAAGATTGCCCAAACCAAGAAGGAATTAGGGACGATTTCTGAAAATAATTATTCCCGAAACGAATTGGCCGTATTGAATGCACAAAAAGCGTTGAACAAGGCAAAAATGGATTTAAAAAATGCGGATTTCGAATTGAAGTCATATGTTGGCCTTTCTCAGGATCAAAAAATTGATCTTCAGATGCCTTTGAATATTACCTTGTTCGAAATCGATCAGGTAAAAGCAATTGAGGAGGCCAAAATGAATCGAAAAGAAGGTTCAGAATACAAACGCAGGTTGATTGAGGCAGATAGAAATTTAATAAGTGCTAAACGTAGTACCGGATTAAGTGCAACACTTCAGGGAAGTTATGGATTGTCGAATAGTGCCGAAACCATGCCCGGAATTTATAAAAAGCCTGAGAGACAACAAACATTAAGTCTAGCTTTAAGTATTCCTATTTTAGATTGGGGTCAATCAGCCTCTGCAGTAAAATTGGCTGAATCTCAGCGCGATTTGGTTATATATGATGTGGAGAAAGACCGTTCTGATTTTGAACGAAGTGTGATAGTTCAGGTTGAGCAGTTCAGCTTAATGAAAGATCAGTTAGTCACAGCAAATCAGGCTGATAAAGTGGCAGAAAACGGTTATCTGATTGCATTAAAACAATTTCAGAATGGCGAGAGTACAATTACTGATTTGAATATCGCGCTTTCTGAACGTGATAACGCGAAAAGAGATTATATCTATTCATTACAGTCGTATTGGGAAGCATTTTATAAATTGCGCATTTTAACGTTATATGATTTCGAAAGGGATCAGAAAATTGGTTATGTGAACCCTTTGTATTCGGAAAAGTAGTAATATTGTCGACCTTAATACCGGGGCTGACTGGTTTTGACAGCGGGTAGAAGAGGTATGTAAGCATGTAGGGCCTTGATCGCACAGCCCTCAAAACTCGGCGTTCACAATTCAATTGGCGAAAATAACTACGCTCTTGCTGCGTAACCGAACTAAGTAGGTTACACTTTATTCCGGTACTAGGTGCTGGAACGAGACATCGCCCGGGTGCTACTTCCCTGAAGCGGCCCGATCAGGCGGTGCAAATAAATCGGGGATAGTGGAAGTGGTGCTTCGGAACTTCTGCAAAATTAAGAAGCTAAGGTAAAAGTCGGTGGCCCTGATCCAGCTTTTATTCGAAAATTAAGTCTGGGGATAAACATGTAGAAAGCATATTGCTTCCTCGTTTGGACGCGGGTTCGATTCCCGCCAGCTCCACCCGATACAATAGAAAATTCTGTAGTATTCTGATCTGCAGGATTTTCTTTTTATTAAGACTTATAAGTTTTCTGTTTCAATTCCTGATAAAATATCACAAGGATTTTAATTAAGTTTGAACGATTTTCAGCCCAAACTGTTTAAAAGCAATAATTCAAAAAGGTACTATTTTATATATTGAGTTATTTAATTATCTTAAACAATTTAAGTTTGGTCGGAAAATTATGTCGTTTTTACATTAAATTTAGTGAGTAAATAAGGAAAGTATACTACTGAATGATAGGTGTTTGGTAGGCTCCATTAGTTTTTGAAGGTAAAAAATAATGGTGTAATTATTTGAAGTGAACTGAAAATTGGGTAAGATAAAAAGGTAATCAATCAAAAATAAATATATGGAATCCAGAAGAGTTGATGAAGTATGTATAAATTGTAAAGATCGTTGTTGTTCCCGTTGCTTTGACGGTGGAAATGGGGGAGAGGATAGCATTTTTAATTGCCTGACAACTGAAGAACTGGAACTACTTGTGAAGGAGAAAAGACATGTACACTTTAATGCAGGTGAAACAATTCTTAAACAAAATACATCAGCAAGTCATGTAGTTTGTATCAAGAAGGGATTAGCAAAGATAATTGCTGAAGGAGAAGGTGATAAGAAGCTTATTTTAAGGTTGGTTTCAGCTCATTCAATTTTAACCGGGGGTGGAATCTTTATTGAAGAAGTAAGACACTTTACGGTTCAGGCTGTAACAGAAATTGAATGTTGTTTTATTGATTCTGACAAAATATTCGAACTGGTAACCAAAAACAGCAAATTTGCCTTTGAACTTTTAAAGCTAAATAACAAGCAAAATGTTCAGATACTGAATAATTTGGTTGGGATTACTCAGAAATATATGCCAGGAAGGGTAGCTGATTTATTACTCTATCTGAAAAACGAAATCTTTCAGAGTAATCCGTTTAATACCCATCTTTCAAGACAGGAATTGGCTGATATGTGTGGAATGACCATGGAAAGTTTTATCCGGATTTTAAAGGAATTTAAATCTTCTGACATTATAGCTGTTGACGGAACCAATATACATGTTCTCGATGAGGAGGCACTGGCAAGGATCAGTAAAAAGGGCTAAAATTTTTTGACCATACGAATTGACAATTGTCAAACAAAATGCTATATTTTATCATCAATATGATAGTCAAACGTCAATTTGATTGATGATTTGGGAGAAAAGCATGTAGTTCCGGTTTCGATCTAAAAAATGGCTATAGCAGAATTTAAATCACTTAATGTTGAAATCGCCATGCCAAATTAATGTAATCGAAATTGATAAAACTGAGAAATACTATTCGTTTTTTAGCAAGTCTGGCCTAAGATTTTTTGTACGCTCATAAGCTTGTTTTTCCTGCCATTCATTAATCTTCTTTTCATTGCCTGAAAGTAGAATGTCAGGTACTTTCCAGCCTTTATAATCGGCTGGTCTGGTATAAACTGGCGGACTCAACAAATTATCCTGAAAGGAATCGGTTAGCGCAGAAGTTTCATCTGAAAGTACACCCGGAATCAGGCGGACCACACTGTCAACTATAACTGCTGCGGCAAGTTCTCCGCCAGTAAGTACGTAATCTCCAATCGATATCTCTTTAGTCACCAGATGCTCCCTGATTCGCTGATCAATACCTTTGTAATGGCCACAAAGTATAATGATGTTTTTCAGGAGCGAAATTTTGTTTGCTTCCTTTTGTGTTAACTGAATTCCATCAGGACTGGTATAAATTACTTCATCGTAGTCGCGTTGTGATTTTAAAAAATTAATGGCACTTTCTATTGGCTGAATCGTCATGACCATTCCAGCTCCACCACTAAATGCATAGTCATCGGTTTTTCGGTGTTTATCTTCAGAAAAATCACGGATATTGTGAATGTATATTTCAATGAGTCCTTTGTCCTGACCTCTTTTAATGATGGAGTGTTTAAATGGGCTTTCAAGCAATTCAGGTACAACTGTTAGTATATCAATTCGCATATTTTTTTCTGCAAAAGTAACAACCTGAAAATAAATCCGGATAAAATTTTGCAGTTATTGGTGAAATATACATCGGAATTAGATGGAATTCTGATTAATAGGGATATTTTACATTTTTAATTGATTAAAATGTTTGAGTATTAGCTTGTAATATCTATTTTCGTAGGCTTAAATATGACCTTATTCTCTGTTAATTACTTTGTAATTTAAAAATTTGTTATGGAACCTAAAGATCTAAAAAACTCTGATAAAGAGTTAAGTGGTGCACCTGTTGAGCCAGAAACTGTTAATGAACAAGATGTTGCTGAAGAAACTGTTGAACAGTCTGAAGTAATGGAAGTTATTGAAGATGAAAAATCTGTTGAGGAAGTAGTTGAAGAATCTATTGACGAAGCAGTGGAATCATCGGTTCAGGAAGTTGTAAATGAAGTTATTCCTGAAGTTATTGAAGTGACAGAACTATCTGTTGCAGTTGAAAATGAAGTATTGGTTGATGAAACCTCTCCATCGAATGAAGTCGCTGAAATCGAAGTTCAAAAAGAAGTTGAAATAGTTAAAACTGATGATTTAGCTGAGGTTATTCCGACCATTGAAGAGCTGATTGATATTTCAGAAGAAGACCTTGATTTGCATGATGAAGAAATTATGGACGAAACCAGTCCTATAATCAGAGCTTCTGATTACGCCAGTCTTTCTGAAATTGAATTGATTAATGAATTGCGTATTTTACTTGAAAATGATGATTTTGAAAGTATTAAGGATAATGTTGATGCAATTAAAATCAACTTCTTCCGTCGTTACAGGGCAAATATTGAAGCGCAAAAAGCTGCTTTCGTTGAAGCTGGCGGTAATCTCGAAGAATTTAAAGCTGAAGCTGACCCTTATGAACTTGATCTGCGGAATTTATTAAAACAGTATCAGGACATCAGAAGTGAACACAATAAAAAGATTGACGAAACCAAGGAAGCCAATCTCCAGAAAAAATATGAAATCATTGAAGAGATTAAAGCTCTTATTAATAATAAGGAATCCATCAATAAAACATTTCATGACTTCCGTGATTTGCAAAATCGCTGGCGTGAAATTGGCTTGGTTCCACAGGCAAAACTGAAGGATTTGTGGGATACCTATCATCATCATGTTGAGAATTTTTACGATTTTATTAAAATCAATAAGGAACTGAGAGATCTGGATCTGAAGAAGAACCTGGAAATCAAAATGGAAATCTGCGAAAAATCGGAAGAACTTTTGGTCGAACCTTCAATTATAAAGGCATTTAATATTTTACAGAAATATCATGAGCAATGGCGCGAGGTAGGACCTGTTCCACGCGATAAAAAAGATGAATTGTGGGAACGTTTTAAAAATGCCACCTCCATCATTAATAAAAAACACCAGGATTATTTTGAAGGACGCAAATCGGATCAGAAAAAGAATCTGGATGCCAAAATTGCCCTTTGTGAAAAGGTGGAAGAAATTGCCAATAGCGAAATTGAAGCTCACCGTGACTGGGATGAGCGTTCAAAAGAACTGATCGAACTTCAGAAAGTATGGAGAACCATTGGCTTTGCACCAAAAAAAGATAACAACAAAATATACGAACGTTTTCGCATTGCTTCTGACAAGTTTTTTGACCGTAAACGTGAGTTTTACAATCAAAATAAAGAAGAGCAACAAAACAATCTTCAGTTAAAAACTGATTTGTGTGTTCAGGCAGAGGCATTGAAAGACAGTACAGACTGGAAGAAGACTGCTGATGAATTCATAAATATTCAGAAAGCCTGGAAAGAAATTGGTCCGGTTCCTCGTAAGTTTTCAGATGTGATCTGGAAGCGGTTTCGGGCAGCATGTGACTATTTTTTCGAGAATAAATCCAAACATTTTTCTTCAATTGATGGAGAACAGTCCGACAATCTGAGAAGAAAAAGGGAACTTCTGGAGGAAGTAAAGCAATTTACACTTTCGGGTGATGATAACGCTGATCTGGATAAATTAAAAGAGTTCCAGCGCCGTTTTACCGATATTGGTCATGTTCCGTTCCGTGATAAAGATGCTATTCAGAATGATTTCCGCGATGTGATTAACCGGCATTTTGATACCCTCCGGATTGATGAAAAGCGCCGTAACCTGATGAAGTTCAAGAATAAAGTTGCCAACAATGTTTCTTCAGGGAAAGGTCAGAATAAAAACCGTTTCGAGCGTGAAAAATATATGACCAAGCTGAAACAGATGGAAACTGATTTGGCACTGCTTGATAACAATATTGGATTTTTTGCAAATACCAAGAATGCATCGGCTTTAATTGACGACGTAAATCAAAAAATAATAAGCACCAAAGAGAAAATTGAATTCCTAAAAGAGAAAATCCGAATCATGGACTCGATGGAAGACGATGAATAACCTCATCAAAAACCCGCCGATTTCAGGTGGGTTTTTTGTTGTTAACCATTTATTAAATTTCATCACATTTTTTAGCAGTACGTTTTATTGATTAACTTTGCACGCTTGTTAAGAACATTAAAAAAATAAAGTCTTGTCAGCAACCAGGTACATATTCGTAACAGGAGGAGTAACATCCTCACTTGGCAAAGGAATTTTAGCCGCTTCACTGGCTAAGTTGCTTCAATCCAGAGGTTATTCAGTTACTATTCAGAAGCTCGATCCTTATATAAATGTGGATCCCGGAACATTAAATCCGTATGAACACGGAGAGTGTTTTGTCACCGACGATGGCGCTGAAACTGATTTGGATCTGGGGCATTATGAACGTTTTCTGAATGTTCCCACCTCCCAGGCAAACAATGTGACTACAGGACGCATTTATCAATCTGTAATCAATAAGGAGCGACGAGGTGATTATTTGGGAAAAACCGTTCAGATTATTCCTCACATTACGGACGAAATCAAAAGACGAATCAAGGTACTCGGATCGAAAGGAAAATACGACATTGTCGTAACCGAAATCGGAGGTACAGTTGGCGATATCGAATCATTGCCTTATATCGAAGCTGTTCGTCAGCTTAAATGGGAGCTTGGGCCTCATGCACTGGTCATTCATTTAACATTGGTGCCGTATCTTGCTGCTTCCGGTGAATTAAAAACAAAGCCTACACAACATTCAGTTAAAGCACTTCTCGAAAATGGGGTACAGCCTGATGTACTTGTTTTACGTACAGAACATGAACTGAATATGGGGCTTCGCAAAAAAGTAGCGCTTTTCTGCAATGTTGAAAGTGATGCCGTTATTCAGTCGATTGATGTGGCTACTATATACGAAGTTCCGAATAAAATGCGTGAAGAGCGTTTAGATGAAATCGTACTTCGAAAAATGGGTCTTCCTTTGAAAGATGATCCTAAACTAGACGACTGGAACGATTTTCTGAATAAACTTAAAAAACCTACTTCGGAAATTGAAATCGGTTTAATTGGCAAATACGTTGAATTGCAGGATGCTTACAAATCAATTGTGGAATCGATTATCCATGCCGGTGCAATGAATTTGTGCAAAGTTAAGGTTCGCTGGATTCATTCTGAAAAAATTACGGCTGAGAATGTAGAGAAGAAGCTGGAAGGGCTGAAAGGTATTATTGTGGCTCCCGGTTTCGGACACCGTGGTATTGAAGGTAAAATAATTGCAGCCCGCTATGTTCGTGAAAATAACATTCCATTTTTTGGAATTTGTTTGGGTATGCAGATTGCAGTAATTGAGTTTGCCCGAAATGTTTTAGGTCTGGCCGCCGCTGATTCTACAGAAATGAACGAAAAAACGGAATGTCCGGTGATCGACTTGATGGAAGAGCAGAAAGGCATTACAGAAAAAGGTGGAACCATGCGTTTAGGTGCTTATAAATGTCAGATTACTGATAAAAACTCCAATATTTACAAAGCCTATAACAAATCCGAAATCAAAGAAAGACATAGGCATCGTTACGAATTTAATGATCAGTACCTGAAACAATTCGAATTGGCAGGTATGACCGCTACAGGACTAAATCCTGATACAAACCTGGTTGAAGTAATTGAAATTCCTTCTCATAAATGGTTTGTTGGTGTTCAGTTTCACCCCGAATACAGCAGTACAGTTTTAAAACCACATCCGTTGTTTGTTGCTTTTGTAAAGGCATCACTCGGAAAATAATTTATCATTTTTTATGGATAGAAATACGGTAATAGGTGTAGCCCTGATATTCACCATACTGATTGGGTTCAGCTATTTTAACAAACCCTCTCAGGAAGAGATTGCAGCCGCACAAAAAGCACAGGATTCGATGGAACTTGTTCGGGTTGAAAAGGAAAAGGCTGATTTTATGGCTAAACAAGCTGAAGAATCAAAATCAACTTTACTATCAACTGTTTCGAATGATAGTTTGCCCTCGCAGGCAGAGCAGGCCAGAAAAGAAAAATTTGGAGTTTTTGCTGATGCTACAGTTGGAAAGGAGAAATTTTATACGATCGAAAATAACCTGATCAAGGTGACTTTCTCGAATAAAGGTGGTCGGATTTATTCGGTAGAACTTAAAAATTACAAGACTTTTGAGCAGAAACCTTTAATTCTGTTTGAAGGCACTTCAAGCAAATTTGGGATGAATTTTTTCGCCCAAAACCGGAGTATTGCTACCGAATCATTTTATTTTACTCCATCCGATTCTTCAGCCAGTGTTGTGCTTAATGGTCCTGTTATTAAAAAAGGAAAAGAAGGTGTTGAGAAAGCTAATTTGGAAAGTAAAGGCGATTCAAAGGTATTATCCATGAGGCTTTATGCGGGAGCCGGTAAATATCTTGAATACAAATATGTTCTGAATTATAACTCCTATCTGGTTGGATTTGATATTAATACTGTTGGATTGGGCGATATTTTAGGAGCCAATACCAAGGATCTGAATTTAAACTGGAATGTCAATGTGCTCCGTCAGGAAAAACAATCAGATCTTGGAGAAGATAATTATTCGACGATTTATTATAAATATCAGGATGATGATGTGGATAAAATTTCAACTGGCAAATCCGGCACTGAAAGTCTCCGCACAAAAACCAAATGGATCAGCTTTAAGCAATTGTTCTTCGCGTCAACTCTGATTGCTGATGACGCCTTTCTCAATGCTGATATTAAAACCGATCTGACCAAACTCGACCCCAAATATGTGGGAAATTTTAATGCAGACATTGCCCTTCCATATGAAGGAAAAGATTCGGAAAGCATCAAAATGAAATTCTATTTTGGTCCAAGCCACTACAATACTTTGAAACAGTATGATCTTTCGATGGAAAATCAGATCAATATTGGCTATCCGGTGGTTCGTTGGGTCAATAAGTATGTGGTTATACCGGTTTTCAATTTCCTGAGAAAGTATATTGACAATTTTGGCGTTATCATACTTCTGCTTACGATCTTCATTAAATTGTTGATTTTTCCTTTTACATACAAGTCTTATCATTCTCAAGCCAAAATGAAGGCTTTAAAGCCTGAAATTGATGAAATTAATGCGAAGTTTGGAAAGGATAAACCAATGGATAAGCAGCAGGCTACGATGGCTTTATATAAAAAAGCCGGAGTAAATCCGATGGGAGGCTGTTTGCCGATGTTATTTCAGTTCCCGGTTTTAATCGCGATGTTTTTCTTTTTCCCGACTTCAATTGAATTACGCCAGGAAAGTTTTTTATGGGCAACCGATTTATCGACCTATGATTCCATATTAAATCTGCCATTCAAGATTCCTTTTTATGGCGAACATGTGAGTCTATTCTGTTTGCTGATGACAATTACCACAATCATTTCTACCTACATGAATTCGCAGACTCAGAATACTGATGCCATGCCAGGTATGAAAACCATGATGTATATTATGCCAGTCATGTTTCTTTTTATCTTGAACAGTTATGCTTCTGGATTAAGCTACTATTATTTTCTGGCCAATGTCTTCACTATCGGTCAAATTTATATTTTCCGTATGATGATTGATGAAGATAAAATCAGGGCCCAAATCATGATTAATAAAAAGAAACCGGTAGTCAAGTCCAAATTCCAGCAAAAGCTTGAAGATATGGCTAAACAGAAGGGTATTCAACCTCGAAAATAGATACAAAAAAAGCTGCCCGCGGGCAGCTTTTTTTTTGTATCTTGATGTCTGAAACTTAAAACAAAATAAGATGTATCAGTACAAGGCATTTATTAAAAATGTGGTTGATGGCGATACTTTGGAAATTGACATCGACCTGGGTCTTTGTGTTTGGCTTCATGGTGAAAAAATCAGACTCTATGGGATCAATACTCCTGAAGTTTATGGCGTTAAAAAAGATTCTGCGGAATGGAAATTAGGCAATAAAGCATCGACTTTTGTAAAACAAATTATAAAGGAAAAAGACGAAGTAATTATTGAAACATTTAAAGATAAAAAGGAGAAATTTGGGAGGTATCTTGCTTTGGTGTACCTTAAAATTTTACCTGATAAACTTGAAGGATTAACCGAAGTTCGAAATATTGGTGAATTCTACTGTTTGAATGATATTCTGATTGCCAAAGGCTATGCCGAAAAGTATATGATCTGAAAATAGAGGTATCCCTTTTAATCGGCAGATTTTGAACTTTCACTACGGGCCACCTGGATGCCAAATTTTTTCATTCTCCTGATCAACGAATCACGAGTAATACCAAGCAATTCAGCAGTTTTGTTCTGGTTATAATTTTTCTCTTTCAGCGCCAATCGAATAATCATCTGCTCATTTTCATCGAGATTGAAAATGATATTTTCTTTCTGGGCAGATTGTTCATTTCCTGATTTTGTGTAAAAATCACTGGGCAAAAGAGTGTTGTCTTTGCATAAAATGATGGCTCTTTCAGTCATATTTCTCAACTCTCTGACATTTCCCGGGAATGAATAACTCATTAACATTTTAAATGTTTCCTTGGCGATGGTAGGAACGGGTTTATTAAGTTTCCGGGCAAATTCGGAAACAAAATATTCTAAAAGTGGCTTAATGTCTTCAATTCGCTCTCTCAATGGCGGGATATGGATATGAATGGTATTTAGACGATGAAGCAGATCAAGCCGAAATTTTTTAGCTTCTATTAGCTTGTCTATTTCATGGTTTGTTGCAGCTATTATTCTGAAATCAGTTGACACAGGCTCTGTTTCACCAACCCGGGTTATGGTCTTTTCCTCAATGGCTCTAAGGATTTTGGCCTGCAGATTAATTGGCATATCTGCAATTTCGTCAAGGAACAACGTTCCATTGTCACTTACTTCAAAAAAGCCCTTTTTATCTGAAATGGCACCAGTAAATGATCCTTTTTTGTGACCAAAGAACTCACTTTCAAGCAAGGAATCCGTAATGGCACTGCTGTTTACAGCACAAAATACGTTATCTTTTCTTGGGCTTTCATAATGAATAATTCGGGCGATATTTTCTTTTCCTGTACCGCTTTCACCAGTAATCAGAACACTGGTGTCTTTATATTTTGAAGCGGTCATGGCCAGATCAAGTATTTCCTTTATTTGACGGCTTTCTCCAATAAATTCACGTTTAATCTTTTCCTGAAGATTTTTAGAAATGAGTGAATTCTTTTCCTCCATATTTCGGATAACACGATGGAGATCAAGAAATTTACGGGTGCGTTGAATGGCTATTTGAATATCAGTGTGTCGGAAAGGCTTCTTTAAATAATCGATAGCTCCGTTTCGAAGGGCAGTAATTACAGTCTCCATGTCGCCATGGGCCGAAACAATAATTACCTCCAAATTTGGATAGGCTTGTTTAACCTCTTTCAAAACATCCAGCCCATTCACACCTTTTAAGCGAACATCAAGTATAAGTAAATCGATATCCTGGTTTTTTAAAATGGAACGTCCTTTCTGAACGTTATTCGCCGTATAAGAAATATAACCCTGATTCTGAAGAAATTCTTCAATTTCCTCAGTAAAATTGGATTCATCATCTAATACAAGTACCTTCATTTGAGCATTTAAATGAAGATTTTCTTTTTTTTCAGAATTGCTAAACATCGCTAAATGTATTTCTTGCTTTTTGATTCTTGAACTGGTATTTTTATTAAAACAGAGGTTCCCTGATTTGGTTTGCTTTGAACATCAATTTCTCCACCTAATTCTTTTATTATACCATACGAAATCGATAAGCCTAATCCTGTTCCCTGACCTGGCGCCTTGGTTGTAAAAAAGGGTAGTAGTACTTTATCAATATTCTTTTGATCAATACCTGTCCCATTATCTTTAATTTCAATAATTATCCGACTGTCAGTATAATCAGAAGTAATATCGATCTTTTTTCTGAATGATTTTCCAAGGTTCTTCTTTTTTTCTTCAATCGCGTCTTTCGAATTTATCAGTAAATTGAGAATGACTTGTTCAAACCGGTAAATGTTTCCGTTTACCGATGGAATTTCATCTGATTTCTTAAAAGAAAGTTTTATATCATGATGATTCATTTGTTCAGAAATCATTGATATGCAATTGTTAATGCTTGTATTAATGTCGAATGGAATCTGAACAAAATCCTCCTGATCCCTTGAAAAGGTTCGGACATGATCAATTATTTTTTGAATTCGGGTAATGTTATCAAATACCTTTTCAATTTTACCCTTCAGATAGTTTTCTGTAATTGTATTGCTTTCAATAGCAAATAAAATGTTATCAATTGCCATTGACATGGTATTGAGGGGCTGGTTTATTTCATGAGCCATTCCGGTAGCTAATTCACCAATTCCAGCCATTCTTTCTGAATGACGAAGTTGTTTTTCGATGAGTTTGCGCTCTGAAATATCACGGATAACTGCCATATAGGCCTTTATATGACCATCATTGTCTTTAATTTGTGAGGAACTTACTTCTCCGATAAAGTCAGTTTTATCGAGTCGGATCAGTTTTAATTCCAGATTCTGAACTATACCATTCTTTAATGCTGAATTAAAAATTCGAATAAAAGCTTTTTTTGATTCAGCAGGAACAAATTGAGTAATAGGCATTCCGGGAAGCTCTGTTCGAATTGCATTATAACCTAGTAGATCAATTGCAATATCAGATGCTTCAATAATATTCCCTTCCAGATCTATTAAAATGATGCCATCGGGTGAAGTTTTCAATAATGAATGATAAAGGCTTTCCGATTCTTCCATAGCAATCTGCGCCTCTTTTCGGTCAGTAATATCGACCATTGACATCAAACATTTCTGTTTCTTATCTACTAAGGCACCTTCAAGGAATACATATACCGTTTTGCCATTGATTGATTGAAGTCTGAGTTCACAACCAGCATTGGATTTATTCTCAAATACGTTTTTCAGAAACTCCTCGGTTTCAGTAAGCATGTCGGGGGCTATGAATGACTTGAAATCAAGGTTAATCAATTTGGATTGCTCCTGACCAAACATGCTTGCTGCTTTCAGGTTGATATCAAACATTTTGCCTGCACTGTTTATCGTAAAATAACCGGTAGGTGCAAAATCGTAAAGTTTAATGTATTTTTTTCTTGATTCATCCGTCTCAGCCTGTGCTTTTTGCAGGGTAATATTTTGCAGTTTAATTTCACGCTGGTTTTGCTCAAGCTCCATCTTTGATTTTTGGAGCGATTCCTTGTTGGCAAGTAATTTCCGTTTTTGTTTATCAAGTTCGAGAAAAATTTTCACTTTGCTTATAAACATGGCTCGGTTAACCGGTTTGGTCAGATAATCGATAGCTCCATTATCATAACCCTTAAACATCTGTAAATCATCAGAGAAGTAAGCAGTTAGGAAAATAATAGGCAAGAGGTCCCTGTTATGTAAATTTCTGATGTGACCTGCAAGCTCAAATCCATTCATTTCCGGCATTTCAATATCGAGGACAGCAAGAGCAAAATCGTTTTCATTAATCAGTTTCAATGCTAACTCTCCTGAGTTGGCCATATAAATTTCAACTTCAATATCTTTTAAAATTGTTTTTAATATCGACAGATAAAAATCATTGTCATCGACAATTAATAATTTAGAATGAAGGTTTTTCATTGAGCTTTAAATCTATGCAATTATTTACCTTTTAAATATATTGAAATTTTACGATTTTATGATGATTTGCAGAGTTGAATATCTATTTTACAGTAAAATCAATAAGTCGGTAATTATTTAGATCTGCTCCATTTTGAGCGAAGGAATCAACGATGAACATTTTATTAAGAAGTTGTGTCGAAAGTATGCCTGCAATAGCCATCTGATCTATCTCTGATACATATTTTTGCATTCTGGCATTGTTGATAAGCATCTTTACTTTTGTAGGATTAAAAATGCCGTATGTTTTTAATGTTTCTTCTGAAAGAATTTCGTTGATGTAGTTATTTGAATCATCATTGCCGAGAATACTGGCTATTGGAGCTCGGTATGGTTGTTTTGGTCTGTTAGTAATGGAAGGTGGAATTTTTCCCTGACTAAGTTTTTTAAGAATGAATTTTTCGTTTAAGCTGTTTAATTTTTGATTATCTGGTAATTTAGCACAGAATTCGATAACACGATAATCCAGAAATGGATAACGACCTTCTACCGAATTACCCATAGCCATTCGGTCGCCCTGCGACGACAATAAATACCCAGACATAAATATTGTTGATTCAAGATATTGTGATTTGGCAAGATCACTCCAATTTTCAAAACTTTCAGGTAAATTTTGGTAAATTTCATTAAGAGGATTATAATGTTTTATTCCTGAGGCGAAGTCATCTGAAAAAAATGATTTGAGGCGGCTGGTATTATGCCAGCGAAGCAAATGTGAATAAAGCGGATCATTTGTTTCAGTTAATTTGTACCCAAAGAACATTTTTAGTGCTAAATCTGGAGAGTTTTTCATGAGTGGGAGATAGGGGTAGAGTTTGGTCAGCAATCTTGGTCTAGCCACTGAATTAGGCTCTTTTGCCCAAAACCTTCTGATTTTAACCTCTTTGAAAATGTTATATCCTGCTAAAAATTCATCAGCACCTTCGCCAGTGATAACAACTTTTATATTATTCTCCCTAACCTTTTTAGATAATAAAAACATTGGGATTGGAGATGTTCTTAATATAGGAAATTCGGTATGCCAGATGGCCTCTTTAAAATTTTCGGAAA
>Ga0209261_10000237_pt1 | contig 15194 bp, 13 predicted proteins | sample DOMMetBare1Fresh_FD_187470 | JGI IMG/M metagenome (GOLD analysis project Ga0209261, IMG submission 187470) | Wetland sediment microbial communities from St. Louis River estuary, USA, under dissolved organic matter induced mercury methylation -... | ecosystem: Environmental > Aquatic >...
TACGGCGGTGGTTATGGCGGCTATGGTGGATACGGTGGTGGTTATGGCGGCTATGGTGGTTATTCGCCATACGGATCAAGCTATTCACCCTACGGATACGGATATGGTTACGGAAGTGGTTATGATTACGGAACCAATTACACGTATGACACACAGTCAACAGAAGATGACCAGATACAAATTACGACTGCTCTGGCCATTGGTTATGGTTACCGGCTAACCTGGCCCGATGATTATTTTACCCTGTATCATGAACTTTCATTTCAGCATTATAAATTGCAGAATATGGCCGGTTATTACTATTTCCTGAATGATGGAAGTGGTAACGGAAATGGAGGATTCAATAACTTCAGCTTTAAAACTGCCTTTGGAAGGAACTCAATGGATAATCCATTGTATACCCGTAGGGGATCAAACTTCACCTTGTCGCTTCAGTTTACTCCACCTTATTCCTTGTGGAATGGAGTCAATTACAGTAATCCTGCTTTAACCAACGAAGAAAGATATAAATGGATTGAATATCATAAATGGATGTTCAAAGGCGACTGGTACGCTCCTTTGTCAAAAAATACAAACCTGGTATTGCACACCAAATTTGAATACGGATTCCTTGGTTATTTTGACAAAAACCGGAAGTCTCCGTTTGAAGGATTCCGTGTTGGAGGATCAGGAATGTCGGGTTATAATCTTTACGGAAGTGATATCGTTTCATTGCGTGGGTACAAAGACTACAGTTTGAGTAATTATTACGGATCAAACATCTACAATAAACTGTCGATGGAACTTAGGTACCCGGTTATTCTGAAACCATCATCAACCATTTATGTACTTGGATTCCTTGAAGCAGGTAATGCATGGAATAATTTCGATGAATACAATCCGTTTAAACTCCATCGTTCAGCAGGAGCCGGAGTTCGGATATTCCTGCCAATGTTTGGTTTAATGGGTATTGACTGGGGGTATGGATTCGACAAGGTGGCCGGTCAGTCTGATGCCGCCGGAAGCCAGTTCCATTTCGTAATTGGTCAGCAATTCTAATACAATATGTTTTGGTCTGGTATTTGATAAATCCCAGACAGAAACAATTAAAAAAATGACATCATGAGGAAATTAGCGATTATCACAGGTATTTTGTTGCTTGCAACAGCAACTACTTTTGCTCAGAAATTTGCATTTGTTGATTCAGAGTATATTTTGGAAAATATTCCGGCTTATAAAGCAGCGCAGGAACAACTCGATCAGCTTTCCGCCCAGTATCAGAAAGAACTTGAATCGATGCATGCTGAAATTGAACAGATGTACAAGGATTTTCAGTCAGAAAGCGTGTTGCTTTCCGATGAAATGAAACGCAAACGTGAAGATGTAATCATCACCAAGGAAAAAGAATACAAAGAATTGCAGCGCAAATATTTTGGTCGCGATGGTGATCTGTTCAAAAAACGTCAGGGTCTGGTAAAACCTATTCAGGATGATATTTTCAATGCCATTCAAACCATTTCCACAGAAGGCAGTTATGCAATCATTTTTGATAAATCAAGTGGCGTTACCCTGATCTATACCAATCCGAAATTCGATCTTTCCGATCAGGTTTTAAGCAAACTTGGTTATAAAAATTAATATTCTAATTTTGTCACAAATAAAAAATTAAATCTCAAAAAGTATGAAAAGTGTTTTCAAAATTTGTGTTTTAGGAATACTGTTATTTTCAGCAGGAATTGCGAATGCTCAGACTCCAAAATTTGGTCATATTGATTTACAGGCCCTCTATCAGATTATGCCTGAAAGAGCAGCAGGAGAAAAACAATTCCTTGCATATCAGAAAGAGTTGGAAGATGCCCTGGGTATGATGCAGAAAGAAGCCCAAACAAAATATGTTGAGTATCTGGCCAAAAGAGATTCTTTGTCGGAAACTGTTCGTAAAATGAAAGAAGACGATTTGAATCTGATGAATGAACGTATTCAGAATTATCAGCAGACTGCTCAGCAACAAATGCAAACCAAACAGGCCGAAATTTTTAAACCAATGCTTGACAAAGCCGACAAAGCGGTAAAAGACGTTGGAGCTGAAAAGGGATTGGTCTATGTGTTTGACATGAGTTCAAGAGTTATTCTATACAATTCAAAAGAAAGCCTGGATTTACTGCCATTGGTAAAAGTGAAACTGGCCATTCCATAATTATTGCCTGAAATAAAAATATATAAAAAGCCATCAATTAATTGATGGCTTTTTTAATTTTGTTAAAAATCGATATTTCATGGCTTCCGAATTTCAACCTATTGGTGTTTTCGATTCAGGATATGGCGGATTAACTATCCTGAAGGAATTTTTAACTGGTCTGCCTGGCTATGACTTTGTTTACCTGGGTGACAATGCACGCGCACCATATGGTTCACGTTCATTCGAAGTTGTTTATGAATACACCCTCCAGGCTGTAAAGAAACTTTTTGAAATGGGTTGTCCGTTGGTTATTCTGGCCTGTAATACGGCTTCAGCCAAAGCCTTGCGTAACATTCAGCAAAACGACTTGCCACATATCGCTCCCGATCGACGGGTTTTAGGAGTTATACGTCCGGCAGTGGAATCAATCAGTGATTATACCCGTAATGGACATGTGGGAATTTTAGGAACAGTAGGCACAGTACTTTCCAATTCATATCCGATTGAGCTTGAAAAGTGGGCTGGGGGAGCGGTAGTCAAAACCACCCAGGAAGCCTGTCCGATTTGGGTTCCGCTTGTCGAAAACAACGAAACTGATTCTCCCGGTACAGACTACTTTGTTTCGAAAAATATCAGCAACCTGCTGACCGCCGATCCGGAAATTGATTCTATCATCCTGGGTTGTACTCACTATCCGTTACTATTGCCGGTTATACGGAAGTTTGTACCTGAAAATGTCCATTTACTTGAGCAGGGAAAACTCGTCACCTCCAAGCTAGTTGAGTATCTTCAACGACATCCCGAAATGGACAGGCGATGCTCAAAATCAGGTATAGTAAAATATTATACCACCGAGAATGAAGAAGTTTTTGAAAAGAATGCCACCACTTTTGTGGGGAAAAGTATTAAAAGTGAAAAGGTTATACTGAAATAAATATTGATTTTCAGATTTCATACAGGCTTCGTGTTTAGAAAACAAAAGATATGTTTATGAAGAGAAATTCAGTCTTTTTCTATCTCAATTTAAGCGTTGTTTGGTTATTGCTTGTTACGCAGCATTCATTTTCTGCAATCGTTGAACCGTCCATAAATAGATATAAAACAATTTCAGCAACCTCCTGCGACAGCCTGATAAAGGCCAATGCAGAAAATCCGGATTTCGTAATTCTGGATGTCCGTACTCCGGATGTTTGGAAAGCTGATCATTTGATGGGTTCGATTAACCGGAATTATTACGATGCCGATTTTGAAGTCCAGCTAAAAGCATTACCAAAAAACAAGATATTTCTGCTTCATTGCCAGTCGGGCGGAAGAAGTGCCCCGACCCTGGTCAAGATGAAAAATCTGAACTTTGCAGAAGTATACGAGATGAGCGGTGGAATAAACCTTTGGAAAAGTAAATCATTGCCAACAACAGGTATTTTGGGCCCTAAACTTATGCTGGTTTCAAACGGAGGGATAAAAAACGGTACTGTAAATTATGGTTTTTCCGATACCTTGAAGATTACTATTACAAACCGTGCAAACGATGTGCTGAAGTTTTCATCCATTATTTTACCGGTTGGAAATGAATTTTCGAGCGATTTTGATTTGTCCAGAATTGTAAATGGATCGGAAGATTATACTTTCTCGGTTTTTTATAAACCACTGCTTACATTTAGGGAATCCGTAATATTTTCTATTGCAGGTAATGGAGGAATACTGACCATAAATATCTTCCTGAAACAGGGAACAATTCAGGCATTACAGTCGCTTGCACAGCCTGAACCTGAAATCTATCCGAATCCGGCATCCAGCTATATTTCATTTAAAAATATTTCAGAAACTAACTTGAAGGAGGTTTCACTCTTAAACACGAACGGACAATTATTGAAAAGGAACTATGATTTTTTGGTGTCTGATCTGTTTAATATCGCTGAATTGTCTGAAGGAATCTATCTGATTCGATTTGTTTCTGCCAATCAGACATTTGTAAAAAAGATAATCATTAACAGATAATTAAAAGAAACTGATTCAGGATTGCTAACTCTTAAAATAGCTTAACCTATGAAAAAAGCATTAAAAATCTTCCTGTTTTCTTTATTGTCTTTGGTAGGCCTTCTCATTATCATTTTGGGTATTACCTATCTGACGATGTCAATTTCGGCTAATCGTAAGTTGAAAGAAGCTGCTAACCTTCAGGGTCCCGAAGTTAAAACAGTGATCGTTGAAGGATTTGAATTTAGGGATCTTAATAAAAATGGCAAACTTGATATTTATGAAGATAAGAGGCGCTCCACTGAGGAACGAGTAAACGATTTGCTTTCGCAGATGAACCTCGAGGAAAAGGCTGGTGCCATGTTCATTCCTCCGGTTAGTATGAACAAAGATGGGTCTGTATCAGAAAAACCATCTTTGTCTGATCTCTTTTCATTGTTGAGTGGAGGTACCTCTGAAATGCTTTTTACAAAGAAATTGAATCACTTTAATATTTTCACCGGAATCAGCACCAGGGAAATGGCGACCTGGTATAACAATCTTCAAAAGCTGGCTGAAAAAAACCGGTTGGCCATCCCTGTTACCATTGCGTCTGATCCGCGAAATACGTATAGTAATAATCCGCTTGCAAGTGCATTTCTTGGTGATTTCTCAGCATGGCCCGAACCAACCGGTTTCGCGGCAATTGGCGATTCTCTTCTTACCGCTAAATTTGGAAATATTGCCCGCCAGGAATACACTGCTGTTGGAGTCAGGGTTGCACTGCATCCTATGGCCGATTTGGCTACCGAACCACGATGGGGACGTATAAGTGGTACCTTTGGTGAAGATGCTAACCTGGCATCCAAAATGTTAACCGCCTACATCAAAGGTTTTCAGGGCGATTCTTTAGGAACTGAAAGTGTGACTTGCATGATTAAGCATTTTTCTGGTGGTGGTCCGCAGAAGGAAGGAATTGATCCACATTTTGCAGTGGCAAAAGGACAGATCTATCCGGGAAAGAATTTTAATTATCATCTGATACCTTTTGAAGCCGCTTTTAAAGCAGGTGTAGGCGAAGTAATGCCCTATTACGGAATTCCAATGGATCAGACCAGTGAAAATGTGGGTTTCAGTTTTAATAAGGAAATAATTACCGACTTACTCAGAAATAAATATCAATACGACGGAATTGTCTGCACCGACTGGGGCATAATAACTGACATGAAAGTATTTGGAAAGACTATTTTGCCAGCACGGGCTCGTGGAATGGAAAAAGCAACTGAGGAAGAAAGAATGCTTAAAATTATAAACGCCGGAGTGGACCAGATTGGTGGTGAGATGATCCCTGAAATGCTTGTGAAACTTGTAAAGGATAAGAAAGTCAGCGAAACCAGATTGGATAGTTCTGTAAAAAGATTGTTGCGAATGAAATTCAAACTTGGTCTTTTTGATAATCCCTTTGTTGATGTTGAAAAATCTGTAAAAATTGTCGGTAATAAAGAATTCAGGGAAGCCGGACTTGACGCGCAAAGGAGGTCACTGGTTTTGCTGAAAAACGACTCATCGCAGACAGGTAAGTTTCTGCCATTGAAAAAAGGAATGAAAATCTTTGTGAAAAACATCAAGCCAGAGAAAGTAGCTGCTTTTGGAACTGTGGTCGATAAACTGGAAGATGCTGACATGGCGGTAATCAGGATAAAATCACCAAAACAACATATCGATGGTACCGGATTGCTGGGCAATCTTTTCAGCGCTGGCGATCTTGATTTCAAAGGAAAGGAGAAAGATGAAATTCTTAAAATCCTGAATTCCAAACCAACTGTAGTTGATATTTACCTCGACCGTCCGGCTGTAATACCTGAAATTGCCGCCGCCGCAAAAGGTCTGATAGCAAATTTTGGTGTCTCTGATGAAGCCTTTCTTGATGTGCTTTTTGGAAAGTACAAACCGGAAGGACACCTACCCTTCGAACTGCCATCATCGATGGAAGCAGTTCGAAATCAAAAGGAAGATGTACCTTATGATTCGAAAGATCCGTTGTTTAAATTTGGTTTTGGATTGAGTTACTGATTAGTAAATTCCGCAAGAAAGAGGCTGGTTCAAATATCATAGATCTCGTCATCATGAACTTCCTGCCAGCCGGCAGGCTGGGTTTCAGTAGCCCGCTTTGTATTTAAGATCCCGAAATAAATTCGGGATGGCCAGATAATTGAGTATTTTTTCTTTTGACAGCCTCTTAATTGCCTTTTCGGTTAGTGTTGGATCGGTTTCAGTCCAAGTTTTTCCTCAGCAAACTGGAAACTGGCAATTTCAACTTCTTTCCAGGCTTTGGAAAACAATTTACATCCGATGGGGTGGTCTCCTGCTTCAGGAAAAGCTACTTTCACTTTCAAATTGTCATTCGTGCCAAGCTGATCAAACATTTTAAGCATGGCATCAACCCGTACAACCTTATCCTGATTGACTTCGTCCTTGTAATAATATCCAAGAAATACGGGCGTTTTTATCTTTTTAAAAGTTTCCTCTTTCATGGTTGTTTCAACTAACTGCTGAAGGTAAACAACCGCTTCAAGCCGGTATTTGCAATTCCAGAAATGACAATCTTCGGAAGCAAAATCAGTATTCGTTATCCGGTAGTTACTTTTATACACTTTGCGGGCAATCTGTAATCCCCAGGGTTTGCTTAACAGGAACGAAGCTGAATTATTAATTGCAATATTGGGTGAAAACAAGATTAATCCATCCATTAATTCCGGAAACTCGGATGCAAGTTTCAGCATGAGTGTTCCACCGGTTGAAGTGCCCATCACAATTACTTTGTCTCCCAATGAATGAGCCAATACCAGCGCTTGTTTCGCCGATTCATAAAGCCGTTCTGGAGTCATATCGATTAAGGCTTCAGTAGTGTCAATTCCGTGCGAAGCCAGCAACGGAATAAATAAATTCATTCCGTAACGGCGGGCAAAGTCAGTATGCACAGGTTCCCCTTCGTACCAGGAAGCCGAAAATCCATGAAGATAAAGTAAACAATAGGGAGTTTTACTTTTAAGGCTGTCGTTGGCCCAGATAATCCGGCTTTCGTTATCGGGTTTTATCTTCAGTTTTAACTCCTTGCTCCGGATATATCCTTCAACTTCATTGGTCGGAAGATTGATTTCAGGAAGCTGGTGGTTTAAAACTGGCTTCGGAAATTTTGGGCCAGACAGATATATTATTCCAAGGATGATAATAAGAGACGCAATACCAATCAGAAGTTTTTTCATAACCAGAATGTACTATAAATTGAATTGGAGAATTGGAAACAACTAAGTTACTTAAAAATGATATAGAAACAGGGATTTTTACGCACTTTTCAAAGATTGTATTCAGAAAAAAAATAGGCATTTAGAGCTGTTTCGTTAAACAACTTCAGTATTTGTTGGTTCATTTATTCAGCCCTGAAATTCAGGTCAATTAGTATTTGATATTTTATTTGCTTATTTTAAGTCACTGAAAAACCAATTATTCAACTATGGATAAATTTTCGCAAGTGGGAAACCAGGAAATCGCTGCCATTGAAGAAGTCTATTCCTCCTATTTAATTGATCCTGAGTCAGTAGATTCGAGCTGGAAGAATTTTTTTGCAGGTTTTGAATTTGCCCGGAAGAATTACGATGATTCAACCAGTTCGGCACACGATGCAAAAATCGATAAGGAATTTGCCATTTTAAATCTGATTCATGGTTATCGGCAGCGCGGCCATTTATTTACGAAAACGAACCCTGTCAGGTCGAGAAGAAAATATTCACCGACATTGGCAATTGAAAACTTTGGATTAGAAAAGTCTGATATGGATACGGTTTTTAAAGCCGGAAACAATATCGGCATTGGACCGGCCACGCTTAGGACTATAATTGAACATCTTGAAGCCACTTATTGCGAATCAATTGGAGTTGAATATGTGTTTATGCGTCATCCAGAGCTGATCGATTGGCTGAAAGTGAAGATGGAATCGGTGCGCAATTCAGAAGTATTATCTCCCGAAAAGAAAAAACATATTTATTACCACCTGAAACTGGCCGTTGGGTTCGAAAATTTTATCCACCGGAAATTCGTCGGTCAGAAGCGGTTTTCTCTTGAAGGTGGCGAGGCTCTTATTCCTGCACTTGATGCCGTTATTGAACATGGATCGGAATTAGGAATTCAGGAATTTGTTATCGGAATGGCTCACCGTGGAAGACTCAATGTTTTAACCAACATTCTCGAAAAACCATATGAAAATGTTTTTAAGGAATATGTTGGTACCGAATATGAGCAGGATCTTTCACTCGGCGATGTTAAATATCACCTGGGATATGAAAATGAAGTGCTGACCGACCATGGCAATAAAGTTAAACTGAGCCTGATGCCGAATCCTTCGCATCTGGAAACAGTGGCTGCACTGGTGCAGGGAATGGCCCGTTCGAGAATCGATACTCACTACCACAACGATTACGATAAGGTTGCGCCAATTGTTATTCATGGCGATGCAGCCATAGCTGCCCAGGGTATTGTTTACGAAATCATACAGATGTCGCAGTTAACCGGATACAAAACCGGCGGAACCATTCATCTGGTCATCAATAATCAGGTTGGTTTTACTACCAATTACCTGGATGCCCGATCGAGTACCTATTGTACCGATGTTGCTAAGGTAACCCGTTCACCTGTTTTTCATGTGAATGGCGACGATGTTGAAGCCATCATTTTTACCGTAAAACTGGCAATGGAATTCAGGCAAAAATTCCATTCCGATGTTTTTATCGATATTTTGTGCTATCGCAAATATGGCCATAACGAAGGAGATGAACCACGATTCACTCAGCCATTACTTTATAAAGAGATAGAAAAGCACCGCAATCCACGCGATTTATATGCCGAAAAGCTGGTTCAGCAGGGAGTTTTGACTGCGGAGGAAATTGTAAAACTGAACCAGGATTTTGATTTGTTTCTTGAGTCGAAGCACAAGGAATCTGAAAAAATTGAAAAAGTTCAGGTCAGCCGGTTTTTGAATTCAGAATATACTGAGTTTGAAAATCCGGTAACGACAGATCTTTTGCATTCAGTTAAAACAGGGGTGAAGAAAAGTGAACTTTTAAGAATTGCAGAACGGATCAATTATTTACCGGCCGACAAGAAATTTTTCAAAAAAATAGACCGGATTGTCGAGGACAGACGCATGATGATGCTTGATAACCGCATGGATTGGGCCATGGCAGAGTTGCTGGCTTATGGTACTTTGCTCGAAGATGGATATTCGGTTCGGTTGAGCGGTCAGGATTCTGAACGAGGTACCTTTGCTCACCGACACGCGGCATTTGTGGTTGAAGATACCGATGATAAGTATTTCCCGCTAAAACATATTAGCGATCGACAAGCTAAATTTCATGTTTTCAATTCGCACTTATCGGAATATGGTGTTTTAGGTTTTGAATACGGTTATTCACTCGCCAATCCGAAAGGATTAACGATTTGGGAAGCCCAATTTGGTGATTTTGCCAATGTGGCCCAGGTCATATTTGACCAGTATATCTCTTCAGCCTACGAAAAGTGGGGGATGATGAATAGTCTGGTTATGTATCTTCCACATGGATATGAAGGTCAGGGACCGGAACATTCAAGTGCGCGCATTGAGCGGTTTTTAAACCTCACTGCAGACAACAACATTCAGGTGGTCGTTCCAACTACACCGGCCAATATGTTTCATTTGCTTCGCCGTCAGATGAAATCCGGTTTCAGAATACCTCTGATCGTTTTTACACCCAAAAGTTTGTTGAGGCATCCGATGGTTACCTCTTCAGTTGACGACCTGGCTAATGGAGCGTTTCAGGAAATTATTGAAGATACAGTTCCAAAACCCGACCAGATTAACAAACTAGTATTTACCTACGGAAAATTGTATTACGATCTTCATAAGAGGCAGGGTGAAGAAGGAATTTTAAATGTTGCACTGGTTAGGGTTGAACAACTGTTCCCATTAAATACGGATCGGATAAAAGCAATTATTTCAAAATATCCGAATCTTGAAAAAATAGTGTGGGCCCAGGACGAACCGTCAAATATGGGAGCATGGCAACATATACAGCGTTTTTTACCTGATGTGTCCTTTGAATTAATTTCAAGGGCCCCAAGCGCCAGCCCTGCAGTTGGATTGATGCATCAGCACAACACAAGGTTGAAAAAAATACTGGATACCGTATTTTTGGAAAAAGTGATGGCTTAGCAGAATAACGAAATAGGAAGTGTTCAGTCACAGTTTTTAGAAAGGCTTAATCCGAAACTCGTAACCCGAAACAATAAAATAAGAACCAACAATCAATAAATATTCAAAATGATCATCGAAATTAAAGTACCAACCCCGGGGGAGTCCATTACTGAAGTAGAATTGGGAAAATGGATTGTTTCTGATGGTGATCTGGTGGAGAAAGATCAGGAGCTGGGTGAAATCGAATCAGACAAAGCAACTTTAACCCTTTCGGCAAGCGAAAGCGGGCAGATAAAAATAATGGTTGCAGAGGGAGAACGGGTAGCTGTCGGAGCCATTGCATGTACCATTGATACAGGTGTTGCCGTTGAAAGCAAACCGGCTAAAGAACCAATTGCCTCCGAACTTTTTGGTATTTCTAAAGAACTAATAAGTCCCGAAGCAGAAAAGAAAAGCCTTCCTAAAACAACAGAAATGCTTGAGGAATCGAATGTGAAAGTTTCTTCGGTAGCAAAAAAAATGATGGAAGAATACCACCTGTCGATGGATGATGTATTAAAAGGTTTGCACCGGATTTCTAAGGCTGACATTGAAGCTGTGCTGGCGCTTCCGAAGATAGAAAAGCTCACTTCGACAAGCTCGGTGAGTAGAGCTCCTTTCGCTGAGCGTGTCGAAGCGAAAGCTTTTTCGCGCAATGAAAAGCGGGATAAAATGACCTCTTTGCGCCGGAAACTGGCAGAGCGTCTTGTTTCGGTTAAAAATGAAACAGCCATGCTCACCACATTTAACGAAATTGACATGAGCAGGGTGATGGAAATGCGCTCTAAACTTCAAACCAAATTTGTTGAGAAGTATGGTTTGAAACTTGGTTTTATGTCGATCTTCAGCAAAGCAGTTGCCGAAGCGATGCAGTTTCATCCGGCAATAAATTCGCAAATTAACGGCGAAGAAATTGTTTCGCCTGAATTTGTAGATATTGGCATTGCTGTTCAAACGCCCAAAGGATTAATGGTTCCTATTGTAAGGAATGCTGAGAGCAAATCCATTGCTGAAATTGAACTTGAAATTAAGGAACTGGCTGAAAAAGCTCGAACTAAAAAGATTAGTGTTGAAGAGCTGACCGGTGGAACATTCACTATTACGAATGGCGGCACTTTTGGCTCACTGCTTTCAACTCCAATCATCAATCCGCCACAATCGGCTATTTTGGGTATGCATAACATTGTTGACCGGCCTGTTGCTGTAAACGGACAGGTGGTAATCCGCCCGATGATGTATGTGGCTTTGTCGTACGATCACCGCATTATCGACGGCAAAGATTCGGTTGGGTTTCTGGTAAAAGTGAAAGAACTGATTGAAAATCCGGAACGATTGCTTACCGGTGGAAGAAATCCGGAGGAAGTGTTGCTCGGCTTGTAATTCAGAATCATAAACGATAATAAAGCTCTTCTCAAATGTTTGGAGGGAAGGGCTTTTTTATTCTCCTAACAAATGTGTGGTAAAATTCCATCTTTTTCAAAATAAGCGATATAGGCGAATATACATAGGTGTACGCAAGCATTTATAAAAGACAATTGAATAAATATCGAGGAATAGAAACAAGAAATATGAAAACTTTAGCTTTTACAATTACCATCTTACTTTTGACTTTTTCCCTTTCAAAATCTGTAAAAGCCCAGGCTTCGGTTGATCTGGAATCAGGTTTTGTTTTTACTGGTTATAACGATGTCCGTATTCCCGGTGATCAGGGGACCTTCTTTTCACTTTCAGATGATTTCCAAGCTAAATCAAAAATATTTTATCGTTTCAGAGCGGGTTATACTATAAAATCCCGTCATACATTTTCGCTGTTATACGCTCCACTTGAAACTGAATCAGAAGGTCGTGCAGCAAATAATATTTTATTTGAAGGAAGGGTATTTCCTGCAAATGTTCAGCTAAATGGCTCCTATAAATTTAATTCGTACCGATTAACCTACCGATACGACCTGGTAAATAAATCCAGAATCGTTTTTGGATTGGGATTCACTGCTAAAATCAGAGATGCCAGAATTAGTCTTTCTTCAAATGATTTGACTGCTGAGAAAACAAATGTCGGATTTGTACCAATTATTAATTTCAGGCTTTTGTGGAAGGCTGATGATAAATTTGGTCTTCTACTTGATGGTGATGCACTTGCTGCTCCGCAAGGCAGAGCAGAAGATGTTCTGTTTGCTGCAACATATAATTTTTCAGACAATATTGGTATTCGTGCAGGATACCGTATTCTTGAAGGAGGCGCTGATAACGATGAAGTATACAATTTTGCCCTATTCAACTATGCCTCTCTTGGTATATCTTATACTTTTAATAAGAAAGCAGTTTCAAAATAATTATATATGAGCAAAACACAATTATTAAAACTGTCAGCATCACTGGCATTGCCTTTAGGCTTAGGAGCGGTGGCAGGTATAATTACATCAGACGCAATACCTGGATGGTATGAAACACTGAACAGACCATCATTTAATCCACCTAATTGGCTTTTTGGTCCGGTATGGACAACCCTCTATTTACTTATGGGCATTTCTTTGTTTCTGATATGGAAACAAAAAAGGAGCAAAGCACGCAACCTGGCAATTTTAGTCTTCTTATTTCAACAAGCTCTTAATTTTGGATGGAGTTTTATCTTTTTCTATTTTAACAGGATTGGCTTTGCCTTGATTGAAATCTGTTTGTTATGGTCGAGTATTGTTATTATGCTTGTTTTGTTTTATAAAATTAAGCCCATTGCTGCATACATCAATATTCCTTATATACTGTGGGTGACTTTTGCTACTCTGCTTAATGCGAGTTATTATTTACTCAACAAAGCTTAATCTTATTTGAGAAAACATTCATACTTATATAGAAAATATGGACACACCACTAATATTTTGGATACTTTTTAATGCTTTTGTTTTGCTGATGCTGGCACTTGATTTGGGCATTTTTCATCGCAAATCTCATGAAGTTTCCGTAAAGGAAGCATTGATCTGGACTTTCATCTGGATTTTCCTGGCTCTTGTTTTTAATACTATTATTTATTACTGGAAAGGTCAACAGTCAGCGCTTGAATTTTTTACCGGATACCTGGTGGAAAAAGCCCTTAGCATAGATAATATCTTTGTCTTTATAATGATTTTCACATACTTCCAGATCCCTTCAAAGTATCAGCATAAGGTGTTATTCTGGGGTATCATTGGCGCACTGATTATGCGTGTGATTTTCATATTTGCCGGGGTTGCACTCATCGAGAAATTTCATTTTACCATCTATCTTTTCGGTTTGTTATTGATTTATACTGGCTATAAAATGTTTTTCCATAATAATGTGAAGATTGAACCGGATAAAAATCCGTTAATCAGGTTCTTTAAAAGGTTTATGCCTGTTACACCTGATTTATACGAAGATCGGTTTTTTGTAAAACTCAGCGGAAAACAATTTGCAACACCTTTATTTCTGGTTTTAATTCTCATCGAAACCACTGATCTTATTTTTGCAGTGGATAGTATTCCTGCTATTTTGGCAATTACTCAGGATCAGTTTATTGTATTTACATCGAATGTATTTGCAATTTTAGGATTACGCTCACTTTATTTTGCATTGGCAGGCGTAGTGCATCGTTTTTGGCTGTTAAGTTATGGCCTTGCAATAGTATTGGTTTTTGTAGGCTTTAAAATGCTGCTCATCGACTTTTATAAAATTCCGATTGAATGGTCATTAGTTTTTATAGCCTTTATTATTACCGCCAGTATTGGCCTTTCATTAAAAATAAAGAAAACAAAACAGGAAATTCTATGATTCTTTTGGAGAGTAATTTTTGGAAGCTTTTATTTGATACCCATCATATTATTGAATTCGGTGGTATATTTCTGATTCTGGCGATAATCTATATCGAAACAGGGTTTTTCCTTGGATTTGTATTACCCGGTGGTGATTATATGCTTTTTGCTGCCGGTATTTTTTGCGGTACACATTTTTTAGATATTCCTTTGATTTGGTTGGTATCGTTGCTTATTACGGCATCTTTTCTGGGCGACTTAACAGGATATTTCAAAGGAAAGTGGTTAGGCGAGAAGTTTTTTACGGATAATAAATCACGATTTTTCAAGAAGGAATACCTCGAACGTGGTAGTGGTTTTTACAATCGGTTTGGTATGTGGGCGTTTATTCTCGGGCGTTTTATGCCTGTTATCCGTACATTGGTGCCGATGATAGCCGGTGCATCGGGTTTTTCATTCCGCAAATTTTTATTATTCAATGTTTTAGGAGCTATTACATGGGTTGGTGCGCTTGTCCCTTTGGGATATTTCATCGGTAAGACATACCCTGAAGTTATTCAATATTCAATTTATATACTTTTACTTTTCGTTTCTATTGCTTCATTTCCTATGTTGAAAATTATGTTTTCAAAAGTTAAAAAGCCAAGAGAATAATTTCTACAATCGCCTATACTGGTGGTGCGTTAATTTTTTATTATTAGTTATAACTTATTGATATAAATATATTTACAGGCGTTCTTTGACTTTTTGATTTGAAATGAGAAGTAACTTTGCATTTTTTTAATGCAAGGCTATGAATTCAGGCAAATATGTTTTTGCTCAGATACTTACATTCGTAAATCGCTGGGAGTTCGACAAGTGTGTCGAGCGATACAATGGCAACTATTGGACACGAGAGCTGACCTGTTGGAATCTATTCGTCCAACTACTTTTCGGGCAACTAACCTCGCTCAACTCCTTGAGAGATATTTGTTTGTGTCTAAAAGCACACAAAAACAAACTCTATCATCTTGGTATCAAGCAGAATGTAACCCACTCTTCACTTTCTCGT
>Ga0209261_10000238_pt1 | contig 15159 bp, 13 predicted proteins | sample DOMMetBare1Fresh_FD_187470 | JGI IMG/M metagenome (GOLD analysis project Ga0209261, IMG submission 187470) | Wetland sediment microbial communities from St. Louis River estuary, USA, under dissolved organic matter induced mercury methylation -... | ecosystem: Environmental > Aquatic >...
GTCGGGAGAATTTTCACCATTTTCGGCAATGAAAGCATTCAGTTTGCTGTTTTTTTCCTGAAGCATCAGTCGCTGAGTATTGGCATACAGGGCTTTCACATGTTCCGATTTGGGGAAAATTGAATTCAGTGCCGAGGCAGCCACTTTTAGCGACTGAAGATCCTGTATCACATAGTTCGAGTCGTCAAATTTTTGGTATAAAGCCAATACTGAAGACATCGAAAAAGGATGTTTCTGTACAAAATCGGTTGAATAACTTATCTGCTTTCTCTTGATTTCAGATAATTCAGAATTCCATTTGGATTTTTGAACCGGGTCATCTGCAGATCGGAAAGCATCCATCAGGTTGCGGATCGAATCAATCCGGTGTTTGGTAACGGTAAGTTTGTTGCTCAATTCCTGAACTAGCAATGATCCGGGTGAACCTTGAACAACATAATCGTGGGCAAAATTGGAGGCATCACCATTCACTGTGATTTTCTCAGTGGTATCAACCAAAAGGGTAATAAAATTCTTCTCGTTAATCCGTAACAGATAGAAATTCGGATAACTTATTTTACCCTTAAATTTGAAGGAGCCGTCTTTATTCAGTTTTACTGAATCAACCGGAATGCTTGAAGAAACCTTTAGTTCATCCAGATAGAGATATTTTTCCTTCGCATTGGTTATTTTACCACTGATTACAAACCCATTGGGTTTTTTACAGGCAACCATAATTGTTGCAAGTACAAGTACCAGGACCGTTATTTTTTTCACCTTTCAGTTTTTATTGGACAATAAAGGGCATAAAAATAATAATTTCGCTTTCATTAATGGCCCGTCCTGCCAGATTTTGAAACATACCTTTTGTTTTACTCCCCCGGCATCGTGAAAAAGATTAATTTTGCAGCTCAATTTAATTTCCAATCGAGTGAAGATACACAGAGATCTGAATAGTTTTCAGGCGAATAACCCGGTTCTGACCATCGGTACCTTTGATGGAGTTCATTTGGGACACCGAAAAATAATTACCCGTTTGCAGGAAATTGCACGGGGAATGAATGGAGAATCGGTTATTTTCACTTTCGATCCTCATCCACGAAAAGTGGTTGCACCAAATGAGACGAGCCTGCGAATATTAACTACGCTCGACGAAAAAATTGAACTCTTCCAACAGTCCGGTATTGATCATCTTATTATTTATCCGTTTACGCCTGAATTTGCCCAATTGAGTTACGAGCAGTTTGTTGAAGAGATTCTCGTCGGACAAATTCACACCAAATACCTGGTTGTTGGCTACGATCACAAATTCGGTAAAAACCGGCAGGGCGATTTTGAATTCCTAAAAAATTGTGCTGCAAGGCTGGATTTTCAGATCGAAAAACTGGATGTTTTACTGATGAATGAGTCCAATGTAAGTTCTACCAAAATTCGCGAAGCCTTGCAAAAAGGTGATATTGAAATTGCCAATGCTTTTTTGGGATATCCCTTCACCCTGCATGGAACTGTAGTTGAAGGGCAACAATTAGGTCGAAAGATTCAGTTTCCAACAGCCAATGTGGAAGCCTCAGATCCGGATAAGATTATTCCCGGTTTTGGAGTTTATGCTGTCAGAGTGCAAGTACAGAGTCAATGGTATCAAGGGATGCTGAATATTGGAAACCGGCCCACTGTCAACAACAATGCCGATCACAGGAGTATTGAAGTCCATATTTTTGACTTTGATGCTGACATCTATAATCTTCCGATTGAATTGCAGTTTCTAAAAAAACTAAGGGAGGAGCAAAAATTTCCTTCGATCGACGATTTAAGAGAACAACTGGGAAAAGACAAAGTCAACACCATAACTTTCTTTAATTCTTTTTCAATTTAGGTTCTGTAATTTCAAAATTAAAGTTATGCAATTTCAAAGTTCATGTCATGTAATTTCAAAATAAAGAATACATTTGTTGCTGAAATATAATGCAATATGAATGTTAGCAGAGAGATTGAAATTGCGATTCGGAATATTTTAAATAAGTATCCGGTTATCGCTTTAACCGGGCCTCGTCAATCGGGTAAAACCACCTTATTAAAAACCATGTTTCCTGATTTTCATTATGTGAGTTTAGAAAATCCGGACAATAGAAACTTTGCTGAGACTGATCCCAAGGCTTTTTTAAATAGATACTCCTCGTCAGTTATTTTAGATGAAGTTCAGCGAGTCCCATCCCTTTTTTCCTACATCCAAACACTTGTAGATGAGAGTGGACTGATGGGGCAGTTTATTCTTTCCGGATCTCAGAATTTTCATCTGATGCACAATATTACCCAGAGTATGGCGGGCAGGGTAGCACTTTTTAGGCTTTTCCCGTTTGATTTACAGGAATTGCAGTCTGCAGATTTATTGAAACCCTCTTATCTTGAAACTCTGGTTCGGGGATTCTATCCTGCAATTTACGACAGAGATATTCCATCGAGGATATTTTATTCGAATTATGTACAAACATACATCCAACGAGATGTGAGTGAACTGGTTTCAATAAGAGACATTCGGTTATTTCAGAATTTTTTGGGTTTGTGTGCTACCCGTGCCGGACAATTGTTGAATATGAATGCTCTGGCCAATGAATGCGGAATATCACAGCCTACTGCAAAATCATGGCTTTCGGCCCTGGAAAATAGTTATATCGTTTTTACCCTTCAACCGTTCCAAAAAAATTTTGGTAAAAGAATCGTAAAAACTCCAAAACTATATTTCTACGACACCGGGTTGCTTTGTTATTTGTTAAAAATAAGTCAATCCGAACAAATTTTGAAACATCCTGTTAAGGGTAATCTGTTCGAAAATATGATGGTTGCTGAATATGTAAAAAGGATGTACCATAAAAATGAATTGCACGATATCTGGTTTTGGCGCGATTCTGCCGGTCATGAAGTGGATATGATTATTCAGGATGACTTAACCTTGAATCTGATCGAGATTAAATCGACAGAAACAGTAATGTCTGACTTATTTAATGGATTAAAGTATTTTGAATCTATTTCAAAGTTGGAATATTTAACCAAAACATTGGTTTACACGGGAACCGAGATACAAAACAGGACTCTGGCCGATGTACTTCCATGGTCTGTTTTTGGAAAATAGGCACTTTCAATGAAAATGAGCTGATTTGATTATATTTGCACCAAAATTTAAACAATAGAAATGACTACAAAAACACTGGAACAATTAGCCTATAAAGTAGCTGATATATCATTGGCTGACTTTGGGCGAAAAGAAATAGAAATTGCAGAAAAAGAAATGCCCGGATTGATGGCTGTCAGGAAAAAATATGCAGCCGCCAAGCCGCTTAAAGGCGCCCGTGTGATGGGATCACTGCATATGACCATTCAAACAGCTGTTCTGATCGAAACACTGGCTGAATTAGGCGCTGAAGTTCGTTGGGCGAGCTGCAATATATTCAGTACTCAGGATCATGCCGCTGCTGCTATTGCTGCTGCCGGAATCCCTGTATTTGCCTGGAAGGGCGAAACACTGGCCGAATATTGGTGGTGTACCGAGCGTGCCCTCGATTTTGGCAATGGCCTTGGCCCAACCTTGATTGTTGACGACGGTGGTGATGCAACCGTGATGATTCACCGTGGCTACGAAGCTGAGACAAATCCGGCTATTCTGGATGTTCCTGTTGATGCCGAAGATGAACGCGAATTGAATAATGCACTAAAGGAAGTACTTGCTTTCGATCCGCAACGCTGGACTCGGCAAGTGCCATATATTAAAGGTGTTTCAGAAGAAACGACTACCGGTGTTCACCGTCTGTATCAGATGATGAATGAAGGAAAATTACTTTTCCCTGCATTTAACGTGAACGATTCGGTAACTAAATCGAAATTCGATAACCTATATGGTTGCCGCGAATCGCTAGCCGATGGTATAAAACGTGCCACGGATGTGATGATTGCCGGAAAAGTGGTGGTAGTTGCCGGTTACGGTGATGTTGGCAAGGGCTGTTCACATTCCATGCGCAGTTACGGAGCCCGTGTTATTGTAACCGAAATTGATCCGATTTGCGCGCTTCAGGCCGCCATGGAAGGATTCGAAGTGAAAACAATGGAAGATGTGATTTCGGAAGGAAACATTTTTGTAACCACCACCGGAAACAAAGATATCATTACAGCGGAACATCTGGCAGCTATGAGAGATCAGGCGATTGTTTGTAACATCGGACATTTCGATAACGAAATACAGGTAGTTCGCCTCGAAAACTGGCCGGGAATCCGCAAAACAAACATCAAACCACAGGTTGATAAATATACATATCCCGATGGTCATTCCATTTTTCTGCTGGCAGAAGGTCGTCTGGTAAATCTGGGTTGCGCCACAGGTCATCCTTCATTTGTGATGTCGAATTCGTTTACCAACCAAACTCTGGCTCAGCTGGAACTCTGGAAAAAAGAATATGCCATCGACGTTTACCGTCTGCCAAAATATCTGGATGAAGAAGTTGCACGTTTGCACCTGGAACAACTTGGAGTAAAACTCACTGTATTATCTTCTGAACAGGCTGAATACATTGGTGTTCCGGCAGAAGGACCTTATAAACCTGAACATTATAGGTATTAAAAATCAGGAAAAAGGAAAATATTTTTTCAGTACATGACCAATATTAAAAAGGGAGCTTAAGTGGCTCCTTTTTTAATTCCCGAAAACGGGTTTGAAAGTGTGTCTATCGTCATCTCTTCCTCTTTCCTTTTTTCTTTTTCCTAATTAATGACTATTTCCTAATGTTCTTTTGATGGATATATTTATCTTCATAAGATTGAAAGATAAAATCAGGATATGAGCTTCAACCAATTTTCCCAAACGCTCGAAGAGCTATCTATTATGAAACAATTCCGGAATGAGTATGTAGGATTCCCGAAAGGAAAGCTGCAAAAATCCGAATCTCCTGATTTTATTCTGAAAATAAATCCTAAAACGATAATTGGTATTGAACTGACTAAATTACACGGACCAAACGTTACGAAAGTAAAAACTCATTTCCCTCGGCAAATCAATGGGTATCAGTCACCCGAATTTAACCGCGAGAACATAGAATTCACCATTCATGCCAAGAATGAAAAAATGGCCATCTACCAGCAAAAAAAGCTGTTTCAGATTTGGCTTCTTATAACAGCCGATATGGATGAAAGTCCGGTTTCGTTTAATCTTGGCAATAAACTTGACAACTGGGTTTTCCAATCTAATTTCAGGAAAATCTTTTTGTTTGAATTAAAAAAAAGGAAAGTATTCGAGCTGAATATTCAGGATTAATTACGCACAACAATGCGACCTGTGGTGTAGCTTGTTCTGTATTGCCTGAGTGGCTCAACTGCGGGTCCTTTGATGGGCGTTCCGTTACCGCCAAAAATCAGAAACTGAGAGCCGCATTGCGGACAAGTTGCTATTCCTGTCCCGTTTTCAGTAACCTTTACCCTGATCGAAGAGGAAACTTCGTAGGTACAAGTCGCGTCAAATGCCAGGAATGGAAAATTGCTGTCACCAAAGTTGTTTAAAATGATAATTCCGCCATATCCGGCATCTTTAAAGTAATAAGTTCCGGCCGGAATATTTAACTCAATGAAGTTTGTCGGATTAATACTCATGTTTACAGGTACATAAGGAACAACAGAAGTATAATCGTCTTTACATGAAAAAACTCCAATAAAAAATAAGCAGCTAAGTAAAACTGATTTTAACGACTTCATGAAAAAATGGCCCATTTTTTATATCTTTAATCCATTATAAAACAAAGTAAGACACAAATTATTTCATTTTGCCTAAAAAAACATTCTAAAATGGAAGATTATATATTTCTTATCCTTGCCATAGTCCTTTCCATTTTCGGTGCCATAAACAAAAAGAAAAAAATAACTGAAAAGCCTAATCCATTGGCAGAAAAGGCTCAGCGTCCTAAAAACTTCTTTCTGGATCAAATTCTGGGAGAAGATTTTCTGGAAAATTCACATGAGGAAATAAAACCTGTAGTGAAAGAAAAACCAATGAAGAGACCTGAGTTAGTAGTCAATCCGATACAGGTAACCAGAACGGGTTTTTACCATGAAGGATTTAAAAGTACTCTTCCTGATAAAAAGAAAAAACCATTTCAGACAATGACACCAAAGACCGAAGTTGTTGAGCCCGAAATAGAATATGATGACACAGGTTCAACAGATTACCTGGGAGACTTCTCACTTAGAAAAGCATTTGTGTATTCAGAAATAATGAATCCGAAATACTTACAGGACTAAGTCAATTCCTTTCTGTTTTTTGTATAAATTTACTTCCAATGATTCAGATTGACATTGGATTTCGGTTGAGATAATTTAGATTACAGTGGTTTAATTGTTTTATAAAACATACAGATTCGTAAAGAAGAAAAATTTTGTATAAGTTTGTATCACAAAAGAGTTCCGCAATGCCGGAATTCTTTTTTGTTTTAATATCGTTTTTAAAAAGGAGATAACAATGGGAAAGGTTACTTATATTACAGAAGAAGGCCTTCGGAAAATGAAAGAAGATTACGACCGGATGACAAAAATTGAGCGTCCGGCCATTTCGAAAATGATTGGCGAAGCTATCGAGAAAGGCGATATTTCGGAAAATGCAGAATATGATGCTGCTAAGGATGCACAAGGAATGCTCGAAGCTAAAATTGCCCTGCTTGGTGAAAAAATTGCCTCAGCCCGAATTATTGATGAATCTAAATTGGATACTTCATCTGTTCAGATTTTGAATAAAGTCACTATCCGAAATAAATCGAACAATTCAACCATGCAATATACCATTGTTTCAGAGCATGAAGCCGATCTGAAACTGGGGAAAATATCTATCCAGACTCCTATTGCCAAGGGACTGCTTGGAAAAAAACTTGGCGATGTGGTTGAAATTCAAGTTCCTTCAGGCAAAATACAATTCGAGATTATTGATATTGCTCTTTAAAAAAGCTATAAATGGCAAGCATTTTTTCCAAAATTGTGAACGGTGATATTCCAGCCTGGAAAGTGGCTGAGGACGATCATTTTTTCGCTTTTCTGGACATTTTCCCGGTAGCCAAAGGTCACACTTTGGTCATTCCAAAAAAGGAAGTCGACTATTTGTTTGATCTTGATGATGAAACTTATGTTGGATTGCAGTTATTTGCCAAAAAAGTAGCTCAAGGAATCCAAAAAGCTATTCCATGCAAAAAAGTAGGTGTCATGGTCTTAGGGCTTGAAGTTCCTCACGCACACATTCATCTGGTGCCTATGCAATCGGAGGCCGATTTGCTGAACTTCTCCAAGAAACTGTCATTCACGAAAGAAGAAATGGCTGAAATAACTGCGGCCATTGCGAAAGAAATTCATTAAACAAAAGTCATTGGTCATTAGGAAATTGGGAAAAGAAAAAGAAGGAAAGAAATAAAAAATATAATCCCGGTCTCCCGGGATTTTTTGTCTTTATTTGTTTGCTGAACACCACTCATACAAGAAACACTTTCCTTTTTTCTGATGACTATTGACTCTTTCCTTATGACTTTTTCCTATTTCCTGACTTTATCCGGATTCTTCTTCACAAAGTCGCTCCAGCTTTTTACACCCGATTTGGCAACCGGATTTTTCATCTGAAGATAATGACAAACGGCAACGGCAACAGCATCGGTAGCGTCCAGTTCTTTCGGTAATTCTGTCAGGCTAAACATGTTTTTCAGGAAAAAGGCAACCTGTTCCTTGGCGGCCCTTCCCATTCCGGTAATCGATTGTTTCACTTTCAGCGGAGCATATTCAAAAACCGGAATATTTTTACTCAATGCCAATCCAAGCACAACACCCTGAGCCCGACCCAGTTTCAGCATGGCTTGAATGTCTTTTCCATAAAATTGCGATTCAATGGCAAGTTCATCGGGATGCAATTCATTGAGCAAAGCATTGGAACGTTCAAAAATATGCTTTAGCTTTTGGTAATGGTCAGTGAATCCGGTCGTTTTAATTACTCCAACCTGAAGAATCCGGGGCTTATTGTCCACCACTTCAATCATTCCGTAACCCATCACATTGGTTCCCGGGTCAATGCCAAGTATTTTAACCGATTTTGTATCCATTTAAATCATTCATTAGGCAATTGCACAAAGATATAAGAGCGAAATAAGAAAAGAGAAAAAAGGAAAGAGAAATTAGAAATTGAAATATTTACTTTTTCTGCTGAACCCAGATTCCTGAAATAATGAATGCCAGGCCAATGAAAGTGGTTAAAAAAATCTCTTCACCAAGAATAAAATGAATGAAAACCAGCGAAAGAAATGGCGAAAGGAAAATGAGATTTCCGGTCTTGGCATTGTTTTCACTGAGCTGCATGGCTTTCATCCATAAAATGTAGGTAATGCCCAATTCAAACAAACCAATATAAATGGCGGCTGGCAGACTTTTCAGTTCAGGAAGGTGAAAATCGGTAAATAGCATTGCGGCAATCAGTAGATAAACCAATCCGAATGCGAAGTTCCAGAAAAGTTTGAATACTTCTTCACGTTTATCCAGCACACTCAAAATCCAAAATAAAGCCCAGATAATGCTGCTTCCAACCGCTAAGAAGGCGCCTGTGAGATTCGTATTTTTTATTCCTGAAAGACTTCCCTGCGAGGAAATAAAAATGACTCCGATAAAACTGATTAAAATCGCGATTATATTCCGGGAAGTTATCTTTTGTTTGAGCAATGGTGCTGAAAGCAAAGCCAACGTAATGGGCCAAATCATATTCAGTGGCTGGGCAACCTGTGCTGGTAAAAGACTGTATGCCTGAAAAAGTATCAGGTAATAGCCAAATGGATTTAAAGCTCCGAGCAAAGCTGAATGACCCAATCCGGACCAGCTGACTGTAAATAATTCCCTGATTTTTCCCTGAAAAGCAATGATTACGAAAAAGGCAATCAGAGAAACGGCTGAGGCTGTCATAATCAGGTAAAGCGGAGAAAGTTGTTTTAGTCCAAGTTTAAAGGCAGTAGCAACTGTCGACCATAAAACGACTGAACAAAGGGCATAAATGTATGCTTTGGATGCATTCTTCATATTAGTATTTTGTGGCCCATCATTATTTTTTTTCAGTCCCGATCGGGATTTGGGATTTACTCTCCGAATCCTGCATCTTTCGGTATTCAGCCCGGGCATCCACCACGAAAACGCTTCCCGGGTAATCGGTAAGCATTTTTTTATAGAGGTCCATCGCTTCAGCTTTTCGGTTCAGCTTATTCTGATAGAGTCCGGCCAATTGAAAAAGTGCATCGTCAGCAAGCATTTCCCAGCTATGGTCTTTTACAATTGATTCAAGACAGACTGCTGCTTCATTGTATTTACCCTGTTTCTGAAAAATACCTGCCCTGCGGAAACTGACATCATCGGTCAGTGAATTATCAGGATACAATTTGCTGATTGAATCGAGTGCGGCGAGTGACTCCTGAAAATTATTCCGGAAAAGATGCAAATCAGCTCGTGCAAATATTTGCAGTGGTATAGACGTACTGTCTGTTTCCAGATTTTCGCTGATAAAAAGTGACAGATCCATGGCATCGTTGGCAATCAACTTCGAGGTGCTGGCCCGAAGTGCGTCAAGCTGGGCTTTTGCCCACTGAAAATTGCTCATGTAATAACCCAACTTTGCTTTTTTAAATTTCACATCGTCAGCCAGCACTGTGCTTTTGCTGCTCTCAATAACCTGCGAATAGGTAATGACGGCTTCCCATAAATCACCTGAAAAAACATACACATCAGCAAGTTCAGCCTTCAAAGCAGAAATTTGTTGGATATTCAAGCCCGGTAAAATGAGTCCGTCAGTTAATGTTTTAATTGCTTCGCCTGGCTGATGGAGATAAAAAGCAAGCAAATGCGCATAGTCAGTCAGCAGAATTAAAGTTTGAGGGGTAGTTCCCAAAATAGCAAATGTTTGTGTAAACTGGTTTTTTAGTTCGGTTGCCCGCACCGGATCATGGATATCTTCCTCGGCAAAACGATCGTACTGCATAAGCATACGCTGAATGCAGGCCAAATTGTAATACTCGGCTTTTTTCCCTTTACCAATCAGATAATCATACGCTTTAGCGGCTTCATCGTAATTTTTGTTGGTGGCCGAAACATTCGCCAATCCAAATATATTTCCATCTTCCGTTCCGGTTCGCCTGTCCAATGCAATCGACTGACGTGTAGCAGCCGAAAAATTTTTATCCTGAATAAAAAGCCAGATCAACAGCCGGTTGTAGTTTATCTGTTCGGGCTGTGCCTGAATTCGCTTCAACAAATATGTTTTCAGCTGGCTGCTGATTTCCTGGTCATTATCCATCGACAATACCGAGCTGAGGTTGCTCTTTACGATTTCGATATTACTTTCTTTCAGGGTAAGCCAATCCAGGTATTCTTGCATCATCTGATCGTAATTGCGCATGTAATAATAGATTCGGGCAAGCTCGTAATTGTACCCGATTTCAGGTGAGGCTATCCGGCCCCGGAGATATACTTTTTCGGCAAACTCAAATTCCCGCCGGCTGACAAACTGGTTTGCCAGATTGGAACATTCTGCCGGATTGGCTGAAATAGCCGAAAGTGCCTTTTCGTACAACTTGATCGCTTCAGCAGGCTGACCCTGGGCTTTTTTCAGGAAACCCCACTGCACATACCAATATGAATCAGATGAATTTCCCCTGATTCCTTTCCTGATTTCCTTTTCAGCTTTATTAAAATCGGGAATAGCCAGCAGACAATCAAAATAGATGTTAAAATATCCTTCAGCCTTCGTTTCCGAATACAGTTTTTCATACAGTTCAGCCGCTTTGCCAAATTCCCGGTTTTGGTAATACTGACTTGCAAGAACCGACATGTTCTGAATATCCTGGGTCTGCGCAAAAGAAAAAACCGGAGCCAGTAAAAATAACAACCTGATCAACGTCCTCATCGGCAGATTTTAAGTTTAATCCACAAAAATAACAAACCAAAACATTTCCAGCAGCCAAAACAAAGAATTGTGAACCGAATTGGCAGGATCGAATCTTCAAATCAGATATTAAATCTAATTTTGCAGAAATCTTTTCAGAATGAGTTCAGAATTAAACAAACGTGAAAGACTCCCGCGTTGGATGAAAATGCAAATGCCGAAAGGCGAAAGCTATTCCATGGTAAAAAATCTCGTGAATAAACATCACTTGCATACCATTTGCTCCAGTGGCAATTGTCCCAATATTGGCGAATGCTGGAACCGGGGAACGGCCACTTTTATGATTTTGGGGGAAATCTGCACACGCAATTGTAAGTTCTGTGGAGTTACTTCCGGCAAACCGCTTCCACCCGATCCTGAAGAACCACTTCGCATTGCTGAATCGGTGCAGATTATGAAGCTGAAACACGCGGTGATTACCTCGGTCGACCGGGATGATCTGCCCGATTTGGGCGCCGGATTTTGGGCAAAAACCATCCGAATGGTAAAAGAGCTTAATCCGGAAACAAAAATTGAAGTGCTTATTCCTGACTTCCAGGGAAAACCGGAATTCATTCAGCAAATCATCAACGAATCGCCGGAGGTTATTTCACACAACCTGGAAACCGTTGAACGATTAACGCCTCATATTCGTTCAAGAGCCAAATACCAAACCAGCCTGGAAGTAATTCGGTACATATCAGAATCGGGAATCATTTCCAAATCGGGCATCATGCTTGGATTGGGCGAAACCGAAAATGAAATAATTCAGGTCATGGACGATTTGATCACCGCTGGTTGCAAGGTAATGACAATTGGACAATACCTGGCCCCAACGCTCAGCCACATTCAGGTTGTTGAATATATTTCTCCTGAAAAATATGAGCAATACAGGATTATTGGGTTGGAAAAAGGATTTACTTTTGTCGAAAGCAGTCCGTTGGTGAGGTCATCATACCGGGCAGAGCTGCATGCGGGAGCAAAGTAACTGAAGGATTGAACTACTGAAGGACTGAAGTTTGCTTCTTTGACAAAAAAATGACTATTAATGACCACAAATGATTTCAAATAGACTGGGAAATGGCAAATTTTAACTATGAAGACCTGGGGCTGAAAGACTATAAAGAATGCTGGGACTACCAGGAAATAATTCATGCTACTGTAGTCGCTGACAAGCTTTCAGGTAAAAGAAGCAGTGAAATCAACCGTTTTCTGTTGGTTGAACATCCGCATGTGTATACCCTGGGCAAAAGTGGCGACGAACACAATCTTTTAATCAACGGCGATTTCCTGAAAAAAATCGATGCCGTTTATTATAAAATCAATCGTGGCGGCGACATCACTTATCATGGTCCGGGCCAGTTGGTTGGATATCCGATAATCGATTTGGAAAACTACAAAATCGGGGTAAAAGATTTCATCTATAAAATGGAACAATCCATCATTCAGACCATTGCCGAATACGGACTGGATGGAGCCTTGAAAGATGGAGCAACCGGAGTGTGGCTCGATTCAACCATTCCTGCTAAAGCCAGAAAAATATGTGCCATCGGCGTGCGGATCAGCCGCTATGTTTCCATGCACGGATTTGCGCTGAATGTGAATACCGATATGCGCTACTTCAGTTATATCAATCCATGCGGGTTTTTAACTTATGGCGTTACTTCCATCGAAAAAGAACTTGGCCACATAATCGATATGCAGGAAGTAAAAGAGATCGTAAAGGCAAAATTCAACGAGGTTTACTAATTGTTTCTCTGTTCATTACACAATATTTCTGACCTTCAAAATGCTCTGTTTCACCAAATCGTTCAATTCCTCGGGTTTCATTTCTCCGGGATAGATTGCAGGTAAGAACTCGATAGAAATTCTTTCGCCTTTTTTAATCTTTTTGGCACCCGACGACATGGCTTCATAGGCTCCTGTAATGGCAACAGGTACAATTGGTATATTGAGCTCAGTACTCAAAATGGCGTATGTTTTTTTGAACTTTCCCATCTCTCCGGAAAGTGTACGTGTACCCTCCGGAAAAATCAGAATCTTTTTGCCTTGTTTTACCACTTCAGCCATTTTCTGGATGGAATGCTTCAAATCCTTCGATAAATCCATCACAATGACATTGCTCCTACTGGCCAGATAACGCCGAATCCAGCTTTTCACATGATCTTTTTTGGCATATGAAAAGGTATTTTTCAAAGTCGGTTTGTCGAGGTATGAAAGCACTATAAACGCGTCAAGTTTACTTTCGTGGTTGGGTGCAAAAAAGCATGGTCCATCCGGAATATGCTCCATTCCTTTTCCCTCGAACTTGAAGAAAAGTTTGAAAAAACCACGAACTGAACTGACAATTGGTCCAAGCAAAAAGGATGTTTTGGGCAGAATAACATCCGCATCATCTTTCAGATCGCCTGCCCAGGTTGATTCAGTATCGGTTCGGTGAAAAAGCTTGTTGTGCTGTATGTGTTCGGCAATCTTCCGGATGGAAGGAAATTTCAGTAATTGCTCCTCATCAAATTTGATCCCAAAACTTTTTTCAATAAAGTCGATCAGGCTTAATTTGCTCAGCGAATCCATCGAAATATCGAATACCAGGTGGTGATCGGGCAGAACATCCATATCGACCTGACTTTCAATAAAGGATTTAATGGCATGGTATTCAGGAGTCTGTGGTGCCTCCGAAGCATTTCTTTTTTCGTCTTTCTTTTCGAGCAACTCCGGAAGTTTAAAACGCTGAAGTTTAGACAGGCGTGTGCGCGGCAATTCGGTTGAAATCAACGTAAACTGCATAATCCGCTTGTAAGAACTTAGTTCAGCATTGAAAGGAGAAATCACCTTAGTGCGAAAATAGTCATCGATATTCTCCACCCCGTTTTCAGTCAGAAACCCAAAATCAGGAAGAATTACCGCATGCAGCATTTCATTGTGCATAAACACTCCGGCTTCCTTAATTGCTTTTGAAAATCCTTCCAGCTTCATCTCCAACTCAACCGGATTGATATTTTTCCCGTTAGGCAACACGATAATTTCCTTTTTCCTGCCGGTAATGTAGAGAAATCCGTCCTTGTCGAGGTAACCCAGATCGCCGGTATGCAGCCAGCCGTCAACAATTACATCGGCTGTTTCTTCGGGCCTGTTGTAATAGCCTTTCATGATGCTGGGCCCTTTGGCAACAATCTCACCTTCGTGAATTTCCACCTTCAGACCGGGTAATGCTTCGCCGGTGGAACCGATTTTAACCCGTCCGGGTCGCGGAAATGTGATCATGGGGGCAGCTTCGGTCATCCCAAAACCTTCCAGAATATCGAAACCTATTCCGTAGAAAAAATGGCCAACTTCTTTATTCAGAGCTGCACCACCGGCAATCATATACTGCAGATGGCCTCCAAATCCCTGATGAACTTTACCGAATATTTTTTTACCCAGTTTGCGGTTTTTGGTTTTCAAAACCAGCCAAAGCAGCGACCGTCCAACAGCACTTTTATCGATTTTTGCCTTGATTCCACGGTACATAAGTTCGTACAGACGTGGAACACCAAGGAAAACACCAATCTGGTTATCCGCGAAAGTTTTCATCAGGTCGGCCGATTGCATCGATGGAGCCATGGCAATGGTACTTCCAACAAATAAAGGAACCATCATGGATCCGACCAGTGGAAAGACGTGATGCAAGGGTAAAAAAATCATGACCTGCCTTTCAGGAATATAAATTTTGCAGTTGATAACGGCAGCCATGTTTTCGTGAATGTTGGTGTACGACAACATCACACCTTTCGGGCTACCGGTCGTTCCTGAAGTATAAATAATTACTGCGGTGGTTTCGTTATCATCCGGTCCAATCCACTGGCTTTCAGGAATGGTTTCATCCGGAATGATCTCGTCCCAAACGATAATCTGAGGTTTGTGCGTGGTTTTCTGATCGATTTTGACCAGCGATTCGGCCATACCCGAACTGGTAAAAAGCAATTCTGGCTGACAATCGTCAATGATATAAGCCACATCTTCTGCCGAAGCCAAAAAGTCAATTGGAATAGCGATGCAATTGTTTTGCAGTGCTGCATAAAAGGCATACAACCAGGCCGGGCAGTTCTCGGCATAAATGGAAACTTTGGAATACCCTTTTCCTTCAAAAAGTTGAGCGTACTGTTGCACATGCCTGAACAACTGGCGGTAAGAAATATCACCCTGGGCTGTAATCAGCGCTTTTTTATCCGGAAACGAACGGTTTA
>Ga0209261_10000239_pt1 | contig 15096 bp, 18 predicted proteins | sample DOMMetBare1Fresh_FD_187470 | JGI IMG/M metagenome (GOLD analysis project Ga0209261, IMG submission 187470) | Wetland sediment microbial communities from St. Louis River estuary, USA, under dissolved organic matter induced mercury methylation -... | ecosystem: Environmental > Aquatic >...
ACAAGAACAAGCTACTAAACGAATTAAACTCTACAAAAGTGAAGCTCTTCTCCATTATTTCACATGACTTGCGGAGTCCGTTTAACTCCATTTTGGGTTTTCAGGAACATTTGATCAACGAATATTCCAATCTGAGTGATACCGAACGGTTTGATATGCTGCATAAAGCACATTCTTCATCCAAACAGGTTTACACACTGGTTGAAAACCTGCTAAACTGGTCATTGCTTCAGACGAATGCCATTCAATATCAACCCGAGAAGTTTAACCTGTATGCCATTGTAAACGAAAAGTTAAGTTTGTATCAAACCCAGGCTGAATCAAAGGGAATTACTTTTAAAGTAGATATTGCAGAAGATTTGTCTGCTTATGCCGACATTAACTTATTACAAACAATCATTCGGAACCTGATAACCAATGCCATCAAATTCACATCAAAGGGAGGCCTTATATTAGTTAAGGCTGTGAAAACAGATGATTGGCTGAATATCTCGGTCTCCGATTCTGGAAAAGGAATGACGGCCAGTGACATAAAGGCATTATTTAATCTCGAGAGTCTTAATTCGACAAAAGGCACAAACGGTGAAAAGGGAACCGGGCTCGGATTGTTGTTGTGTAAAGACTTCATCGAGAAAAACAAAGGTCAGCTGACCGTAGAAAGCGAACCGGGAAAAGGAAGTAAATTCAGTTTTACCGTTCCAGCTTCATTGTAAGTTCGATTCCTCAATTTCTCAATTCCTGATGATATTTAAATTCTGGTATATTTGCCGGATATTTTTCCAATTAAAAAGCGATGTTTAAATCACTTATTTTTATCACTTTAATTTTTTCTTTATCAAATTTATACGGTAAAGCTCCCGTGTTTAAGTCGGAAAGCTATGACCTAAAACCTCATAGGATTATTCGTACCTGCTGTTCTTTTGGGACCGAAATGGAGATGGTTGCCATCCCCGGAATAAAGCTCACTGAGATTACAAGTCTCAACAAAATTGGGACACATCATTATTTAGGTGACCAAAGTGAAGAAAACGGAATCGTGTATACCCGTCGTGGCGGATTTATTGATATGGGGCACCTGCGCGATCAGGCTGACTGGACAGCTTATCTGTATCTTCAGCTATCCAAAAACAAATCGGCTGGAAAACTTGAAATGATTCTGGGATACGAGGGCGGCGAAAAAACCTTGAATGTAAAGATACCTGCCAGCATGAATGATAACGATCTGATTCTGCTTGCAGGAAAAATCACCTACGATTTATCGGTATGGCACGAAATAGCGACCTGGTTTGGCGCATCAACGATTCCATTTATTCCTGAACGATATTCCAGCTTCTCCATTGAAGATGCGTTTTCAAATTTACTGGGAGTCAACATTGGCATTAAAGCCTTGCAAAGCGAGTTACCTTATGAACAAGCTGTTACCAAAATAATTGACGAGACATTAAGAAATATGGATGTGGTCTCAAACGAAGCCGAAACATACCTGGCCATGGAATCTGTCAGGGATATTTGGTGGACCCGAGAACGGAAACTACCCAGCAGCCGGGTATTGCTAAAACGGGAAATCCAGGTATATCCATGCCTGCAGCCTTGGCTGGTTCCAGGCTGGAAGAGCGACAACAATGAACCCATTGAATTAAAAGTTCCTGAATTTACGGCTGGAGGTGATTCGCTTAACGATTTATATGAATTGGAATTCAGGCTAAACTACAAATTTCCATTTCGTAAAATATTTCCTGAAAGAAAAGACAGAAACATCACACAAAACGATTTCGACCGTTTGTTGGCCAGAGTAGCTACTGAGTTATCCAAAAAAGAAAGCAGAGTCCGTTAATTATTTTCCATCCAGGCTTTGTCCGGATCAGTCTTTTTATTCCGAAGTATCCTCGACTGAAGTTCAAACGTTCGTATCCGGTCTTTGTATAAATTGTGTTCGTTTTGTTTGGCCACAGTAAGCGCTGCATCAGTATTATCTTCCCACCGGCGGCACAAATAAATTGGCTGATAGATTCTTCCTATTTTGTATTTTCCCGATATAGCCAATCCCAAGGCATAGTCTTCACCATAACTCACATTCGGCACTCTTAATTCGCGGATAACCGGCGTGTAAAATGCCCGTGGAGCCCCCAGCCCATTGATTCGCAAAGCGTTGTTTGGACCATTCTCATCGGTCCATTCGCGGTGATCAATTACTCCCGGTGGTATCTCCTCCAGATTAAAATTCGTCATCCGGTAGCTGCCAATCACCATGGCACAGTTTTCCTCGTAAAACTTGTCGACAATAATCTGCAGCGTATTCTCATCAAAATACAAATCATCACTATCCAGCTGAATGGCAAATTTACCACATGCCGGATGAAAAACCGCTTCATTCCAGCAACCTCCAATTCCAAGGTTTTTACGTTCAGGAATAATATGAATCAGCTTTCCCCACGATGCATATTCTTCGAGTATTTCTGAAGTTCCGTCGTTTGAATAATTATCAACGACTATCAGGTTAAAATTAAAACTTGTTTTCTGAATTAATACTGAAACAATGGCATCGCGAATAGTTTTTTCACGGTTTCTGACAGGTATGATCACCGTAGCCTCCACTTCGAATGGTTCAGTCAGGATGGTTTCAGGAAAAGGCGCCAGTAGTAGCGCTCCGATATCACGAAGATGAGCTGTACAAACCTGCTCCATTTCCAACTGACGATCGCGGACAGAAGTTTTCACATAGTCAAATTGCTTTTCGCCTGACGTGCGTGTATCTGTTTCATACACTGTAAATAAACATTCCGGAATATGAACCAACTCTCCCATCCGACTGGCGCGAAGCCTGAGTGCATAGCCACCTGCATATTTCAGCATTTCGTAATTTTCGTATCTGAATGCTTTTAAAACTTCAGCCCTAAAAAATCGTACCGGCCCGAAATTAAAATCATCGCGTAGGCTTCCCAACTGATAATTGATAACCGGGTGCGGAGTTAGCTGTAATCCATTCTCTTCAAAGAAATCGGCATAAACCATTGGTGCATCCGTATTTTCAGCTACCTGAAACAGCCTCTCAATAGCTCCCTGTTCCAGTGCAAAGTTTGCATCACCAAGTGCCAGAAGTGCATAATCAGATCGGATCAACTTAGCAATCTGTCTGATTGTTGAACACGAACTGTATTCTTCGGTCACAATTTGTTCACAGTTTACAAGGTCGACCTGTTTTTTTGTCAATACATACACCTTCTCCACCAGCTCAGATTCTCTAAATTGGTTGATTAGATTTTGACTGGCCAATTCATCACTAAAAACAAAAAAACAATCAACATTTCTGTTCATGTCTGGTCTGTTATCAATTTAACACTTTCACCTGAAAGGTAACATTCAAAATCAGTTCGTTTACCTCCAAAATGAAGATTTTCATTTTTAATGTAATTTACGAGTATTTAGCTTAAAAACGAAAGCATTTGATTCAGTATTGTAAAAATATTTTCTGAAGGTTCTAAAGAAATCTCTTTTTTTGAAATGCTTCAATTTCAACTTTCACTTACATACAAACTTAACCACTTTGAATCAACCTGCCGCGATTAGTTTCAAACGGTCTCAATTAGTTCAACAGTCATTTACATACTCGAATTTACCGGAAAAATGGATGCTGAATAGGATTCTAATCGTATTTATTTTTCGTCACAACTGCTGAATTAACTGTCAGAATATCTACAAATTAAATTAATCATTTATTGATATTCATTCCATTTGTACAATTTCTAAATTTATATATCTTTGCCGCGTTCAGAAAGCTGAACAATTCATACGAGATAATTTATTTTAAAATATAATACACTTGGCAAACCAAAGTGCAACTTTAATGTTACTTAGGTAGCTTCTACAAAGTTGGTTACTTTGGCAAGCTCATGGTTTATTAGGTTTAGTTGGTTTAGGTTAGTTTCCCGTCGTAACGGGTGAAAAGGCTGTCAGAGGACAGCCTTTTCTATTTCCTAAAATGGTGCTTCCCTGCTGACTTTAGTTTTTTTATAAATTTGCGAGCACCATTTAGTATTTGAATATCATCACAATTGTAAAAAATAGATTTTCTGATGGCACTGGAAAAAGGAATATTTCAACGCACAGAGTTGTTGTTTGGAAGCGAAAAGATGGATCAGATTTCCCAAAAGAAAGTGATAATTTTTGGGATTGGAGGCGTTGGAAGCTGGTGTGCCGAAAGCCTTGTACGGACAGGAATCAGGCATTTGACGATTGTTGACTCTGATTTGGTTTGCATCACCAATATCAACCGCCAACTACATGCTACGGTACAAACAGTTGGAGAAGTTAAAACAGATGCCTTGAAAAAACGACTGCTTGAAATCAATCCGTCGGCCGAAATACAAACCATTCAACGAATATATGAATCTGCCACTTCGGAATCGTTTGACCTGGAATCTTACGATTATATTATTGATGCCATCGACAGTCTAAGCAATAAAATTGACTTGATCCGTAAAGCCACCCGCACCAAAGCCGTATTCTTTTCGTCGATGGGTGCTTCCCTGAAAATTGATCCGACCCGTATACGGGTGGCCGAATTCTGGAAAGTGAAAGGCTGTCCGCTAGGACATATTGTTCGCAAAAAAATACGGAAAGGCGATTTGCCAGCCAAAGAATTTTTATGCGTTTACAGTGAGGAACTGCTCGAAAACAAAGGCTCTGGAGCATCTTGCGGAACCGATAAATGTTTGTGCCCAAAAATGAAAAACGCGCCGGGCGATCCGGAACTGGCCGATCACGAATGGTGCAGCCAGAAAGCCGTAATCAACGGAACAGTTGCACACATTACTGCTATCTATGGATTTACGATTGCAGGATTAGTGATTCAGCATATTTATAACGAAAACTAAACGAAAGCAAATGAGTGAATTTGATGCCCGGGCCCGCGATTGGGACAAAGATAAAATGCACTTGGATCGCTCGGTGGCCATTGCTGCTGAACTGGAAAAGATGATCCCGATTCAACCTTTTATGAAAGCGCTCGAATACGGAGCAGGTACCGGAATTCTGAGTTTTCTCCTGAAGGAGCGTTTTTCTGAAATTACCCTGATGGACAATTCCAGCGAAATGATTAAAGTGTGTATGGAAAAGGTTGAATATCATCAAACAAGGCACATTTTACCCATATGTTTTGATCTGGAGCGCAAGGATTTTGATGGAACTTTTGACGTCATTTATAACCAAATGGTTTTGCATCATGTGGGAGATTATGAAAGCATTATCGGCACATTTTATTCCATGCTAAATCCGGAAGGATATTTGGCTATTGCCGATTTATATCCTGAAGATGGCTCTTTCCATGGACCCGATGTACAAGTTCATTTAGGCTTTGATCCGGAAAAGTTATCCGAATTACTTCGGAAAATTGGTTTTAAAAAAGCCGAATACAAAACCGTTTTCGAGGTAAAAAGGGAAACAGGATTAAAATATCCCGTGTTTTTGTTGGTGGCAAAAAAATAATTAGGAAAGAGTGATTGGTCATTAGAAAAGAGCAAAGGAACGAGAAACAAGGAATAAGGGAAATTTGATTTTAATCTTTTCCCAATGACTAATGACTTTTTTCCTTTGCTGGTGTTAGCTGGTCAGAATCCTTTCAATTGAAGAACGTTCTTTTTCAGAAAGAGAATCCATTTCCTCAAGAGCATGCTGAATTTTAGTTTTAAAGTTCCAGCAAGTCATTTGGCGTAACGAAAGTCGGCGACCAAATTCGTACGACGACACATCTTCTTTTCCTTTACATACCTGATAAGCAATATAAAAAGCTTTGCTGATCGGGAATTTAACGCCATGAAAAACGGTTCCGTTCGTGGCTGTTTCTTTGGCTTTGCATTTGGTACAACGTCGCGAGAATGATTCCTGTCCCGGACACGAATTGGTATTGCCGCACTTCTTGCACACAAAACCATTCACCCATTTAATTCCAGCCAAAAATTCGAGGCACTTTTCGTCATTGGAGAACATCTCTTCAAGCTGTTCAGGACTAAGGCTATTACTGAATAGGACACCCATAATGAATTATTCTTGCTGCAAATGTAAATATTTTAGTGTCACTAAAAAGATTTAGGTGTCACTAATGCGATTTATTTAATCTCTTTTATTAGTTTTGCAGACAAATAGTATAAAAACAGACATGGAAAACAATTTCGAAACTAGACCAGGTACGGGAACATTTAAAGAGAATTTGAAAACATGGAAATTCTGGAGACCCTTTTTAAGCATTGCTATCGGAGCAATTGCAGGCTTTTCTTACTATCACTTTGTCGGTTGTAATTCAGGAACCTGCGGCATTACCAGTAGTCCTTACATGAGTACCATCTGGGGTGGAGCAATGGGTTACTTTCTGGTAAACAGTCCATGTGCCAGAGGCAGGTGCTAATAATACAGTATCCAGGAATATTTTAAAAACGAGCAAATTCGCATATCAACAACACGGATGAATATTTGACATGCAGCTTTCATTCGAAAAAAATTATCACTCATGAAAAAAACAATTATTTTATTTTCTCTTGGATTAATAATGCTATTAAGCAATTGTAATGCAAGCACTTCCGGCAATACAAACAGTACTCAAAACACCTCTGCCGGAAATGTAATCGTATTAACCAATGAAGTCTTTAAACAAAAGATCTTTAATTACGAAAAGAATAAAGAATGGAAATTTGAAGGAGACCTACCGGTCATCATCGATTTTTATGCAGACTGGTGTGGCCCATGCAAACTATTATCGCCACGCATTGAAGAAATTGCAAAAGAATATGCCGGAAGAATCATAGTTTATAAAGTGAATACCGATGTTGAACAGGTTCTTGCCCAAAATGTGGGAATTCAGAATTTGCCAACCCTGCTCTTTATCCCTGTAAAAGGTCAGCCGAAAGCCACAATGGGTGCCTTACCCAAGGAAACGCTGGTGAAAGCAATCCAGGAGGTTTTACTGGTGAAATAATTCACAGAAATTGCCGGGAAGCAATTATTATTTAGCTTCCCGGCAATTTTTATCTGTTTAGTTATTGCAACCTTTGCCCTTATTTCCCTTGCCTTTCCCGCCTTTTCCTTTACCCATTCCATTTCCCTGGCCGTTCATGCGGTATTGTTTGCCTTTTTCCATCGCAGAACTCACAATCAGGTCGTACTCAGCCTGACTGATATATAATGGAGGATAAACAATTCCCAAAGTTGTTAGCTGACGATTAAAAGCTCTGAGGTGGTTACGCGAACCTTTAAGCAGATTTTCAAATACCAGGCTGACATTCTCATTTACTGTACCGGAAAGGGCCAATATAAGATCCTTTATGTCCATTTCTTCGATTAAAGCGCCTGTTTTATAGGCCTCCTCGATGGATACACTTGCTTTGGCAACCAGATCGTTATATAATTTCTGAACTGCAGCATCGGCAAAAATACCTGCTTCGCCAATTGAAGTTTCAGTTGAACCATAGTTTGTAAGAAGCAAAACAATGGCATTCAGGTGGTTATTTTCTGCAGCCGAAATGTTCGTAAAAACCTGACTTCCCCATTTCTTAGCAAGGAAAGCATAAACATCGCGGGCCAGTTTTTCCTCTTCTTTCATTTTCAATAAAGAAGCTAATTCGCTGTCAGTTAAATCAGAGGTTTCAATCAACGCTGATTTCAGATTGGCTTCAATTACTGAAGTTGTTCCATCTCCTAAAACACTTAAAATACTTGCATACTGCACATTTTCAGCATTCATGTTGTCTTTTTGGCATGAACTTGCCACTAATAATGAAGCTGCAATAAAACCACTTATCACGATACTTTTCATATTTGTTTTCATAATAATACTTTATAATTTTTTATACTACTTTTTTTGAAGGGCTTCATAAGTGTCGCAAATCCCATTTAAATTGGCATCAACAAAGTTCGCTCCCTTTCCTTTTCCCTGTTTCTGGCCTTGTCCTGATCCGGTTCCAGTGCAAGTTCCATTACCTTTCCCTTTTGAGACATTGGTTGTGCGATTTTCGTACGTATCGCAAATGCCATTTTTGTCGGCATCAACAAACGAAGCACATTTGCCGGTTCCGTTGCAATTACCATTTCCCTTTTTTACAATTGGATTTTGAGCATTTGCAAATGCCATTGCCACCACGATAGCGAATCCTGTTAAAAAAATCTTTGTTTTCATCTTTTCTAATTTAAAATGTTAATAATATCTGATTCTAAATAACTGTATTTTAAGACTTTAATATCTCACACGTCCACCCATTCCTTGTCCCTGACCTCTTCCCTGACCAGAACCATTTCCATGTCCTGAACCTTTCCCTTTTCCTTGTTTTTGCATTTGTTGCTTCTGATTTTCACCATTTATTTGATGCATGATCAATTGCTTTTGCTGATCGGCACTTAGCACAGTTAAAACAGTATTCTGATGATTTTCAATCTGCTTATCCATTTGTTTTCTGATTTCAGCCTTTTGCATCTTCCCCGAACTTGACTGCATTTTTCCCTGAAGTTCACTCATTACTTGTCTATGTTGAGCTTCCATGGAAAAAATTCTTTCTTTTTGATATTCACTGAGTCCTGAAATAAAATTTATAACTGATTTCTGATATTCAGGATTCAGCTTTTTAATTCCATCATTATTATGACTTGAAAAAGCTAGTCCGGAAGATAGAATTAAGGCAAGGCAAAGCCCGGCAAACCGATTAAACCGACTTGTTTTCATAATTTAAATTCAAAATGATTTTTTATTGGTTACGCCATCGTCCTCCCTGATTTCCGGGCCGTGGAAGGTTTACCTGATTATCCTTGTTGAGCATCGACTGAAATATTTCGTGCAATTTTGTTTGTTGTTCGGCGGTACATATCTTTTTCATATCCAGGTAAAAAGTGGTAGTTACCTGCTTGAGTTCGCGGTGGTTATTCCCGACTTCTGATGCCATCTGATTGAGACGAGTATTGTCAGGATTTTGAGTTCCTAGCTCCTTAATCAATTCTTCGCGCAATTGAGCCAGATTCATTTCAATGCCTCTGGCCGTTCGATTAAAAGTGCGGTTAATTTCGCGAAACTGATCAAGCTGTTCAGCGTTCAGGTTGAGTTGATCCCTGAAAAAGCGTGTACGCTGTTCTCCCGGTATCGCATTCTGGTTTTCCTGTTTCGCTTCTGTTGTTTTTGCTTCCGTCATTCGGTGAAAATAGAATGAACCGATAGTAGAAAGATTCGTGGCAACCAGGATAACGATGATCCAGATTAATGTTCGGTATTTATTTGCTGCGTTCATAATTCGTCCAATAAAAATGATTCAATCGGTTCAGCTGCAAAGTCGTTGAGCATTTGGACATTACTGGTTGCCCGTTGATTTGCTTTCGTCGATGAAGCATTGCTGCCTAATTTCAATCCGCCATAAATTCCGGCAAGAAGAACGAGCGAGAAAAAAGCTGGTTGCGCCAGTCTTGCCCATTGACTTTGCGTCTGGTGTTCATCTTTTTCATCCAGACGAGCACTTAATCGGGTATAAAAGAAAGGCGATACTTCCGGATTCTTTTCCTTCTCGATGATTTGCATTCCGTCCTGCAGGAAAGCCAAAAAGCTACGGCAATCGGCACATTCCTCCAGATGTTTTTCAACAGTAGTCCTTTTTTCAAATGACAATTCGTTGTCGAGATAAAAAATCAGATCTTTATGGATGCACTCGTTTTTCATAGTTTGTTGCTTTTAATGTAAGACACCTTTCGATTTAAAAACTTGCATTCACACGCACTTTTTTTTGTAACAATCTAAAAGTTGTTCCTGCAAATTCTTCTTTGCCCGGTGAATCAACGACTCAACCGATGCTAAAGAGATTTCCATGATTTCAGCAATTTGCTGGTAGGGAAGTTCTTCGTATTTATTTAGTGTAAAAGCGATTCGTTGTTTTTCAGGTAGCCTATCAATAGCCCTGTGCAACAATTCTTTTCGTTGCTGATCGGTAATGTTCCGGTCAGGCTGATCACCATGGTTCTCCGAAATTTCACTTGCACGGTTTCGTCCGCCGGTGAACGTCTCCTCAATAGATTGGAAAAAGCGGTTTCTTTTATTCTTGCGGATTTGATTCAGCGACCGGTTGGTAGCAATCCGGTACAACCATGTTGAGAGTTTCGAATCTCCCCTGAAATTTTCGGCGGTCCGGAATATTTCCAGAAATACGTCCTGAGCCAAATCTTCCGCGTCGGCTTTGTTATGGACAATTCCCAGGCAAGTATTCACAACCATTCGCTGGTAGTTTTCTACCAGTATTTGGAATGATTTCCGGTCTCCTTGTTGAATTCCCTTGATGAGTTGGGTTTCGTCCATTCGTATTTGTCAAATGTGAATTTGGAATATTTGACACCACAAGTTGAGAAAACTTGCACCAGGAATCACATTTTAACCTTTTTTACTGATTTCGAGTAATTCTTTGTGATTGACAACCACGATGTCTTTCTCATTCAGTTCAATCAAACCATCCTTTTCAAAGCTTTTCAGTAGTTTGACGGTACTTTCGGTCGAAATTCCGGCAAAGTCGGCCATGTCTTTTCTCGAAAGAAGCTGAAATATCTCCGGATTTTCAGACTTCAGGCTATCTACATATAATAAGGTATCCGCCATCCGGCCGTTCATCTGTTTATACATCACCGTTCGAAGCGTATCAAAAAGGTTAGCATTTTGCTCGCAATACCGCTTGATCATCGTAAATCCAAATTGCCCGTTTTGCTTTATAACCGAGACAATTGCCTCTTTTTCAACTAAGAAAACCTGGCAATCGGTTAAGGCAACCGATGAATAATTGAATGTATTTTTAGTGAAAACGGCTGATAATCCAACAAATTCACCGGGCTTGATGATCCTCAGGTTGAAGTTTTTTGAACTTTCACCCTCCATGTATTGCTTTGCCAATCCATTGATTACAAACAAGGCATACGAAGCAAATGCACCCTGTTTGGTCAGATTATCGCCTTTGCGAAATAACACTTGAGTTTTACTTGCCTTTACCAATTCAGCCTCTTCAGGCGAAAGCATTTGAAAACAAGGCGCCTGAATGTCGCAAATAAATTCCTGATCGGTTTCGAGGATTGGTTTCATAAACTTTATTTTCCTGAATAAGAATTGCAAAGTTAGGATTATATCAATAAAAAAGTTGTTGAAGTTCAATTCAGGAGCCGATGCGCTTCTCTCCAAAAATCTTTATTCCATACAATCTGTACTGTAGTTTTGTGACATAACTTTTTAAAGTAAAGTGTCATGTTGTACACCAACTTAAATCACATTGAAAGTGCAGCTGAATATGAGCAAATACTTAAAGAAAATGAAAATATTATGCTCATCTGCGGACGAATGGGCCCTTTGTGTATCCCGGTTTACCGAATTGCGGAAGAATTGGAGGAAAAGTACAGTCATGTAAAGATTTATGATATGGAATATGATCATCCCGACTTGTTCTTTTTTCATGATTTACCTGAAGTCCAAAATTTTCCTGAATATCCATTCACTGTTTATTACAAAAAGGGGGAAATTATAAAAGCCACAGCAGGTATTCAAACCAAGGCGCAGATTCAGGCAATATTGGAAAAGGAATTCTCCGCAACCGTAAACGCTTAATAAATAAAGACACATGCAAACAACATTAATCGTAATAGGACTTGTCATCGTTGCGGTATATATTTTCAGAACTGTGGCTATGGCACAAATGAAAAAAACACCCATGGTAGCCGACCATGCAAAAGTATTGACACTTACCGAACAGAATTTTCAACAACAAACAAAGAATAAAGTTGTGTTGATCGATTTCTGGGCCAGCTGGTGCGCTCCCTGCCGAATGATGGCACCCGTTTTAAACGATGTAGCTTCCGAATTGAAAGGAAACTCACATGTTGGTAAAGTAGACATTCAGCAATATCAGTCGTTAGCCAATCAATTCAAAGTAAGAAACATACCAACCATGATCCTGCTAAAAAATGGCGCAGAGGTAAACCGTTTCGTCGGAATCAAATCGAAAGAATTTTTACTGAAGGAGATTGCGAAAGTGGGATAAAAAACGGTCAATAATTTTTCAAAGAAACGTCATGCTGAACTTGTTTCAGCATCTAAACTTTGATGAGACCCTGAAACAAGTTCAGGGTGACCGGAAACAAAATTTAAAATAATAATCAAAAATAAAACAATTCAAAACATGGAAAAAATACTAATCATAGGGGGGGTAGCGGCAGGAGCAACGGCAGCTGCCAAGGTGCGCCGCATTTCTCCTACTGCACAAATTACAATGCTTGAAGCAGGACCAGACATCTCATTCGCCAATTGCGGGCTGCCATATTACATTGGCGGCGATATCAAAAGCCGGTCGAAACTGATACTTCAGAGTCCGGAAAGTTTCAAAGAGCAATACGATGTGGAAGTACACATCAACACAGGTGTTTCGTCAATCGACCGGATTGGGCACAAGGTAACAACCACAAACAGTATTAATGGTACGCAAAAATCGTTTGAATACACTAAACTGATTTTGGCGCAAGGAGGCCGGCCAATCAAGCCAACTATTTCCGGAGCAGATCAGAATCACGTTTTTACGCTTTGGACCCTGGAAGATATGGATAAGATATCGCAGTATCTCGAAGAAAAGAAGCCAAAAAATGCGGTTGTTGTAGGTGGTGGATTTATTGGTCTGGAAATGGTGGAAGCTTTGGTGAAAAGAGGTTTGAAAGTAAATGTGGTGGAGATGATGCCGCATGTGATGGCCATCATGGAAGCCGAAATGGCAGGCTTCATTGAAAATGAAATGCTTTCGTACGGCGTCGGGATTCATACCAATGCCGGTGTTACTGAAATTGGTTCACGCTCTGTCAAACTCGACAATGGAAAAGTGCTTGATGCTGACATGGTTTTACTGTCGATTGGCGTTCGTCCAACGCTGCAACTGGCTATAGATGCAGGTCTCGAAATTGGCGAAGCAGGCGGATTGCTGGTCAATGCACAATTACAAACTTCCGATCCCGATATTTTTGCAGCGGGCGACATGGTCGAAATTGAGCATCGCGTAAACGGCAAAAAAGTACGCATTCCATTGGCTGGCCCTGCAAACCGTCAGGGACGAATAGCCGCTGAAAATGCGCTGGGCGGAAATCATCTGTACAAAGGTGCAATCGGAACTTCGGTAGTTCGCGTTTTTGAAGCGGTGGCAGGAATAACCGGTTTTTCGCTGAAACAGGCCCGTGCGGCCGGATTGGATGCCGATGCAGTTGTAGTTCACAAGGAACATCACACTTCGTATTATCCGGGTGCTGAAACGGTGACCACGATGCTGGTTTACGACCGTACCACCGGAATCATTCTCGGCGGACAAACTGCCGGGTACAAAGGCGCCGATAAACGTCTGGATGTGATTGCAACAGCAACGGCTGCAAAACTGACTGTCAGCGATATTGCCGACATTGACTTTGCCTATTCACCGCCCATCGGAACAGCCAACGATGCCATCAACATGGCCGCCTATACGGCTGAAAACCGAATTTCAGGATTTAGTCCATCGGTTTCGGTTACTGAACTGGATGCTTACATTGAAGGTAAAAATCCTGTATTTGTAGATGTTCGCGATGTTTTCGCATTCGAAAAAAGTCATGTGAAAGGTGCAATTCATATCCCATTGGAACTATTCTCAGAACAAATTCAAAATATCCCATCCGGACGCGCTGTCATTGTATACGACGAAACCGGTAAAAAAGGACATCAGGCTCTTCGCACATTATTGGGTGCAGCATACACGGATGTCACCAACATATCCGGCGGGCACATCTCGTTGCAACGACAGGCCCGTACTGTTAGTTTTAAAAACCTTGAAATAAACCTTCTTTCTGTTGAAGCAAAAACGTTGGAAGAAGAAACATCAAAAGCTGAAGAAAAGACAGTTGAAAAGGTAAAAGATGAAAATTCGCTGATTGTTATCGATGTGCGTACACCTGAAGAATTTGAGTCCGGAGCATACCCTGATGCCATTAACATTCCGCTGGATGAAATTATGGAACGCCTGGACGAACTGGGGGACAATGCCACTCGTGAAATTGTGGTGTATTGTGCTTCCGGAGCTCGGTCAGCTTATGCGCAACGAATGCTGAATCAGGTAGGTTACTCAAACGTGAAAAATGGTGGGGGAATTGCAGCTATGATGGCAGGTCGGAATACAAGACCTTCGGCTTCTGACACTTCAAATAAACCACTTATTGTTGATGTTCGTACAACTGAAGAATTCCGTTCGGGAGCATATCCGGGAGCTGTTAATATTCCACTTGATGAATTACAGCTGAGGGTGATTGAATTAGGAAGCAAGACACGTGAAATAACTCTTTACTGTGCATCGGGAGCACGCTCAGCCTACGGACAAAGAGGTTTGCAACAAATGGGCTTTACCAATGTGAAAAATGGCGGTGGAATCATGCAAATGATGAGACAACGATAATTCATACCTGAATTTCCAAATAGAACAATTAATAAAAAATTTAAATCGAATAAGAATGTTATCAGCAATAAAAAAAATCCTTGGCTTTGGTCCTAAAGTGGATCTTTCTGAATTAGTAAAAAATGGCGCAATTATTCTGGATGTCCGCACCAAAGGTGAATATGGATCCGGTCATATCAGGGGATCCGTCAATATCCCGGTTGATCAGTTGCAGAAAAATCTTCAAAAGTTTAAAGACAAAAATCGCCCAATAATTACTTGCTGCGAATCAGGAATGAGAAGTTATTCTGCCAAGGGAATTTTGACTTCAAATGGTTATACCAATGTCCATAATGGTGGTCGTTGGCTGAGTTTGAATAATAAACTGCGATAATATTTCGTGCAAATTAAATCCTGAATTCAATAACAATTCAGTCAGTTACAAAATCCAATTTGTCTTTAATGAAAAAAGTGCTAATTATTGGTGGTGGTTTTGCAGGGGTTCAAACTGCTATTGAATTGCAGAAAAGTAAACAATTTGAAGTTACTCTGGTTTCTGACCGCGACTATTTATACCTCTATCCGATTTCCATTTGGGTGCCGGTTCGCAATGCCGAATTCGAAGATGTAAAAGTTTCGCTGGCTGACATCCAAAGAAAATATCAGTTTGAAG
>Ga0209261_10000240_pt1 | contig 15019 bp, 12 predicted proteins | sample DOMMetBare1Fresh_FD_187470 | JGI IMG/M metagenome (GOLD analysis project Ga0209261, IMG submission 187470) | Wetland sediment microbial communities from St. Louis River estuary, USA, under dissolved organic matter induced mercury methylation -... | ecosystem: Environmental > Aquatic >...
TGAACAGGGGACGATCTCCTTTTGCCGTTTTGCAACACTCTCCTCACCAGCGCTGTTTGAAAATTGAATATTTGAATACATGCAACGACCATCGCGCGAGCGTGGACGCGGACGCGAGTGCCACGGGCTCTTACCCTCTCCCCTCGCGGGAGAGGGTGGCCGAGCAAGCGAAGCGCTGCGAAGGCGGGTGAGGGGGCAAACTTCAACGCAATTTGCGAAGCAATCCCCCTCACCCCGCTCAGTCTCGCATTCGCTCGACTTCGCCACCCTCTCCCGAGATAAGGGCGTTCACGCCCGTATTCACGGGCTATGGGGAGAGGGTAGGGAGCCCGCGGCGCGGGCTAACAAAACCAGACCGTTCGTGGATGCGGCAGTTCGATGTCGCGCGTTTTGGCAAAACGAAACCAAATGCGCTCGCCCCACCAAGGGCGGCGCTGCGGCGCTACATCGCAATGCCCTGCCGGCGCAGGAGCGCGTCGAGGAACTCGATCGCTTCGCGCGGCGCGTCGGCGCCGGCCTGCACCAGCGAGCGGATGTCCGCGTCCGTCATCGGGGCGAACACCTCGCTGATGCGGCGGCCCTGCGCGAGGAACTCGGCATCGCGCGCCATCGCCCGATAGGCCTTGCGGTAGGCCTCGACGATGGCGGCCGGTGTCGCGGGCGGCAGGCCAAGCCATTTGTCGGCGAGCAGCACGCCGCGCCAATAGTCGAAAGATTTGCGGGCGATCGGATCGAGCTTGCCGGCCAAGAGGTCGGACAAAAGCGGCGCGTTGGGGAATTCCGGGCGCGGCGTGAGCTTGCCGTCCTGCAGCCCGCCGCTCTGCACCAGCACCTTGAACTTGCCGCTGTCGATCAGGTGCTGCAGCGAGAACGCGTTGCTGGTCGCCGTCATGTCGAGCTCGCCCTGCTGCAGCGCCAGCATCAGCGCGCTGGTGCCGCGATAGCCCAGCACCCATTTGGCGTTCCAGCCGAGAAAGCCGATCCCCCAGGCCGCGATCGCCTGCCCGGAGCGCGGCACCGCGCTGGCGACCCCGATCGTCACCGGCGCGGCCGACTTGTCGGCCAGCCGCTTCTCGGCGGCGCTGTCCATGACGATCATGGAGCCGCCGCGTCCGATCCCGCCCACGAACTCGAACCGGGTCGGATCGTAGCGCGACTGCGGGGCGCGATAGCGGATCGGATCGATCTGCGGACTGTCGCCGGCGGTGGCGGTGAGCCCGTCGGGCCTGACCTGCTGGACGAAATAGTTGAGCGCCACGATGCCGTCGGCGCCCGGCCGGTTCTCGACGATCACGTTGGGATTGCCGGGCAGGTACTTGGCGAGGAACGGCGCCATCAGGCGGCCTGTGGCGTCGGTGCCGCCGCCGGCCTGCGAGCCGACGATCAGGGTGATGGTCTTGCCCCGGAACGTGACGGGCTCCTGAGTCAGCGCCGGAGTCGCGCCGAGCGCGAGGAGGAGCCACGCTGCCGTCTGCAATACGCTGCGCATGCCCGTCTCCCGGTCACCAGGAGAGCGGATGCTACACCGCTTGAACGGCGGAGCGGAAGGACGGCAGAGCTTAGTGCAGCGGCTGGTCGCGCTCGTCATCGCGGGTGTCGCGGCCGAAGACGCCGGGGATGCGGTTCTCGAGCACATGCCGGTAGTGCGGGCGCGGCCGGAACGGAACGGTCTGCCGGTCGAGCGCGCGCAGCGCATCCACGATGTCGTCGTAGCAGACGGGGGTTGCGCCCACAGGCCGCGACAGGGCGGCCACCGCTTCGGCTGCGCAGGCGCGCTTCGCCCAGGAGGCCAGGATGGCGCGTTTTTCCGACGCCGTCAGATCGGGGTCGCCAACGACGTCGTTTGGATGCGCAAACGCACGCGCCGGATCAAGCAGCGTGTCGAGATCGATCGGACCGTCGTTGCGCGGTTTGCGCTGCATGGGAGCCCTCTGGCGCTCGGGTGTCGGCCGTCTCGGCGGTGCAATGCTTCGAGCGCCGGCGCACGATTAGTCGGCGTGGCGCAGCCGATCAAGAGTTCACAGCAAAGAACTTCGCGTCGTGCTTAACCATTTGATCTCTTCAAGAACCTATAGCCATTGCGGGGCTGGACTGCCCGATCATCAGCCACGCGGCTGGCTCGCCCGCATGCCGAGCGCGCAGGCGGTCAGGCTGCCAGCCGTCAAGAGCAGGATGCCGGCCACGCCGGTGGCGGCGGCGATCAGGCCCGCGACCAGCGGCATCAGCACGAGGCCGAGCCGGTTGCCGGTGATGCGCATGGTCATCGCGGTCGCGCGCGCCTCGGGCGGAGCGACCGCGACGATGCCCGAGATGGTCAGCGTGGCCGCAATTCCAAGCCCGACCCCGATCGCGGCCGAGGCCGCGTACATGACTGGCAGCGAGGGCACCGCCATCAGGATGAATGCGGCGGCGCCGACGAGCGTGCTGATGAGGGTCAGCGGCAGGCGGCCGATGGCCTGGATCAGCCGCGCGTAGAAGACGCGCGCCACCAGCGCGGCGACCGCACGCACGGTCAGCAGGAGGCCGATGTGGCTGGCCTCGATGTTGCGCTCGGCGCCCAGCAGCGGGAGGTAGATCACCAGCAGGTCGCCGGCCGTCACCGTCACCACGCTGGCGATCAGCACGGCCGACATGCCGGGCCGCCGCAGCAGCTCGGCGAGCGGCACGGTGATCCCGTCGGTCGCCTGCGCCTGTCGCATTGCCGGCCGGACCGTGAGCGCCACGCCCATGCAGAGCACCGCCGTGATGACCCCGACCACGAACAGCGGCCCGGTGGCCGGCACCGCGACCCCACCGCCGATCCAGCCGACCAGGAAGGGTCCGAGCCCTTGCCCAATCGAGACCGCGACCATGTAGTGCCCGAAGGCGACCTCGCGTCCGCTCTCGCTGGCGCTGCGCACGCACAGCATCTGCTGCGCGGCCATCAGGAACATGTGGCCGGTTCCGAGCAGGATCGTGAAGGCAAGCAGATGGAGCGCCGATGCCGGCCACGCCCACAGGGCGACCGCGGACACGAGCATGAGCGCGCTGCCGATCCAGGCCGCGTGCGCGTCATGGCCGCGGTCGATGTAGCGGCCGATGCGCAGCGCGGTGAAAATCGGCAGGATGGCAAAACTGGCCGAGATGGCGCCGAGCCACAGCGCCGGGAGCCCGAGCTCAATGGTGCGGTAGGAAATGGTGACGCGCACCACCAGCACCACCACGTGGGTCACGATCACGTGGGCCAAGAGCGGCGCGAGCAGCGCCCAGTCGATGTCACGGCGGGCGATATTACGGAGGCCGGTGGGGCGGAACTCTTCGGTCATCGATCGACTTGCACGCCCCAGGTCGCGGTGGTGATCAGGTCCCTGCTTACTGGCTGGCGTCTCCCGTGCAAAGCCTAGTGCCCCGCTTCCGAAGTTCGTAAGTCGTCGCAGCACCCACTGACACGAACTTCGGAAGCAAAGGGGCACTAGCAAGTCAATGATTCTAGTGCCGCCTTTTCGATTTGAAGTTCCTAACCGAGTTTGCCGCAGTGTTAAAGGAACTTCAAATCGGCGGCACTAGGGAACGCACAAGCGGCATTCCGCCAGCGCGTGGGGTTCCAACAGGCTATCGCCGCAGTAGGTTGCGTCCGCGCTTGGCGATAGTGATGGCGCCGCGGCGGGTGGTCTCGAGCGCGCGGGTGAGCGCAAAGGCTGCGCCGCCAGTGGGCCCCGGGCGCACCAGCCGGTCGGCGAGGGCAAGGCGATCGCGCCAGATGTGATCGATCATCGGATGGTCGGGCGCCGCACACGAATCGACGCAGGCGAGGCCGGGCTCGGCGAGGAGAGCCGTGGTGGCATGCAGGATGAGCTGGACGCCGGGCGACGCGCGGGCGTGGTGCTCGTCGTAGGCGATCTTCCAGCACCAGGCAGCGTCGCCGCTGCGCAGCACGATCAGCGCCGCGATGGCGCGCCCCGCGAGCGAGAGCCGCACGATCTCGGCCTTGCCGTCGCGGGCGAGCGCCGGGATCGCGGCCTCCATGAAGGCGCGGATCGCGGGATCGCGCTCCGCGGCGGTGCCGGCGCGGCCTTTCCAGCCGGCTGCCTCGAGGGTGAGGAAGTCGCCGAGCGCCGCCGCGATCGCCGAGGGATCGCGCGCAATGTCCCACGCGACGGTGCCGTCGTCGGCGAGCCGCCGCAGCTGTCGGCCGAGCTCCTTGAGCTTCTTGCCTGGCAGCGCGCGCTCGAGGTAGTCGGCGTGCTCGCCGGTGGGCGCCAGCAGCGCGCGCTGGTGCGGCGCCAACGCGATGCTTGCGCCGCCGCGGCGGGCCAGCACGGTGTCGAAAGTGGTCGCGAGCGCGCCCGTCTGTGGAAACATCGGCAGCAGCATCAGGCTCGGCCTACGGCGCGCGAGGTGGTCAAGCCAAGCGCCGATCACGCTCTCCGCGGCCTCGCGGTCGACGAGCGGCACGCCGAGCGGAGCATAGGGATTGATCCAGCCGACCATGACCGGCCATGGCAGGCCATAGCGATGCCGCTCGATCCGCGCCGGGAACAGGCCAACAAGACGCGGCGCGGTGCCGCGCGACCAGATCAGGCCGGCGCCGACGTCGCGTCCGAACACGGGGGCGGCGGCGAGCGCGAAGGCGGGCTCGTAGAAGATGTTCGGCGCGAGCGCGCGATCGGCGAGCGTGCGCCATTCCGGGGTGATCGAAGCCAGCTCCGCCAACGGCCGCCACTCGATCGCGAGCGTGGATGAAATGGTCCCGTGCACGGATGCCTTCTCCGGCTAAGGGCGTCGAGCCCAGATGAAGACGTTGAAGCCGAGCTTGCGCTTGGCCACCAGCGCCAGCGTGAGCGTCTCGACGATCAGGGCGGTGGCGATCGAGAGTGCCGCGCCGGTCGCGCCGAAGCGCGGAATCAACAGCAGGCACAGGGCGATATTGATGCCGAAGGCCGACGCATAGACCAGCGCGCAGGCGCGCTGCTGCCCCAGCATGTTGAGAAAGCGTTCCATCGGCCCGACCGCGGCGCGCGCGACCAGCCCGACCGCAAGGATGAACATGAGATGGTGGCCGTCGCCAAAGCTCGGCCCGAACAGGCTGAGCAGCGGGCGCCCGAGTGCCAGGAGCAGCACGGTGACAGCGAGCGATGGCCAGAAGGTCCAGCGGATGACCTGAGCGAGAAAGTCATGGAGGCCCTGGTGATCGCCGGCCGCCTGATAGGCGGCGCAGCGGTGCGCGGTGGTGGCGGCGATCGAGAAGCCGATGAAGCTCACGAACGCCAGCGTCTTGGCAGCCGCGTAGTAGACCGCGACTTCGTCCGGCGGCCGGAACTGCTGCAGCATCAGCACGTCGGTATGCGCGAGCAACAGATAGAAGCTTTCCGCCATCAGGATCGGCAGCGCGGTTCCGATCCAGAGCTTGAAGTCGTAGGACCGCGGTCCCGCCGCGATGTGCGCGGCGAGCCTGCGCTTGAGGATGACGAGCTGCCCGAGCGGCGGCAGCCACAGCGCCAGACAGGCCAGCACCATGGCGGTCACGGCATCGAGCGGCAGGCCCGCGAAATAGGCCGCCGCCATGAAACCGGTGAGCACAAGCTGGCGCACGATGTAAGTCGGAACGATCCCGAGCGCGACCCAGTCGTAGGAGCGGGAAATGCCGTCCTGCACGTTCGACAACGCGTAGGCCGGGAGCGCCGCACAGGCGAGATAGAGCGGGATGACCGTATAGTCGTCGAGCCATGGCTGCAGCAGGCGCACCAGGCCGGCGCAGAATGCCGCGACCAGGATGGCGATGCCGACCGCGACCAAGCGGCTGCCGATGAGATAACCGCGCAGGTGGTCGAAGCGCTTGTGCTCGCGATATTCCGGAATGAAGCGCTGCGCCGCGGTGGCGAGGCCGAGATCGAGCGACTGTCCGATCAGCAGCACCCAGGTCCAGACATAGACGTAGATGCCGAACTCGAAGCTGCCCATCCAACGCGCGAACAGCACCTGCGAGCCATAGGCCAGGATTGCGCTTGCAACCCGGATCAGAAAGACGGTGCCGGCGAGGCGCTGGATCAGCATCAGCTCGCTGCCGCCAAGCCAAGTGCCGAGCCACGCCGACAGGCGCCGCCATGCGAGCGTCAGCCAGGGCCGTGCTTGTTGGGAGTCGGTCAGCGCCAAGACAGCCTCCGCGTGCCCGTTCCGGCGGAAGGGCGCTGGAGGCCTAGCAAGGAACCGTTAAGAATCGGTTGGGCGGTACCGTTCCATCGGCCGGATCAGGCCTCAGAACACCCAGAACGCGTCGGGCGGAAACTCCACGTGGTAGGATTCGTGGCGCAGCGGCGCGGAGGTGAAGGCCTGCACGGTGAGCGCGTCGCGCGTGAACACGACCTCCCAGCGTTCACCCACATACATCTGGGTCGTCACCGTCATCGGCACTCGGTTAGGGCCCGGGCCGCCGCCGATGCGGGTGCGCTCGACGCGAATGAGGCCGAGCGCTTGCGATCCGATCGACGCGCGCGTCTGCGTGATGCCGCAGATCTGGCAACCCATCACGTCGATCGACGCGCGCGTGCCGGCGTTCTCGATCAGCGTGCCGGGAAGGCGGTTGCTCCGGGCCATGTACTCCGCGGTGAAGACGGTTGCGGGCTCGTTGTAGACCTCGGCCGGCGGGCCTTCCTGCTCGATCGCGCCATCGTTCATCACGACGACGTGGTCGGCGATCGCCATCGCCTCGATCGGATCGCGCGTCGCGACCAGCGTACAGCTATCCAGGCTGGCGATGAGCTGCCGGAGCCAGGCGCGGGCCTCGGCGCGTGCGGTACCCTCGAGCGTCGCCAGCGGATCATCGAGCAGCAGCACCGGCGGGTCCCGCAGCAGCGCGCGCGCGATTGCAACGCGCCCGCGCTCGGCGGCCGACAGCTGCGGCGGCAGCCGGCTGCCAAGCTCGGGTCCACCGACCTGGTCGAGCGCCGTGTGAACACAGGACCGAATGTCCTCCGCGCCGGAGGCGCCGAAGCGGGCAGAGAAGGAGAGATTGTCGAACACGGTCCGCTGCTGCAGCATGGAGTCGGTCGGAAAGGCGTATCCGATGCCGCGCTTCTGGGTCGGCACCGCGACGCCGGCGGCTGCGTCAAAGACCGATCGCTGGCCGATGCGGATCGCGCCCGCCTGCGGCTCGACCAGCCCGGCCACGGCGCGCAGCAGCGCGCTCTTGCCGCTGGCAGCCGGTCCGACCAGCGCCACCGCCGAGCCGGGCAGAGCGGTCAGCGTCACACCTTTGAGAATTTCGCGTTCACCGGCGCTGAGCCGAACATCATGAAGCACTAGCTCGGCCATGCGACTGCCGACCACTACCGACTGGGACGCGGGCACCACTCTTGCGCTGCTGGCATCCATGGGTCAACTCCTCGTGCGAATGCGCTTAACCTGCAAATCCACCGGCGTCGAGGAAGGCCTGCTCCTCAGGCGTGCTCACGCGGCCGAGCACCGAATTGCGATGCGGGAACCGGCCGAAGCGCCGGATGATGTCGGCGTGCAACTCGGCCCAGCGGGCAAGCTCGGCATTGCCGAGCGTGCCAATGAGCGCGACGGCGCGTTCCTGGTCGGCCAGGGTTTCGGAGTGCTCGAAGGGAAGATAGAAGAACAGCCGCTCCGACGTCGGGATCGTCTGGTCGAACCCGCGCGCGATCGCGCGCTCGGCCGCGCCGCGCGCCAGCGCGTCGGTCGCGAAGGCATCCGCCTGGTCGCGGAACATGTTGCGCGGAAATTGATCGAGCACGATGATGAGCGCCAGCGCGGAGTCCGGCGCCGCTTCCCAGTCCGCCAGCCGACCGGCTGCCGCGTCGCGCCACAGCGCGGAGAATCGCGACGCGATCTCGGCATCGAGCGCCGCATCCTTCTTGAACCATTTGGCCGGCCCGGCCGCGCGCCAGAAGGCGAGCACGTCTGCCGCGCCGACATTGCCGCCGCCCGTGCTCACAGCCGCACCTTTCCGGTCGCGATCTGCTCGTAGAGCGCTGCGTCGATGCGCACGAAGGCCTTGGCGGCGGGGTCGTTGACATAGATCGGATCCTCGATCACGCGCGGATCGAAGCCCTGCTGCACGAGGTCGACCTTGCGGGTCTTGAACGTCGAGGTCATCTCGATATTGGTGCGCAGGCGCAGGAACACCGGCCGGGCGTATTCGGGCAGCCGTTGCGTCAGGTGCTCGCGAAAGGCCGCGAGGTTGAACGACGGCTCGGTCACGATCGCGGCCATGCCGGCGCGGCCGTCGCGACCGGGCACGTGGACGCCGTAGACATTGGCCGCAAGCGCGCCCGCGAATGCGCCGATCGCCTCCTCGACCTCGGTGGTCGATACGTTCTCGCCCTTCCAGCGGAACGTGTCGCCGATGCGGTCGACGAAATAGAAATAACCGTTGGCGTCCTTGCGCATGAGGTCGCCGGTTCGGAACCAGACATCGCCCTTGGCAAACACGTCGCGCAGAACCTTCTTCTCGGTCTCGGCGTTCGTCGCATAGCCCTCGAACCGCTGACCAGGCTTCGATGAGTCCTTGAGAATCTTGCCGATGACCTCGCCCGGCTCCTCGGGATCGCACTCGATGCAGAAGCCTTGCTCGTTGCGCACCGGCTGCTGGCGCTCCACGTCGAAGCGCACGACCTTGGTCGGGAACCGATGGGCCAGGAACCAGGGGATGCGGCCGACGGCGCCTTCCTTGCCCTCGAAGTTGAACATCGTGACGTTGCCTTCGGTGGCGGCGTAGAACTCGATGATCTGGGGAATCCGAAATCGCTCCTTGAATTCGCGCCAGATGTCGGGCCGCAGGCCGTTGCCGCAGACGAGGCGCAGCCGGTGCGAACGCTCTTTCGGATGCGGCGGTGAATTGACCAGGTACCTGCAAAACTCGCCGATGTATTGCACGAGCGTGCAGTCCCAACGCGTGATGTCGTCCCAGAACTCGCGCGCGGAAAACTTCTCGCGCAGCACCACCGCGCCGCCCTTGACCAGCACGGCGCCGGTCGCCAACAGGCCGCCGGCGGTGTGATACATCGGCAGGCAGTCGTACATGCAATCGTCGGCGCGTGTGTCCATCACGCCCGCGAAGGCGTGGCTCGCGAGCATCACGCGGTAGTGGTTCATGTTGGCGGCCTTGGGCAGGCCGGTGGTGCCGGAGGTGTAGATGAACAGCGCCTTGTCTTCGATCGTGAGCGCACGCTGCTCGTGGCCGGTCAGCATGTCGCCGGAAAATCCCTCGATCGCTTGGTCGAGCCGAGCGAGATTCGCGCTCGCCTCGCCATGCAGCCACCAGGTCGCTTTGCCGGTCAGGTAAGTTTGCGCGGTCTGCAGTGCGGGGAGGAGCTCGGCCGCCACGATGATGTGCTTGGGCGTGACGACGTTGATGCAGTGGGCGAGCGCCGGTCCCGTCAGGTTGGTGTTGAGCAGCGCCACCACACCGCCGACCCGGGTGACGCCGAGCCAGAGCGCCAGGAATTCCGGCCGGTTCGGCATCAGCAGGCAGACGGTGTCGCCCTTGGCGAGGTCCTGGGCTAGCGCCCAGCGCGCATAGCGGTTCGAGCGTGCCGCGAGCTCGCGATAGCTGAAGCGCTCGCGGTCGGAGAGGAGCGCCGGCGCATCGCCGTGCCGGTCGGCAAGCTCGTCGACCACCTTGGGAAAGGTGCGGGCCGGGTTGCGGGCGATGTGCGTGGTCATCCGCAGGGTGCGCAAGGCACCGCGCGCGCAAATCAGGTCAGCCGAGAGCCGGTCGATCATTTCCATGCCGCTTTCCATCAGCACGCAGGACGCGACTCACAGCCCGTTCAGCATCGGGCAGTCGGCCTTTGGTGGCAAGAGCCGGTCCCGGGCTTCTCCTGCGTCAGCGGTCGACACCGCCGAACGGGATGAGTGGGTTGTCGAACAGTGCCGCCCGGTCGGGTGTGTCGGGGGCGCGGCGCTCCAGGAAGGCGTCGAACAGCCGCGTGACCGCCTCCGGGGCGAGGTCGCGGGTGATCAACACCAGCCGGGTGCGCTCGTCGGCGTCGGGCCAGGACTCCAGCCGGGCCGGTGGATGCATCACGTGCTGGACGCCGTGGATGACCAGCGGGCGATCCGGCTCCTCGGCGATCTTGACGATGCCTTTGAGGCGCAGGAGCTTGGGGCCGTGCAACGAGCGCACGAGATCGATGAACATCTCGAAGGTCGCGGCCGGGATCGGCGTGTCGGTCGCCATCGTGAAGGCGCGGATGCGCTCGTCATGCCGGTTGGGATCGTGGTGGTGCTCGTGGTGGTGCGCCGCGGCCGCATAGGCCTCCTCGGCCAGCCAGCGTTTCACGTCCGGAATCTTCTGGTCGGGATTGTAGAGGCCGCAATCGAGGAGCCGTGATGCCGTGGCCTCGCCGGCGGCGGCATCGAGGATCGGGGCGGCCGGATTGAGCGCGGCCAGCCGTGCGAGCAGCGCGTCCTTGGCGCGGCGGCGCTCGGGCGCGTCGGCAAGGTCGCCCTTGGTCAGCACGATGCGGTCGGCGACCGCGACCTGCTTGAGCGATTCGATATTGTCGTCGAGCGTAGCCGCACCGTTGACGGCGTCGACGACCGTGACCACGCCGTCGATGCGGAAACGCATCACCAGATAGGGGTGCGCCATCGCGGTCTGCAGCACCGGCGCCGGATCGGCAAGCCCGGTGGTCTCCAGGATTACGCGGCGGAACGAGAGCCGGCCGTTGTCGAGGTCGCGCACTAGTGTTTCGAGCGCGGATACGAGATCGCCGCGCAACGTGCAGCACAGGCAGCCGCTCTGCAGCAGCACCATGTTGTCGTCGATGGCTCGCACCAGCAGATGATCGAGCCCGATCTCGCCGAACTCGTTGATGATGACGACGGTGCCGGCGAGCGCGGGATCCTGCAGCAGGCGGTTGAGGAGTGTGGTCTTGCCGGCGCCAAGGAAGCCGGTCAGCACGGTGAGGGGAATCGGCTCGGCGGGTCTCCGCGGGTCGTCGGCGTCGCCAAAGCTCATTAGCTCATTTCTTCTTGGCGTCTGTCTTCGTGTCTGTCTTCGGCGCGGCAGGCCTTGGTGCCGGCTGTGCCGCGGTCGACTGGGTTGCGGTCGCATGCGTTGCCGCCGCCGGGGCTGCCGGCGCGCGCACGATCTTCGGCCGCGGCCGCGGTAGCGGCACCAAAGAGCCGTCATCCGATCTGGCCGCAAGCTGGGGGCCGTTGCCGGCCGTTGCGGCGTTGGCGATCACGCCTTTCGCCTTGCTGCTCGTCGTGCTGCCCTTGGGCTCGACGGCATTGGGCTGCTTCTTGGCGGGCCCGGTGTGCACCGGCACCGGCTCGCCCAGGCGAGCCTCCTGCTGCAACAGGGCCTGCTTGCCGTCGGGCGCCCGCAGCGCCGACAGGAACACCGAATAGGCTGAACCCGATGCTGACGACAGGCTCGCGATGGCGGCCGAATCGTCCTCGTCCTCGCTTGCCTGCCGCTTGCGGTGCTTGCCACACATGTCGTCGCGCAGATTGGGCGGCTCGGCGTTGACTGGAGTGAGCCCCTCGACTGTGCCGAGCGCGGGCGTCAGCCACCCCAACCCGTTGGAGCTGAAACCGCGCTCCAGGAGCTGCGCAGCCTTGATGGCGCGTCCGGCCGATGACGGGGCCCCCAGCACGACCGCGATCAGGCGCTTGCCGTCGCGCGTGGCGGTCGCCACCAGATTGAAGCCGGAGGCGCAGATGAAGCCCGTCTTCATGCCGTCGGCGCCCGGATAGCGGCCGATCAGCGTGTTGTAGTTGCGCAGCACCTTCTTGCCCATCCGGATGCCGGGAAGGTGCCAGTAGTAGTCGTACTCCGGAAACTCCTTGATCGCGGCCCGCGCCAGGATCGCCATGTCGCGCGCGGACGTGACCTGCTCGTCGGCGGGCAGGCCGTTGGGATTGACGAAGTGCGACTGCGTCATGCCGAGACGCTGGGCGTGGCGGTTCATGAGCTCGGCGAAGTTCTCGATCGAGCCGCCGACGCCTTCCGCCAGCACGACCGCCATGTCATTCGCGGACTTCACCATCAGCATCTTGAGCGCGTTATCGACCGTGATCGTCGTGCCGACAGGAAACCCCATCTTGACGGGTGATTGCGCCGCCGCGTTGTGCGACACGGTGAGCAGCTTGTCGAGCGACAGCCGCTGCTCCTTCACGGCGCGCAGCGTCGCGTAGGTGGTCATGATCTTGGTGATCGAGGCCGGATACCACGGCTGGGTGGCGTTCTCGGCGTGCAACACCTTGCCGCTTTCGACGTCGATCAGAATCTGCGCCTCGGCCGCTGCGCGCGAGGATGCCAAGCTCGCCGTCACGCAGGTGGCGAGCGCGAAGATCAGCGTCCGGGTCGTGGTCGACTCATGCAAAATCATCAAATGCGCGGTCCGATCTCTGGGCGGCCTCGGGAATCACGCGGCTCCCACGGGACTAGTGCCCCGTTTCCGAAGCTCGTGATACGTCGCAGCACCCTCTAACACGAACTTCGGAAACTAAGAACTTCGGAAACTAAAGGGCATTCGCAAGTCCATGCTTCCAGTGCCGCTTTTCGAATTGAAGTTCCTAGCCGAGTTTGCTGCATCCGTTGTAGGAACTTCAATGGGCGGCACCGGCTGGCTATCTAAACCGAAGCCGGATCAAAAGCAAAATGGAACTCGTTTGGCGCGGTCGATTGGCGGGTCATGGTCACCAAAAACGCCCAAAATTCGACGGCGTCGACCTGTTTTATCACTTGACTGTGTTCGTGAAGCCATATCACCGATCCATCGAGCCGATCGATCGCAACACGCGAACGGGACGCAATTCCAGGACGCAATACCTCCGCCGCAATATTGTCGCGCGCGCCGGGGGCGAACTCGGAGTATCATGCGGGAACTTGGCCAGTGCCGCCGATTTGAAGTTCCGCACCACCTCCAGCAAACTCTGTCAGGGCACTAGGAGCCGGATGTCATGACCGCCTGCATCATCGGATGGGCTCATACCCGCTTCGGCAAGCTCGAGGGCGAGACCGTCGAGAGCCTCATTGTCCGGGTCGCGGGCGAGGCGTTGGCGGATGCTGGCGTCGCGCCGGCCGAGGTCGATGAGATCGTGCTCGGTCATTTCAACGCCGGTTTCTCGGCGCAGGACTTCACCGCCGCGCTGGTGCTGCAGGCCTCGCCCGATCTGCGCTTCAAGCGCGCGACCCGCGTCGAAAACGCCTGTGCCACCGGTTCGGCCGCGGTCCATCAGGGCCTCAAGGCGATCGCGGCGGGAAGCGCGCGGTTCGCGCTCATCGTCGGGGTCGAGCAGATGACAACGACGCCCCCTGCCGAGATCGGGACGAATCTGCTGAAGGCATCCTACGTGCGCGACGAGGCCGCGATCGAGGGCGGCTTCGCGGGCATATTCGGCCGCATCGCCGCGCTCTACTTCCAGAAATACGGCGACCAGTCCGATGCGCTGGCGCGGATTGCGGCCAAGAACCACAGGAACGGGGTCGGCAATCCGTTCGCGCAGATGCGCAAGGATTTGGGCTACGATTTCTGCCGCCGCGAGAGCGAGAAGAACCCGTTCGTGGCCGGCCCGCTCAAGCGCACCGATTGCTCGCTGGTCTCCGACGGAGCCGCTGCGGTCGTGCTGGCCGACGAGGAGACGGCACGCACAATGGGCAAGGCGGTGGCGGTGCGCGCCGCCGCCCATGTGCAGGATTTCCTGCCGATGGCCAAGCGCGACATTCTCAAGTTTGAAGGTTGCGCGCTGGCCTGGCAGCGGGCGCTGGCGGCTGCCGGCGTCGCGCTCGGCGACCTGTCGTTCGTCGAGACGCACGACTGCTTCACGATCGCCGAGCTGATCGAGTATGAGGCCATGGGCCTGGTGCCGGAAGGTCGCGGCGCCAGCGCGATCAGGGATGGTTTGACCGAGATGAGCGGCCGTCTGCCGGTCAACCCTTCAGGCGGGCTCAAGGCCAAGGGCCATCCGATCGGCGCCACCGGCGTGTCGATGCATGCGCTCGCGGCGATGCAGCTCACCGGCGCAGCCGGCGATTTTCAGGTCAAGGACGCACGGCTTGGCGGCCTCTTCAATATGGGCGGCGCGGCGGTCGCCAACTACGTGAGCATCCTGGAGCGTATACGCTGAGCGGGGATGTCGGGGTGTCGCGGCTCAAGGCGTTCGTGCTCAATCTGCTGACAATAATGGTGAGCGTCGGGGCGACGCTCCTTGCCGCGGAGATCGTGCTGCGATTCCTGCCGGTCGCGACAGCGCTGCCGGTCGAGCCGCCGACCGCCGAAAATCCGATCCAGCGCTATGGGGCGAACCATCCGTATGTGTGGTCGTTCGATTGGACTATGCACAGCGTCGTTCGCGGTCGCTCGAACGCGCAAGGTTTCCTGGCCGACTACGACTATACGGTGGTGGACCCGCGGCCGCTCGTCGCAGTCATCGGCGACAGCTACATCGAGGCGTTGCGGGTCCCGTTCGCGCAAAGCCTGACCGGCCGTCTGCAGGCGGCGCTTGGCGAGCGCGGACGCGCCTATGCTTTTGCTCAATCGGGCGCGCCACTGAGTCAATATGTCGCTTATGCGCGGCATGCCTGCGCGGTCTATCGGCCGGCGCGGATCGTCGTCAACGTGGTCGGCAATGACTTCGATGAGAGCATCTTCGTCCATCGTCGCCGCAACGGGCTCTTCCATCTTTACCCCACGCCGCAAGGAGGCTTCGACTACCAGTTGACGCCTTTGCCCGAGCCGGGCGTAGTTGAGCGCATCCTGCGCCGCAGCGCGCTCGCGCTCTACCTGATGCGGAACGTCGGCATCACCAACGTGATCTCCAACATGGGCATCCGGCTGGCGCAGGCGGAGCCGCAGCGGGCCGGCCGGCGGGGCCGCCTGAGAGGCTGCTGGGCCTCGCTCGGCGTGTGACGGGCGTCACACGAGACTTCGGGCACCTGACCCATGTTCTTGGGACGACATGACGTCCCCGAGCCCGATCAGGAGCCGATGAAGCGCATCATCCAGACACGCAGCCACTCGTGGCGCGAGGCCGGCCTCGCACGCCAGCTCAGCAGTCGCGCGGT
>Ga0209261_10000241_pt1 | contig 15018 bp, 13 predicted proteins | sample DOMMetBare1Fresh_FD_187470 | JGI IMG/M metagenome (GOLD analysis project Ga0209261, IMG submission 187470) | Wetland sediment microbial communities from St. Louis River estuary, USA, under dissolved organic matter induced mercury methylation -... | ecosystem: Environmental > Aquatic >...
AACAGATTCTCCGGATGGAAAAGTGGATGAAGGAAATCTTTTTCAGGCTAAAAGTGAAACCGGTATCTGCAAAGTGATTTGTTTCAGTGAAAACCACAGTCTGACTATTCCTGAAATGGATGTGGAAGACATAAGGAAAGTAATCGATGTTTGGTGCAATGAATTTTCAGAACTGGGTGCCAATGAAATGATTAATTATGTCCAGATTTTTGAAAATAAGGGCGCGATTATGGGCTGTTCAAATCCGCATCCCCATGGTCAAATATGGTCATCATCGTCGGTTCCAACAGAACCTGAAAAAGAAACCAGAACTCAGAAGGCCTATTTCGATAAACATGGAACGACTTTGCTAGGTGATTATCTGAAAGCTGAATTGAAAAAGAAAGACCGAATTCTGGTTGAAAATGAGCATTTCGTTGCGTTGGTTCCGTATTGGGCAGTCTGGCCTTTCGAAACAATGATCATCAGTAAACGTGCGGTACAAAATATTGCGCTTTTAACTGATGCAGAGCGGACTTCATTAGCCGAAATCTATCAAAAGCTAACCATCAGATACGATAATCTTTTTGAAGTTTCATTTGCCTATTCAGCCGGACTCCATCAGGCTCCGACCGATGGAAATGATTATCCGGAATGGCATCTGCACATGCATTTTTATCCGCCGTTGTTACGGTCGGCCTCAGTAAAAAAGTTTATGGTCGGTTACGAAATGCTGGCCAGTCCACAGCGCGATATTACTGCCGAACAAGCCGCCCAACGGTTACGCAACCTTTCTGACGTACATTACAAGAAACAAACCAATAAATAATTAAACTCAATACAAGTTATGGCAAAAATTAGTGCTTTAATCGACAAAATTGCCAATGGACAAAATCCATTGTTTAAGGAATTATACGGTGTGAATGAAGCAGTTCTGCAGGAACAAGCTGATCGTTACATCAGTTTGATGAAAGAATTTAACACCGTTTTCGCAAAAGATGAAATTGAATTATTCAGTTCTCCGGGTCGTACCGAAATTGGTGGAAACCACACCGACCACAACTACGGACGGGTACTTGCAGGCGCTGTAAACCTCGATATGATAGCGGTTGCAGCTCCAAACGGAACGAATGTAATACGCATTAAATCGGTTGGCTATCCTGAATTTCAGGTAGACTTGAGTTCTTTGGAAATTGATACGGCACAATTTTACACCTCTTCATCACTGGTTAAAGGTATTTGTGCACGGATGCAACAGCTTGGTTACCATATTGGCGGTTTCGATGCCTGCATTGAAGGACGAGTACCAAAAGGTTCGGGTTTGAGTTCATCTGCTTCTTTTGAAGTGCTCATTGGCGCTATCGTAAACCATTTATTCAATGGTGGTAAAATGAGTGCTGTCGAGAATGGAATCATTGGACAATGGTCTGAAAATAATTTCTTTGGGAAACCTTGCGGTTTAATGGACCAGACAGCTTGTTCAGTGGGTGGATTAATTACAATCGATTTTGAAGATCCATCCAAACCAATCGTGAAGGAAGTTGATTTCGATTTTGTTAAAACAGGCTTTGCATTGGTAATTACTGATGTCGGTGGTGGTCATGACGATGCTGCCTCACAGGCTGAATATGCTTCATTGCCAACTGAAATGAAGGCTGTTGCTGCTGTACTTGGCGCCAAAGTTTTGCGGCAGGTAACCCTGGAACAAATTGTGGAGAAAATTCCTGAAATCCGTAAAATAACCGGCGACCGGGCCATTCTTCGCGCTTACCATTTTCAGGGCGATAACCAACGCGTTGTTGATCAGGTAGCCGCTCTCGAAAGCAACGATTTTCAGGCCTTCCTGAAAATGGTGGTAGAATCGGGATACAGTTCATACATGTATAACCAGAACATTTTTGATGTGGTTCATAAAGATGATCAGGTCGTTTCATTGGCCTTGGCCTTAAGTGAAATGATACTGAAAGGTAAAGGTGCTTGGCGTGTACATGGCGGAGGATTCGGTGGAACCATTCAGGCGTTTGTGCCTCAGGATTTACTGGATAAATATGTTGAAACGCTCGAACATGTCTATGGAAAAGGAAGTTGCCATAAATTGTTCATCCGTGCCAAAGGATCAATCAAACTTGATTTGTAATTTTTAGCCGGGCATGCATAAAAGCTTAGTTATTTTTCGCAAATTCGAACACTAAATCTAAATTGAATAACAAAAACAATAACTTAATCCATTAACAAACTAATTACCATTAATTATGACTCAAAACAAAAATTACACCGTGCCAATTATCATGATGATCATGCTTTTTGGTATGATTTCGTTTGTAACAAATCTGGCAGCCCCTATGGGTATTGTATTAAAGAGCCAGTTTGCAGTTACTAATTTTCTGGGACTTCTTGGTAATGCTGCCAACTTTATTGCTTATGCAGTAATGGGTATTCCCAGCGGTATTTTGCTTCAGAGAATAGGCTATAAGAAAACAGCTTTGATTGCAATTGCAGTTGGCTTCTTAGGAGTAGGCATCCAGTTCCTGTCAGGACATGTAGGGCAGGATTCAGCATTTGCCGTTTATCTTTCGGGCGCATTTGTGGCAGGTTTTTCTATGTGTTTGTTGAATACCGTTGTTAACCCAATGCTTAACACACTTGGCGGTGGTGGTAATAAAGGTAATCAGCTGATTCAGGTTGGAGGATCTTTCAACTCAGTAATGGCTACTGCTACTCCAATGATCGTTGGTATTTTAATTGGTGATGCTGCAAAAGCCAGAATCACCGATATTTTCCCTTTCATGTATGCAGCAATGGCTGTATTTGCAACTGTATTTGTTGTATTGTATTTCGTTAGCATACCGGAACCTCATGCAGAGGCATCTTCTGAACCACTGGGTAACCTGATGTCAGGTGCTATGAAGTTTCGCCATTTCATTTTGGGTGCTATAGGTATTTTTGTATATGTAGGAGTTGAAGTCGGTACTCCCGGGGTTTTAAATTATTTCCTGGTTGACCCTGCTACTCCAAATGCACTGAATGCTACTACTGCCGGATTTGTTGCAGGTACGTATTGGTTCCTGATGCTGATCGGCCGTTTGGTCGGGGCTTCCATAGGAGCAAAAGTTTCCAGTAAAACAATGCTCACTTTTGCATCCGGTCTGGGTTTGGTACTTGTACTGTCGGCCATGTTCACTCCAAGCACTATTCTGGTTTCGATGCCGGTATTAAAGAGTGTGGATGGTATCACTTCATTTGGTTTACTGGAAGTGCCGATCAATGCTGCCTTCCTTGTGCTGGTAGGACTTTGTACTTCAATTATGTGGGGTGGTATTTTCAACCTTGCTGTTGAAGGTTTGGGTAAATATCTGGCAGCAGCTTCAGGAATATTCATGGTTATGGTTTGCGGTGGTGGTATACTTCCTGCACTTCAGGGTTGGGTAGCCGATATTGCTGGTTATTTGCCAAGTTATTGGGTAATTGTTGCAGGTCTTGCTTATCTGTTATTCTATGCTTTAATTGGAAGTAAGAACGTAAACAAAGATATTGCTGTATAGAATATTTTTTTCTAAATCATAAAGAAGGACCAGAAATGGTCCTTCTTTTTTTATAAAAATGTTTTCCAACAGAAAACTGTCTTTTATACACTTTTAATAATAAAAGTAAATATTACTTTTATATTTTAGCTGAAGTTATTTAGCGCGTTCAGTCTATGGAATTATATAAAATACATCCTCGGCATTATGTTGCAGTCGATTGTGTGATACTGGGTTATCAGGATGAAGAAATAAAGCTTTTGCTTCATCCGCGTAGCTTCGAGCCATACAAAGGCAATTGGTCGCTGCTGGGTGGTTTTGTTGAGGACAATGAATCTGGCGATGAGGCAGCAGCCCGAATCCTGAAACAAACAACCGGATTGGAGCAGATTTTTCTGGAACAGGTGGCCGCTTTCTCAGATCCAAACCGCGATCCGGAAGCCCGGGTAATCAGTTTGGCCTATTATGCGCTCATCCGGATTGATTTGCACGACGAAGAATGTGTCAGAGAATACGGTGCATACTGGGTTTCAATCAATCAGCTTCCGAAACTGATCTTTGATCATCAGGAGATGTTTGAAAAGGCTTTGGTTAAACTTCAGCAAAAAGCCGGATATAGCCTGATTGGCAGTGAATTGTTACCCGAAATGTTTACCCTCATTCAGTTGAGAAAATTGTATGAAGCCATTTTTCAGCGTGAATTTGATCCGGGTAATTTCAGGAAGAAAATTTTATCACTTGAGGTGCTCGAAAAACTCAATGAAAAAGATGTTTCGGAATCAAGAAAAGGCGCATTTTATTACAAAGTCAAAAGTAATACTTAATAAACAGATGTCTATCGGATTGTTAAATTTTGAATTATTTTAATCTAATCTATAAAACTATGATTTGGAATTCGCATGAATTTATTTGGCTCGACTGGTTAGTTATGGCTGTCGGGATTTTGGCTGTAGGATGGGCTGTTTGGCGTTCGATTCACAAACACAAACTTTCACAAAAAGGTGCGGACAGTGAAGATTACCTTTTCGGTAAAGGCGAGCCCTGGTATATCATCGGTGCTGCTATTTTTGCTGCAAACATCGGTTCGGAACATCTTGTCGGACTTGCCGGTACAGGCGCAAAGGCAGGTGTTGGTATGGCGCATTGGGAGATGCAGGGTTGGATGATTCTCATTCTGGGATGGCTCTTCGTCCCATTCTATCAATTGATGAACGTTAAGCTGGGTAAAATTATCACCATGCCCGACTTTCTCAAAAATCGCTACACACCTGCAACCGGTTCATGGTTATCTATCATCACCTTAATTGCTTATGTGCTGACCAAGGTAAGCGTAACAGCTTTTACCGGTGGTATTTTTATGGAAAGTCTTCTTGGACTGCCTTTCTGGTACGGTGCCATCGGATTGATAGTATTAACAGGAATCTTTACTGTTTTGGGTGGTATGAAAGGTGTAATGACATTATCAGCCATTCAGACACCGATACTTATCATTGGTTCTTTCCTTGTACTTTTCCTGGGTTTGGCAGCGCTCGGCGATGGCAGTATTGCCCACGGCTGGACTTCAATGATCGACTTTTCCAAAACACTAAGCAAAGGAGCAGATGGTGTTGCATACGGCACCAACCACATGTTCCACTTCGAAACAGGTGACCCGTTGTACGACGACTATCCCGGTTTTTGGGTATTTATCGGAGCGACAATTATCGGCTTTTGGTATTGGGCTACCGACCAACACATTGTTCAGCGTGTACTCGGACAAAGAAAAGGCGAGTCAAGTGACGAAGTGATGAAACGTGCACGCAGAGGAACCATTGCTGCGGGATATTTCAAATTATTGCCTGTTTTTATGTTCCTGATTCCAGGAATGATAGCAGCTGCTTTAGCGGCACGTCCAGGCAGTGGCTTTACCTTAGACAACCCTGATACCGCCTTTGGCTCTATGGTTAAATTTGTATTGCCTGCCGGTGTAAAAGGCATTGTTACCATTGGTTTTATATCTGCATTGGTAGCTTCATTGGCAGCATTTTTCAACTCTTGCGCCACTCTGTATACCGAAGACTTTTATAAGCCCATGTTCAAAGGTAAAACCGAAGCCAGATACGTTTTGGTAGGCCGTATTGCAACTGTTGTAGTGGTGATCCTTGGCATTATATGGATTCCTGTCATGATGAGTCTCGGCAGCTTATACTCGTATCTGCAAGGAATTCAATCGCTGCTTGCTCCTGCGATGGTAGCCGTGTTCGTAATGGGTATATTTTCAAAAAGAATTACACCAAAGGCCGGTGAGGCAGGTTTAATCGTAGGCTTTCTGATCGGTATGTTACGCTTGCTGACCAACATCTTCACCGACACAGGTAAAGACGTAATGACCGGCTGGTATTGGGAATCAACTCATTGGTTTTGGCATACCAACTGGTTGATTTTTGAGATTTGGTTGCTGGTTTTCATTATGTTGTTTATGGTTGTCGTATCGTTCTTTACTGCAAAACCCACCGCTAAACAAATCGAGTTTATTACTTTCACCGATGACTATAAAACTCTTGTCAGAAACAGTTGGAACAAGTGGGACGTAATTGCATCATTGGGAGTCGTTTTAGCATGCTCTTTATTCTATATATATTTCTGGTAGAAAACCGTACAGCATTATAGTTTCAGTAAAGAATGAAACGGTAGTATTTAAAAAATAGTTAAATTGCCCGAATAAACCATTCGGGCAATTTTTTATGTACGATATAATAGGTGATGTTCATGGATATGCTGATGAGCTCAGGAATCTGCTGAAGAGAATGGGTTACAGGCAAATTGAAGGCTGCTATACACATCCAACCCGTAAAGCGGTTTTTGTTGGTGATTTCATTAATCGTGGACCAAAAATCAGAGAAACCATTGTCCTGATCCGTAAAATGGTTGAACAAGGCTCAGCATTCGCCATTCTAGGAAATCACGAAATGTATGCTGTTCTTTACTACCTGCGCGACATTGAAGGCAAGTATTACAAAAAGCGGATTCCGAAGTATCAATTGCAGATAAATCAGACACTCGATGAATTTGTTTTGTACAAAGAAGAGCTTAAAAGTCACCTGAAATGGATGAGAACTCTACCTATGTTCCTTGATTTTGGCGACATCAGGGTAGTTCATGCCTGCTGGGATGACGAGAATATAAAACTGATTAAAAATACGGTTACTGAACCGAAACTCACCAAAACGGTACTTCGTGAAATTGCACTGAATGGAACAAAATTTTCAGAGAAATTCTGGGAAACCTGCAAAGGAATCGATTTTCAGCTTCCAAGGGACTTGTTAATTTTTGATGATGATGGCCGTCCGCACCGTTCATTTCGCATGAAATGGTGGGACAATCCTGAAGGAAAGACATTTAAAGAGGTTTCCATTGAAAGCAGATTTGAACTTCCTGCCTATACGATACCCCGTGAACTGGTCAAATTCAGAAATCCATATCCTGAAAATGCTCCGATTGTTTTCTTCGGCCATTTTAGTTTGGTCGATAGTTATGGAATTTTAAGGAATAATGTTTGTTGTGTTGATGCCGGTGTATCCAGAACGGGGAGATTGCTTGCATACAGGTGGAATGGGGAGCAAAAATTAGATCAGGCGAATTTTATTTTTGATTGCGATATTGATTAATGTATTGTTTTTCAGTATTTTGAATGAGTTTTTCATTCAAAAATCAAGGCTTTATTTTTTTGTTTTCGTCTATTGCGGGGTTAAAAAGAAAGGCTATATTTGCAAAGCCTTTTGAGAAACGGATTTCAGGAGGTTTGTTCTTTAAAAGTGCTGTAAATTTTGAAAAAATAGACCTGATTTTTATTTGTCAGATCAATTCGAAAATACTCTGGTGCGGTAGTTCAGTCGGTTAGAATATCGGCCTGTCACGCCGAGGGTCGCGGGTTCGAGTCCCGTCCGCACCGCCCTCTCAAAATTTACGACACAAAAATAAATAGATGGTTTTAAACGACCATTAAATTTGAAAATACTGAAAAATGGTGCGGTAGTTCAGTCGGTTAGAATATCGGCCTGTCACGCCGAGGGTCGCGGGTTCGAGTCCCGTCCGCACCGCGAAAAGCTTCAAGAAATTGAGGCTTTTTTCATTATATGGGAATTTGATTCTGGTATTGATAACTTTTGACTGTTTTCTCAGAATATTAGAAGTAACACAGGTAACTGATCTTTTAAATTTTAGTGTATTTTTGATCGATTGGCCTGAATATTTTTATTTCCATCGTATGCTTATCGACCTGAGAACAATCTATTTTACCTATGCTATCACTGATATTATCAGTCTGATTGTTTTTGCTTTTTTTGTTTTGCAAACTAAAAAAAGATTTCCGGGCACAAACATTTTGCTGTTTAGCTATATTTTTCATACGGTCGGGAATATGTTGATCTTTATGCGTGGAACTGTGCCCGATTGGCTTTCCATCCCTGTGGCAAATACCACCTTTTTTGCAACCGGAATTATTTTGCTGATTGGTCTTGAACATTTTTTTAACCGAAAAGGTCCTCACATACATAACTACATTCTTGTATTTCTCTTTTTGCTGGTTCACAGCTATTTTGCCTTTGTACAACCTGATTTATCTGTCAGGAATCTCAATACTTCCTTCTCTTTTTTGGTGGTATTTATCCAATGTGCCTGGCTGGCGCTGGTTCGGGTTCCGAAAGAAAAGCGTGAATTAAGTTTAGGAGTGGGTATTGTTTCTGTTGCTATCATACTTGTAACCATTCTCCGTATTATTTATTTTTTGTTTAATCCACCGGTTGAAAATGATTATTTGAACTCAAATCCAGCTGAATCTTTATTCGTTCTTTCCTATGAAATGCTTTTTTTGCTGCTCACGTTTATTCTTGCACTGATGTTTAATAAGCGTTTGATGAATGATGTGAAATCACAGGAAGAGAAGTTTTCGAAAGCCTTTCATTATTCGCCAAATGCATACGTTCTGACCCGTTTTTCTGATGGACAAATCCTTGAGGTGAACGAGGGTTTTCATCGGATTTCGGAATTTACACCCGATGAAGTACAAGGAAAAACCATATCAGATATCAAATTGTGGGTGAATATAAAAGACCAAATGGATGTAATCAACGAGTTGTCGACTTTCGGGAAAGTGAACTGGCACGAATTTCAGTTTATGCGAAAATCCGGAGAAGTAATTTTTGGTCTTTTTTCGGCTGAAATATTAACGATCAACAATGAAAAATGTGTCATTTCGGTGATTAATGACATAACAGACATAAAAAGGAATGAAGAAAAACTGATGGAAAGCGAGTCAAGCCTGCAAAAACTCAATGCAGCGAAAGACAAGCTATTTTCTATTATTGCTCACGATCTGCGAAATCCGTTCTTTTTCCTGATCGGATATAGTGAAGAACTTCGGAGAAAAGTGAAAGAGCTTGATACCGATACGATTGAAAAATATTCCGGAATTATACATTCATCAGCAGTAAAGACTTTTAGTCTGGTTGAAAATCTGCTTGATTGGGCTTTGATGCAACAGGGAAAAATGCCATACAATCCGACTGAAATTGAATTTAAAAAGTTAGTCACCGACATGATTAACCTGATGAAAGAGAAGGCTTCGGATAAACAAATAGCGATAACCAGTCAGATTCCTGAAAAATTATGTGTTTTTGCTGACCGTAATTTGCTGAAGACCATTTTGCGTAACCTCCTTACGAATGCGCTGAAATATACCAACCGCAAGGGTTGGATTATAGTTGAAGCTATGCAGGATGAAAATGAAGTGAAAATTTCAATCAAGGATAATGGTATTGGTATTAAACAGGAAACTCTTTCAAAATTGTTTCTGGGTGATTCAAATGAAACCACGCGTGGAACAGAAAATGAAAAAGGAACCGGACTGGGGCTGATTTTGTGTCATGAGTTTGTGAATAGACATGGTGGCAGAATTTGGGCTGAGAGCGAAATCGGTATTGGAACGATTTTCAGTTTTACTCTGCCTGTTATTAATGTGGAAAAGGTGGTTAAGTAGTTTTACATGATTCCTGAAATAATACCTGGTTTTTGTTTTCCTGTCTTCCAGTGATGCTTCATTATAATGCTGTTTCATTGTGTATTAAAATAAAGGAAAATAAACAATCAGAACATACCGTTGTTAATAAATGAATTGACGACATTTGAATCTTAATTTAGTAATTATAAATATATTCTGACATGAAATTTTACAAGCTCATTTTAATCGTACTAGTAGCATTTGGAATAAATGCATGTAACCAAAAAACAGCCAAGCAAGAAGGAAGTGATAACGTTAAGTACTTTAGAAGTATTCAATTCAGTGAAACTCCCTGGGACACTGAAAAAGGGACACATCCGCTAACTGCTGAAGAAGCTAAAACGGTAAATAATTACAAATTTACCTACAACGAAAATAAACAACTGGCATCGGTGGAATATAACCGGAACAATGTTTTGTTGGATTATTCTTCGATTGGCGCTGCCAAAATTACCTACACCTATGAAGGCAATAAGCAGATTAAGCGTTTTCTGAATGAAAAAGGTGAAGCTGTTAAAAATGGTGGAGCTTCTGTTTTCGAATACACACTTGATGAATCGGGGACCAGAGTATCTATGCGTTTTCTTGATGAAAATAATGCACCTGTTGAAAACCGCAACAAAATAAGCAACTACAAATGGCAAAGGCTGCCTGACGGTATGGTTCAGGAATTAAGATACAATCTGGCCGGTGAAAGTGTGGTTATGAACGAATTCTGCCCGTTCTATGAACTTCGTTTCTCATATGACGCAAATGGTTTTGTTACCCGCATGGCAAATTATCAGGCGGATAGTCTGTATAACTGCACCGCTGAAAATTGTGGTGATATTGGAGTTTCCTATTTTTTGTTTGAAAATAATGCTGCCGGTGACTTGATTACTTTTTCGGTACACAATGCATCCGGACAGTCTTCGAATTTATACTGGGGCTGGTCAAAAAGAGTGAATGTAGTTGACGCAAATGGATATGTGGTGGAAACGACCGTATTTGATCAGGACAACGAATATCTGGGCGGTAAAAACCTTCCAGTAACCAAATCGGAATATGACGAACATGGCGCTTTGGTGAAACGGATTTCGATGGATAAAGACAAAAATGTGACCAATAATCCTGCTGACGGAGTGGCCATTACAAAATATACTTACGATGAAATGGGACATCGGACTGAAACGCTCAAATACGATAAAGATGAAGTTTTAGTACCGGTTAAAAGTTAATACCTGAATTTTCATGAGAACGATTAAACAAATCAGTAAGGTAATTCTGCTCTTGTTTCTGATATCGTGTTCGGGCTCGGCTAATAAACCGAAACAGACTGAAACAGTTGCTTCTGCAGAGCAACAAACAGTTGTTGCAGTAAACGACGAAGCGCAGAAATTGCTCAAATATCTGGAACAATCGGGTGATTACGTGAACGGAAGGAATTTTCCATCCCTGATTAAAGCTTCAGCCGTTTTAAAGGAACTGGATGGAAAAATTCAAATTGTTGATTTAAGAAGTCCTGAAGCTTTTGCCAAAGGACATATTAAAGGAGCGGTAAATGTTGAATTCAGCAAAATACCAGACTATTTTACCAATGTTATCAAGCCTTTCGAATTCGATAAGATTGTGATGGTTTGTTATGCCGGACAAATAGCCAGTTATACCACATCGCTGTTGCGATTAATAGGCTACGGAAATGTGTATGCCATGCGTTGGGGTATGAGTGGCTGGAACAAGGATTTTGCAGCCGATTCGTGGCTAAAAGGAATTTCAGATAAATATGAAAATAATTTGGAAACTGCCGAAAACGAAAGAGCAGCCCTGGCAGATTTTCCTCAAATGAACACTGGAAAGTCGACAGGTGAGGAAATCTTAGCCGCCCGTTTTAATGCTTTGTTTGCTGCAGGATACGACGATGCTTTTATCACAGCCGAAAAGGTTTTTGAACAGCCTCAAAGTTTTTACACTGTTAATTTCGAGAGGAAAGATAAGTATGATGCCGGACATATTCCCGGTGCTGTACGATACAAAACAAACGGAACACTGGGTATTATTCCCGAAATGGAATCGATACCTACCGAAAAAGATGTGGTGGTTTATTGCGGTACCGGGCATAACTCCGGATTCGTAACCGGCTATCTTCGTTTGTTCGGCTACCAGGCAAAAACGCTTTTATACGGGAACAACGCTTTTATGCACAGCAAAATGATCAAGGATAAAGCTTTGCTTTCATGGCTTCCCTTTACCGAGGCTGACATTGAAAATTTTCCTTATGTGAAGAATTGAATTTTGAGTCTTCTCTGAAAAGTCAATTAACTAGACTTTACAGCGTAGACTCCATTTTAAATAGAATCTAATTCCAGTCTGGCTGTTGTGTCGGGCTGGAATTTGTATTTCAGTACCTCCGGAGATTCTTCCAATCCCAGTATTTTTACATTTTTAAATCCCAGCTGATTCAGAATAATCCAGGCTTTTGAAACTGTTGCCCTGTCGGAAGCAAAAAGGATCAGGTTGCCTTTTACCTCAGTTAATATTTTTTGGTTCACATCGTCCAGAATATTCCCGAAAGGAATCCGGATTGAATTTTCAACATGAAGGGAATCGGGTAAATCACTGCTTCCAATGTTTACCACCAGCCATGGACTTTTCATCTGGTGCAGCTGCTCAGCCGTAAGCCAGTTGCTGTTGATTTGCGCGGCCTCCACTGCCGTTTTTACATCACTTCTGAAAATATGCCTGTCAGCATTTCTGACGAGTACTAAAATCAGTAAAATCACTAATGGCAGTATGATGAATTTTAAGTTTTTCAGTTTGTTCATAATTTCTGATTTTCAGGTTTATTCACAGCCTCCGTCAAGTTTCGATTCCTTAAGCATCTTCGCATTGAAAAACTGCGTTTTCAGGCTATCGGGCAAACTGTTTATCTGGGTGAAAGTTTTGCGGGCGTTGAGCCTGTTTTCAAAACGGGCATTTTCGGCTGGCGTAATCTTTTCTCCTGAATACTGACTAAGCATCACTGTTTTAAACCATTCGTTTAAACCGCCCTTCATCACATAATTATTCGGGTAATCCAAACCGGTCACAATCGTCCAGGCGTAATTTGCAGTTTGATCGCCGTTTCCGTACAGGATATTTTTCACTTTCTTCTGGTTCAGAACCGGCTCCCACATTGGATTTAAAAGATCGCTAAAAGGAATATTGATTGATCCGGGTATGTTACAGGCCTTAAATTCTTCGGCATTGCGCAAATCAATTATCTGCACGGTGCTGTCTTCGCTGTTGACCATACGCGCTACCTGATCAACCGTGAAATACATCTCCTCGGAAACCGACCGGTTTAGTAATTCGTCAGCTTTCAGCCGGAATGAATTCGAAGCGTCAAATGGCAGAAATGCCAGTATTATTCCTACGCCAACCAGCAATACGGAGTATTTAATTCGTGCATCCATGATAACTCTGAATTGTTATTCAATTACATTCTACATTTCTGTTCGATTCCTGACTTTGTCTCTATAGATATTGATCCCGTCAGCCTGAACCTGTTTCAGGATCTCTCCGCATTGTATGTCAGATTCCGAAATAAATTCGGGGTGATGTGAAATACACATGCTTTAACAGTTGATCAATAGTCAATTCAAAATCATATATCATTAACTCACCGTCTAAAGTTCCCGTGTAATATCTTCCCGTCCAAACTTCTTTTCGGCAAGCTCGGCAATCCAAAATAAAGCAACGGCTCCAATAATCAGTAGCAGGGTAAACACACCGGAAGATACACCCATCCAATCGTCAATGCGCATGGGGCCTTTGTAGTTTTCCGATGCCAGTGTCAGAATATAGGGATAAGTTTCAGCAAACAGAAAAGCGCCAAAAAAGCCACCCAACAAATAAAACATCGCATCAATCTTGCCGATTGAAAGTGCGCTGATACCTGTTCCGGGGCAATAACCACCCATGATAAAACCGGCTCCCATAATGACTCCTCCAACAATGGTCGCATTGATGTAATATGGATTGACGAACACCAGTTTCAGGTTCAGCAGGCCAAAGTAACTGAGCAACTGCGAGCCTGCCAAAGCCACGATTGCTGCTGTAAAGAACACTTTCAGCACGGTTGTATCGTACCCGTAAAACATGCCTGCCAGTTTCCGGCTCGACGAAAATCCGGCCTGTTCCAATGCAAAACCAAATCCGATGCCGATCAAAAAGGCGATCAGCAGGTTAAGCCACTCCGGAAATTCAGATAATATTGATAATGGTCCCATAGTTTTTGCTTATTTCTTATTCCTTATTTTTCATTCCTCTTTTCTAAATCCATAATTTCCTAAAAAACCATGCGAATAGATAAGCCGATCCGAAAATGGCAATCATGGTTACAAAACCTGCGACCGAAAGTACCGCCATGCCCGACAGCGCCGCGCCACTGGTACAACCACGGGCCAGCTGTGCTCCGTAAACGAAAAATGTACCGCCAAGAAATGCAAAAAGCAGGCGTTTGTTATTTGTTATTTTTGGCGATTTCTCCACTGTGAATTTTAAGCGGTGGGCAAGTGCCCCCGAAAGAAAACCTCCAAGCACCATTCCCAGAACTTCGAGGGCCAGCCAGTTTTTGAGCGGTTTTTCGCCGTTTTCGAAATACTTGCTGTAATAGGGTGAATCCATCGCGTGTTGTTTATCGACAGCTCCAACCGCAGCTACTACCGCGTATTTGATGCCTCCGCTGGCGCCCAGACCACGCCCCGAAAAGAACATGGCCGACAAAAGAACCAATCCAAGCAAAACGCCAGCCAGGTATGGGTTCATGTATTTTCGTTTTTCCATAGTTATTAGTATTGAATATGCCGATTAGTTAGACAAATAAAGTGGATGTATTGTTTTTGAACCGGTATGAAAGTGCAAAATAGCCAAATATTTTGAACAGGCATTCTTAAAACCGACAGGAACTTTTTCCTTCCATCAAATTATTATGAATCAGTGCAGAAAATCCTGAATATAAAACTGCTTTTTTACATAAAATCTTCGAAAAGTAACATATATTTGGTATTATTTTCTACGTTGTAGCCCATCTAAGACAGACATCGCAAATAGTAATTCACAGTGAGGAATTAAATTCCTCGAGAAACAACTTGGAACTTGACCACTTGCAATTTGAGTAGTTGATTTTAAGAGAAAACAAAAATATATCTTAATCCAGAGCATTAAATAAAAACTGATCTAATCATATTATACCATGAAAAAGTTGTTAATTATTTTGACACTTCTCATTCTAATTATAGCATGTAAAAAAGAAAATATAAAAGAGGATAAATTCTTAACTTTTATAAAAGCTGGTCAGACAGAAGGAGTTGGAATAAAATACGTAGATTTTGAACCTGATGAAAAATTAGTGAGTAATAATGGATATGATGCATTTCTAAAGCTTGATTTAAATAATGATAGTATTGATGATTTTGAATTGAAATATTCTTCAATGGCTTTAGGTAGACATTATAATCAATA
>Ga0209261_10000242_pt1 | contig 15006 bp, 10 predicted proteins | sample DOMMetBare1Fresh_FD_187470 | JGI IMG/M metagenome (GOLD analysis project Ga0209261, IMG submission 187470) | Wetland sediment microbial communities from St. Louis River estuary, USA, under dissolved organic matter induced mercury methylation -... | ecosystem: Environmental > Aquatic >...
AGGTGGTGGTAGTCGGTGGACAGCTCGCAGTGCACGCCGTCGGCCAGCAGGTCGGCGCGCATGTTCGTGAGCGTCTCGCGCAGCGCGAACTCGCGCCAGTGCGCGGCGCGCGCCATCTCGGGCAGCGCCACGCCGGCGAGGAAGATCGCGTACAGCTCCAGCGTGCGGTGGTTGCGCTTGGGCGTGAGGTTCGCGCACAGGAACTCCACCTGCTCGTGCAGCGACTGCAGCATGCGGCGCAGGAAAGCCGGCGCCACCGGCGCCACGTGCGCGGCGCGCTGGTTCACGAATGCGGCGAGACTGTAGATCCAGTTCTGCACGCGCCGCCCGGTCACGTCGGCGGCGATGAAGCCCGGCGGCGTGGCGCGCATCCAACCGTCGATCAGCGCCGCCCAGCGCACCGCGTAGCGATCGTCGGCGCTGGCCAGATAGGCCTGACCGAGGCCGGGCGCGTAGTAGAACTTGTGCAGCAGGATGTGCCACTCGACGTCGGCGCTCGGATTGGCGAGCCAGTCAATCGGCTCGGGCAGCGCGTGGCTCTCGCCGTTGAACTCGAAGCGGCCGTCGAGCAACGCCTCGATCTTGTGCGGCGCGCACTCGTCGGCATCGACCACCAGGTCGACGTGCACGTCGCGCGGGCCGCGAAAGTGCGCGAGCAGCCCGGCATCGTCGAGCGCGGCGAACGGCGCCGCGAAGATCGAGGCCGGCATGCAGGCGGCCAGCGCGAGATCGGTGGCGTCGCGCAGGTTCACGCGCGCGCCTCCTGCACCGGCACCGGTTGCGGCGCGGCCACGAGCTGTCGCGCGAACAGGTCGCGCAATGCCACGGTGGTGCGGCGCGAATCGAACCGATCGCAGATGCGCCGGCGCCCGTCGCGCGCCAGACTGGCGTGCAGCGCGTCGTCTTCGAGCACCCGGCGCAGCGCCGCGGCCAGCGCGTCGGGGTCGCGCGGCTCGACCAGCAGGCCGTGCACGCCGTCGTCGATCAGCTCGGGAATGCCCGAAATGCGGGTCGAGACCACCGGCACGCCCATCGCCATCGATTCGGCCAGCACGTTGGGAAAACCGTCGCGGTCGCCGTCTTCCATGATCTGGCAGGGCAGCGCGAAGACGCGGGCGCGCGCGTAGATCGCGCGCAGCTCGTCCTGCGTGACGGCGCCGTGCAGCCGCACGTGCCCGGCGAGTTCGCGTTCGGCGACCTGCCGGCGCATCGATTCGTAGGCGCTGCCGCGTTCGCCGACGATCAGGCAGCCGAACGTCACGCCGGCGTCGCGCAGCCGGGCGCAGGCTTCGATCAACTGGTCGAAGCCCTTCTTCTCGACCAGGCGACCGACCGCGAGGATCAGCGGCGGCGTGGCCGCGGCGCGCGCGGACGCCGGCGCAAACCAGTCGGTGTCCAGCCCGTGGTAGATCGCGTGCACCTCGTCGGGCCGCGGGTGGCGGCCCCGCAGCACCTGCGCGTTGGCGCAGGTGCAGGTGGCGACGAAGCGCGCCGCGCCGAGCTTGCGCTCGAGCAGCCGGCCGGGGTTGAGCTCGGCCTGGTAGATGTCCTTGGCGTGCGCGGTGAAGCTGTAGCCGATGCCGGTCATGCGGCTCGCGAGCCAGGTGATCGTCGCGACGCCGTGGCAGAAGTGGCCGTGCAGGTGGCCGACGTCGTCGTGGCGCATCACGTCGGCGGCGATCTCGCCCGCCTGCAGGAACTCCTTGATGAACACCTTGCGCAGCCGCAGGCGCCCGGCCTCGTCACGGCCCCGGTGACGCCACGCCAGCGCCAGCGCGGCGCCGAGCGCGCCGCACCAGCGCAGCGGGTGGCGCCATGCCACCTGCGCGTGCGCACGCCAGAATCGCGGCAGGTTGTCGCCGAGCCAGCGCGCCAGCGTGGTACCCGACAGCGACGTGGCCTTGGGCAGATAGGTCAGCGGCGCGCGGATCGCCGCCACCACCGGATGCACCTTGTCCTCGTCCTCGCGCTTCACCGAATACAGGCGCAGGTCCATGCCCAGCCGTTCGAGCTGGTGGATCTCGTGCGTGATGAACGTTTCCGACAGGCGCGGATAGCCGTTCATCACGTAGGCGACGGTGGACCGCGGTGCGGGTCGCATGGCATCAAGCGGCCGCACGGCAGGCGGCATCGGCAGCGGGTTCATCGTGGATGGCCAGCAGCTGGCACACCAGCCGCAGGTTGTGGTCGTTGTCGAAGGACTCGGTGACGCACTGCCGTGCGGCAAGGCCGAGGCGGCGGCCCAGCGCGGCGTCATCGAGCAGCCCGGCCATCGCCGCCGACAGCGCCGCGGCGTCGTCGGGTTCGACCAGAAGGCCGTTGTGGCCGTGCACCACCAGCTCGGGAATGCCCGAGACGCGGGTGGCCACGACCGGCAGCGACATGGCCATCGCCTCGAGCAGCACGTTGGGGATGCCGTCGCGATCACCGTCGGCCGCCACCCGCGACGGCTGGACGTACACGGCCGCACGGGCGTAGCGCTCGATCACCTGCTCGCGCGTGAGCTTGCCGACGAGGCTGACCTGATCGTCGAGCTTGAGCCGCCGGATCTGTGCGGCCAGTCGATCGTGCTCCTCGCCGTAACCCACGATTTCACAGCGGAACGGCTGGCCGCGCTGGCGCAGCAGCGCGCAGGCGAGGATGAGCGTGTCCAGGCCTTTCTTCTCCCGCAGGCGCCCGACGCTCAGGATCAGCGGCACCAGTGACGGCGCCACGCAGTGGCGCGGGTGAAACGCCCGGTGGTCGATGCCGTGGTACATGCGGTGGATCGACGCCTCGGGCGCGATCTGCCGCAGCGTCTTGCAATTGAAGTCGGTGCAGGTCACCGTGAACCGTGCCGCGTGCAGCTTGCGGCGCAGATCGGCGGCATCGGACAGGTAGATGTCCTTGGCGTGCGCGCTGATCGAAAACGGCAGGCCGCTCAGCCCCGATGCCACGCGGGCCACATCGGCCGGCGTGGAGATGAAATGGGTGTGCAGGTGCTCGACGCCGTCGTCGCGCATCTGGCCCGCCAGCCAACCCGCGCGAGCGAAATCGCGCCAGCCCGCGCGACCGCGTGCGATCGCCTGGGCCAACTGCACCGCGTAGCGCAGCGGATGGCGCGCCAGCAGGCGCAGGTGCCGGCTGGCGAATCCCAGCGGGTCTTCGCGCAGCGCCGCCGGCACGCGCACCGGCTTCGCGCGCACGAGCGCCACGGCCGAGTGCGCCACCTGGTCGGTCGGCTCCGCCAGCGTGTACAGCCGCAGGTTCACGCCCAGGCGCTCGAGCCCGAGCACCTCCTCGAGAATGAAGGTCTCGGAGAGCTTGGGGAAGATCTTGACTAGCAGGCCGATGGGACGGCTGTCGCGCGGTGTGACCATTCGGGTGCCCGGGTGGATGCGTAGTGGAAGCTGGCCGCGGCACGCTCGCGTGCCGGCGCGCGCAGGCCGATGGCCTCGAACACCGCGTCGGTGACGCGCTCGAGCCCGTCGAGCCGGCGCAGCACCGGACGCTGGTCGCGCCGGGTCCAGGCCGCGAGTTCGGCGTCGATGCCGGCCATCAACGAGGCCGGCGTCAGCTGCGACGGATGCACCATGCGCAGCAGGCCCATTGCCGCCATGCGCTCGGCGCGCACGCACTGCTCGACGCCGGGCTGCACGCGCGGTACCAGGATCGCGCGCTTGCGCAGCGTGAGCAACTCGCACACGGTGTTGTAGCCCCCCATCGCCACGACGACGTCGGCGGCGCCCATCAGCGACATCATGTCGTCGCTGAAGTCCTGCATCGACACACGCGGCAGCGCCGACACGGCCTGCGCCACCGCGGCGCGATGGGTCTCGCTCATCTCCGGCCCGCAGACGATGTGTGCACGCGGCCGCGTGGCCGACGGCCGTTCGGCCAGTGCACGCAGCGCGGCGCTGACCAGGCTGTAGCCGTCTTCGCCGCCGCCGGGCGTGATGAGCACCAGCGGCTCGCCGGCGTGCACGTTGAGTTCGCGGCGCACGTCGTCGCGCGTGCGCCGGCCGGCTTCGCGCGCGATGTAGCCGCAGAACTCCACCTTGGCCGCGGCGAACGGCGGAAAACCGTATTCATGGCGCAGGTCGAACACCTCGGGGCAGCCGACCACCAGCACCTGGTGGTAGTAGGCCGTGATGGCCTCGAAGTAGCCGTTCTTGCGCCACACGCGCGAGGTCGATTCCGGGCTGTCGAGGATGTCGCGCAACAGCAGCACGAGTTTCGGGCGGCGCGGGCCCGACGGCAGCGATTCCAGCGCCCCGGCCAGCTCGTCCTCGACGCCGAAGGGCTTCTTGTCGACCAGGATCAGGTCGGGTTCGAAGTCGGTGATCGCCGAGCGGATCAGGTTGGCGCGCAGCCGCACCGTGCCTTCGAGCGACATCGACAGCGAGCGCGCGCCGTAGCGGCCCGCGGTGTTGCGCGACAGGCAAGGCAGCTTCACGTAGTCGATGCCCGGCGGGATGCGAAACGCATGCAGCATCGGCGAGCCGGTGATGACCAGCACCGACACCTCGGGCGACGATTGCACCAGGTGGCGCGCCACCTCGAGCATGCGGCGGATGTTGCCGAGACCGAAGGTGTCGTGCGAGTAGATCAGGATGCGCTTCATGCCCATGTCGATCGGTTTCCTGGTCACGGCGTTGACGAGCGCCGAATGACGCCCGTGTGACAGAGGCACCAGGGCGGCGCGAAATACGTTGATCGGATGGCGCGAGATGGCGCCGAAAATCGCGCGCAACGGCGCGCCCGCACCGCACGATTGTCCGCGTCAGGACGACGTTAGCGAACGGTCGGCCGCTCAGCGGCAGGTGGCGTCGTTGCGGATACCGGACAACGCCTGCGCGGCGTCCACCTGGCGCAGATCGGTGCCGCACAGCGGCGACGCGGTGAGGATCAGCCGTCGCACCACGTCATCGGGCGTCAACGCCGGCTCGGCGGCGCGCACGAGCGCCGCGACACCCGCGGCCAGCGGCGACGCCATCGACGTGCCGCTCCAGGTGCCGTACTCGCCAACGGGCACGCTGCTGGTGATGCCGTCGCCGGGCGCCACGACATGGATCCAGTTGCCGGAGTTGGCAAAACCGGCCAGGCGGCCCGTGGCGGCGCTGGCCGTCACCGCCAGCAGGCCGTAGACCGATTCGGCAGCCGGGTACTCGCGCACCGACGCGCTGCCGTCGTTGCCGGCGGCCGCGACGATCACCGCGCCACCGAAGCGGGCGCAACGCGCGCGGTCGCCGTTGTAGCCGGGGTCCGACAGATCGGGCGCCGCCTCGGCGGGGTCGGGTACCGCGCAGCTGGCCAGCGCGGCCACGGTGTTGAGGATGCGCGTGCGCGCCGCGGTGCCCAGGCTCAGATTGATGACGTGCGCGCCGTCGTCGGTGTCCGGGTTGCCGTCGGGATCCACCGCACGCAGGATCGCCTCGGCCAGCACCCAGGCATTGCCCTGGCCGCTGGAGTCGAGCACGCGCAGCGGCATGATGCGCGCCGCCGGCGCCGCCAGCGCGACCAGGCCCGCCACGTGGGTGCCATGGCCGAAGCCGAGGTCGGCGGGACTGCCGGCTTCCGACGGATCGGCATCGAAGTCGACAAAGTCGAAGCCCGGCAGCAAGCGGCCGGCCAACGCCGGGTGGCTGCCGTCGACACCGGTGTCGAGCACCGCCACGCGCATGCCGGCGCCGCGGCTGGTGGCATGCGCAGCACCCAGGCGAAGTGCCTGCGGAGCCCACTGCGCAGCATAGGCCTGCGGCGTGCCGATGGCCCAGACCAGGTTCTTGCGTGCCTCGGGGCTGCGCTGAATGAAATTGCGCTCGGCTTGCAGCACGTCCGGTTCGAGCTGCAGCGCCTCGATCTTGGCGCCCACATCGTCGGCACCGGTCACCCCGAGGCGAAAGATCGGGCGCGCGCCGAATCGGCCCAGCAGGCTCAGCCGGTGCTTGACCAGCAGCGGTTGCAGCGCGGCCGCGCTGCGCAGCTGCACCAGCACGTCCGACGCCACGGCGTCGCCTGCGGCGTCGGCACGCGCCGGCGCCGGGACGCCAAGCACCAGCACACCCAGTGCAAGCAGCGCCACGAGGTGCAGCAGGCGCGCTCCGCCAATCCGATTCAGCCACGGCAGCACGGCACGATCCCCTTCGAATGTCGAGGTGCTAAGGGCACACAGAGCAGGGTTGCGGTGGCCTGATACATCGAAATGTGCGACCACCGCCTCACCAGCCGCCGTACAGCGTGAATGCCGACCAGTAGTAGGGATGCGCATGCCGCGCCCGCAGCTCGGCCTGCGCCTGCTGCACCGCGGCCGCCGGTGCGGCGCCGGCGCGCAGCGCACGGTAGAACTGCGCCATGAAGTCCGCCGTGACGGCGTCGTCGATCGGCCACAGGCTGGCCAGCACCCGCGCGGCGCCTCCAACCATGAACGAGCGCACCAGTCCGACCATGTCGTCGGCCTCGCCGTAGTCGGCCAGGCCGGTCTCGCAGGCGCTCAGCACAACGACGCCGGCCTTCAGCGGCAGCGATTCGGTCGCCTCTGCGGTCAGCGCGCCGTCCAGCAGGTGAAGCGCCGAAAACCGCGGGTTGTCGGAGCGGAATTGCGCGTGGCAGGCCAGGTGCACGACCTCGGCCTCGCCGATGTGCTGGCGCAACCGCTCCAGCGTGGCGTCGGCCCCGATCAGCGCGGTCGACTGCTCGAACAGGGCGGCCACGCCGCGCGCCTCGTGCGCGGCGTGCGGCAGTCGCGACGATTCACCCACCACCAGCGCATGCGCCGGTGGCAGCGGCTGGCGCTGCAGCCCTTGCAGCGCCAGCCGGGCGCTGGGCGCCACGGCCAGCTGATGCTGCTCGGACAGGCACCGCCCCTGCTGCTGCAACGCGGCAAACGGCAACGACGCGAGCGGCCCGTGCGGCACGATCAGCAGGCGCGAATGCGCCGCCACCCGATCGGCCAGCGGCGCCCACACCAACTGGTGCAACTGCGCCAGCCGGGCGTTCATCCGTTGGGCCAGGCTCGGCAGGTGCCGCGCCACCGGCGCGGCACCATGCCGCAGCGTCTCGACCTGGAATCGCGCCGAACGCAGCGCGGCGCGCACCTGCTGCCAGGATGCCATGTGCCGCTGCAGCGCGACGCCATCGCGGGTGACGATGCAGGCGAACAGTTCGTCGTCGAGCACGCCGTACTCGACCAGCGCGTCGCCCACGCCGAGCTGCCGCTGCAGCGCATCGACCCGCAGTCCGGCAACCGGTAGCGCGTGGGTGCGCACCAGCGGCCCGCCGATGCGTTGCCGGCGCACACGCTCCAGCAGCTCCCGCTCGGTCGCGCGCAGTTCGTCGGTCAACACGGCCGAGGGTTCGCCCTCATCGTTCTGGCGCTGCACACGCCGGACCAGCCAGTTCAACCGCGTGCGCAGGACCGGCGTGCGCGCATCGTCGTGTGCGGCCTGGCCCGCCGCCAACTGCTCGTCCATGGCCCGGGCGCGAACGCGCTCGAGCTGGCACAGCACCTGCGATGCCGCGCCCGCCGCATCCTCGGCCCCATCGCAGGCCTGCAGGTCCAGGCGCAACAGCTCGCGGAACGGCCGCAGGTGGTCGGTGAGGAAGGCGCTGCGCAGGTCGGTGTCGGGCAACGCGGCGCGCTGGTCCTCGAACAGCTCCACCGCGGTCTCCAGCGCGAGGCGGGCGGCCGGCAGGTCGGCCATCGCCATCGCAGCCAGGCCCTTGCCCGTCCAGCAGCGCACCTGCACCGACACCAGTTGCGATGCCGTGGCGCGTTCCAGCGTGGCGTCGAACAGCGCGCGCGCGCGCGGCACGTCGCCCTGGCGCAACGTCGCCTCGGCCACCACGACCTCGGCGCGCGCCTGCGCATCGGCGCGTCCCTGCCCGGCAAAGGCCGCGGCCGCATGCTCGGCGGCGAGCACCGCGGCGGCCAGGTCGCCGCCGGCGAGCGCCAGCTCGGCCCGCGCCAGCGTCACCCAGGCCGTGCCCACCGTGTTCTGCTGGGTCGAAAAGCGCAATGCCGCATCGGCGAACGCGTCGCCCGCGGCCTGGGTGCGGCCCAGCAGCGCCAGCGTGCGGCCACGCTGCGCGATCGTCCAGGCCTGCTCGTTGTGCAGGCCCAGGGCGTCGAAGGTGCGCATCGCCGTGTCGAACAGCGCCAGCGCCTCGGGCAGCAGCCGCAGCTCCAGGTAGGCGTCGGCAAGCTGTTTCTCGGCGATCGCCAGCTGCTGCGGCATCTCGAGCTGCTCATAACGCCGCCGCGCGTTCTCCATGCCGGCCAGCGCGTCACGGTACTGGCCGCGCACCAGCTGCAGCAACGCGACCGACTCGTCGACGATCGCCTCCAGCACCGCCAGTCCGTGGGCCTGCGCCCGCATGCGCGCCCGCGCGTAGATGCGCAGCGATTCGTCGAAGTCGCCCAGCGATGTCAGTGCATCGGCCAGACCCACGTCGGCCATCACCGAATGCTCGCGATCGCCCATGCGGGCGAAATGCACCGCGGCCTCGCGGTAGTGGCGCGCGGCATGGGAGTACGCGTCACGCAGCATGTGCAGGCTGCCGAGGTTGAGGCTGACCTTGGCCGCGGCCAGCAGGTCGCCTTCGGCCACGAACGAGCGTTGCGTGATCTCGGCACACTCGGTTGCCGCTGCGTGCTCGCCGAGCATCGACAGCGCCATGATCTTCGGCACCTGCGTCAACGCCGCGTGGCGCAGCTGCCCGAGCGCGCGAAACCGCCGCGCCGCGGCGTCGAAGCAGGCGACGGCTGCCTTCATCTGCGCGCGCGTGAGCTGGGCGATGCCCTCGGTCCACTCGGCCAGGGCTTCGATCTCGCCATGCGACGCCGCGTCGGGCGCTGGTGCGTCGCGGCACAGCCCGCGCAACGCGCCGGCAGCCCGCACGGCCCGGTCCGGCGCGCTGTTCCACGCCGCGTAGCAGATGTCCTTCAGCGCCCAGGCCACGCCCTGGCGCTTGCTTTCGCACCAGTCGCCGGTGGGCGCGTTGGCGTTGTCGGTCAGTTGTTCGGCCAGCGACTGCGCTGAGCCGACCGGCATGAGCACGGGCAGCGTCCTGTGGCGTTCAGCGCGGGCGCTCTCCCACGGCGATCGGCGGCAGCGCGATTTCATCGCCGCCGAGCCGCAGGGTCATGCGGTAGGTGCCGCGCCCGATGCCCTCGAGCCGGAATTCGCCGAGTTCGTCGAGCGGCGCGGTGTGGACGGCGTCGCCATCGGGCGGCTCGGTGGCCTCGGGGCTCAGCTCCACGACCCCGGATTCGTCCGGCCCGAGGATCTGGCCCGCCAGTGCGAAGTGCTGCGCCGTGGCCGTGATGCGCAGGTCGATGTCGCGCCCTTGCATACTGAACAGCAGGTGCCGCGTCGCCGACGGCACGCCGCGCACACCCGCGATCAGTGGCGATGGCGCCCAGCTGTCGAAGGTGAGGACCGCGGCAACCTTGTTGATGAAGGCCTGCACCGACTCGGACCAGCCGGGCGTCGGGCGGCCGACGAAGGCGTTCTCGGCCTTGCGCACCCAGCCGTGCGGGGCATCGGGCAGGGCCGCGGCGCGCCGAACCAGGGCTTCGAATTCACCGTCGGTGTAGTGGTCCAGTGACTTCATTGGGAGGTGCCAATCGGTTGCGATTGCGCTACAGAGCAGGATCCGTCGGCCCAGATACCTGTCCGCCCACCCCCGGAATGCGTGGCATCACAACATGCGGCGCAGCTTCTCCAGACAACGAGCGCGGGTGGGGCCGATGCTGCCGACCGGGATGCCCAGCTGCGCGGCGATGTCATCGTAGGATACCTTGCGATCGTCGTCGTTGAACAGCAGCAGCATCAGGTCGCGCTGGCGGGGCTCCAGGCGGTCCAGCGCCAGCCGCACACGGTGCAGCTGCTGCAACTCGTCGAGCGCGTCTTCGGCCGTGGGCGTGTCGTCGGCAAGGTCCCACTCGTTGGCATCGTCGTCGCCGTCGGCCGAACGCGTCATCGACACCACGCGCTGGCCGCGTTGCGCCTGAAGGATGGCTTCGCGCTTGGCGGTGGTGACGATCCAGGCCTGCAGACGGCTCGGGTCGCCGATGCGCGGCAGGTGCTGTACCAGCCGGGAGAACACGGTCTGGAACACGTCGGCGGCGGTGTGCTCATCGAGCCCGGTGCGGCGCACGATGGCAAACACCAGCCTCTGGTAACGCTGCACCAACACCGTCCACGCCGCCGCTTCGCCGCGCAGGCAGCGCGCCACCAGGCTGGCGTCGTCGTCGGACGCCACGGAGGCGGACGGTCCGCGCCCGTTCATGGTCGGGTGCCGATCCGGGCGACAAGCCTGTGCGCGAGGCGGTTCGAGTGTTGCGACCATGATCGGGGGCTCCTTGGATTGCCCGCCGGCGGCGCCGACACCTCGACCACGCCGGGGGCTGCGTGCCAGCACAGGGCTTCCACGCAGACTGGGCGAGCGAGTTGTCGGGCGATGCGGGACGGGAACATTTGACTCGGATCGAACAAATTGGGAAAATTCTCCCAATTACTATTCACAATCCGTGCCAGCCCCTGCCGTGCCCCAAGTGATTGATTTGCAAGGTAACCGCAACGACCGCGTCGCTGCCAGCGTGACAATTGGGGCATTTCACCCACCCAGCGGTGGGTCACCTCACCCAATCGTTGCCCCACCCACATCCGATCGGCGGGCAGCCAAATAGATAAGAGTAAAGACTGCTTCCCGCACCATGACCCGAACCCTCGCCGTCGAACGCCTGCGCCCGCTGAACCTCACGCGCTGGTTCGGCATGCTGGCGCTGGCCACCATCACCGCGATCACGATCGCGTGCGTCTGGCTGATGAGCTGGTTCGTGACCCAGCGCATGCTGGTTCAGGAAGGCTCGCTGACGCGCCAGTTCGTGCAAAGCGTGATGCTGGTGGAAACGCCGCTGCAGGACGTCTTCCGCCAGTCCGGGCAGCCGCTGCCGGCGTCGATCGAGGACTCGTTCAAGCACATCGCCGGCATGCCCGACGTGCTGCGGGCCAACCTCTACGACACCAGCAAGCGCGTGATCTGGTCGAGCGACCAGGCGCTGATCGGCCGCCAGTTCGGCTCGAACGACGAGCTCGACGAAGCGCTGGGTGGCGCGGTGGTCGTTGAAAGCAAGACCGAGGCGCAGCGCCTGCAGGGCAAGGCCGAATACGAGCAGTTGCGCCAGCCCGACAACCTGTTCGTCGAGATCTACGTGCCGGTGCTCGACGTCAAGACCGGGCAGGTGATCGGTGCGATCGAGTTCTACAAGAACCCGCGCGGCCTGATGCTCATGCTGCAGCAGTTGCGCATCTACATCGCCGCAGGCGGTGCCGTCTTCGGCGTCATCCTGTTCCTCGTGCTGTTCGGGCTGGTGCGGCGGGCCGACCTGACGATCCGGCTCCAGCAACGCCAGCTCGTGAACAACGAGACGCTGGCGGCCATCGGCGAGATGAGCACGGCGGTGGCACACGGCATCCGCAATCCGCTGGCCTCGATCCGCAGCTCGGCCGAGCTGATCCCCGGCTCCGACCCGGCGCGCATCCGCGAGGCCGCCGACGACATCGTGGCGCAATCGGACCGGCTCGAAGCCTGGGTGCGAGAGCTGCTGTCGTACACCCGGCCATTGAGTGAACCTTCGACCACCGTGGCGATCGGCCCGCTGCTGCAGTCGTGCCTGAACGACATCGCGCGCGAGCTGAAGACCCGCGACATCACGCTCGACGCGAGCACGGCACCGGCGCTGCCGGCGGTGCGCGGCAACCCGCTGCTGCTGGGCCAGGTGCTGCGCAGCCTGCTGTCCAACGCCATCGAGGCGGTGCAACCGGGCGGGCGCATCGCGGTGAACTGCTCGCTGGCGCCCGCCGGTGGCGGGGTCACGCTGTCGGTGCGCGACAGCGGCCCCGGCATGACGGCACAGCAGCTCGAGCGCGTGGGCAAGCCCTTCTACACGACCAAGCCGCGCGGACTCGGCGTGGGGCTCGCGCTGGCGCAACGCATCATCGAACGATCTGGCGGCCGCATGGAAATCGAGAGTGCCGTCGGCCAGGGCACCGTCGTGCACCTGCACATGGCCGCGGCCTAGGAAAGAACACATCATGCCCAAAGGCATTCTGGTGATCGAGGACGAGGAAGTGCTGGCCAAGAACATCTGCAGCTTTCTCGAGCGGCACGGCTACGACGTGCGCCTGGCGGCCTCGGCCGAAGATGGCTTGCTGCAGCTCGAGGACTTCCACCCCGACGCGGTGGTGCTGGACTTCAACCTGCCGGGGCTGAACGGCCTGGAGGCGATGCGGCGCATGCAGGCCAGCAAGCTCGACGTGCCGGTGATCATGGTCACCGGGCACGGCAGCATCGAGATGGCTGTGGACGCGATGAAGGCCGGCGCCTTCGACTTCCTCACCAAGCCGGTGTCGCTGAGCCAGCTGCGCGCCCGCATCGAGCGGGCGCTGGACGACACCCGGCTGGACAGTGCGTTGCAGTACTACCAGACCCGTGAATCCAAAGGCAGCGCGCTCGACGGCCTGCTCGGCGAATCGCCGGCCATGCGCGCGCTGAAGCAGACGATCGAGCAGCTGCTCGAGGCCGAGTCGCAGATGCGCGATGCCGAGCCACCCGCGGTGCTGGTGCTGGGCGAAACCGGCACCGGCAAGGAAGTGGTCGCGCGTGCGCTGCACTTCAATGGCGCACGACGCGACAAACCCTTCGTCGAGCTGAACTGCGCCGCGTTGCCGGCGCAGCTGCTCGAATCCGAGCTGTTCGGGCACGAGCGCGGCGCCTTCACCGACGCCCGCGAGCGCAAGCTGGGCCTGGTGGAAACCGCCGAGGGCGGCACGCTGTTCCTCGACGAGGTGGGCGACATGGATCTGGCGATCCAGGCCAAGCTGCTGAAACTGCTGGAGGAAAAGACCGTGCGCCGCCTGGGCAACGTGCGCGAGCAGCGTGTCAACGTGCGCATCATCGCCGCCACCCACCGCTCGCTCGAGGCGCTGGTGCGCGAGGGCCGCTTCCGTGCCGACCTGTACTACCGGCTGTGCGTGGTGAAGCTCACGCTGCCGCCGCTGCGCGAACGCGAGGACGACGTGGTGCTGCTGGCGCGCCACTACTTGCGCCAGCACGCCGCGCGCTACGGCAAGCCGGTGCCGGTGCTGTCGTCGCGGGCGCACGCCGCGCTGCTGGCCCACCCCTGGCCGGGCAACGTGCGCGAGCTGCGCAACGTGCTCGAGCAGGCGGTGCTGCTGAACAGCGGCGGCTCGATCGAGCTGCCGCAGCTGGCGATGTCGACACAGCAGCCGGCGTACGGCGGCGGCGCCGGTTCCGGCTTCGTACCGTCTCAACCGATGCCGCTGGGTGGCACCGACGGCACGCTGCAGGAGGTGGAGCGGCGCACGCTGTCGATGGCGCTCGAACGCAACGGCTGGAACGTCACCCGCGCAGCCCGTGAACTCGGCATCTCGCGCGACACGCTGCGCTACCGCATGGAAAAGCACGGCCTGAACGCGCTGGCGAAGTCCGGTTTTATGGATAGTCAGCGCTGACACACGCTGCGAGGATTATCCAGCCTAGCTGGAAGAAATCTGTTGACAGCAGAATAATATTTGGGCAAAATTTCCCAAATGGACACCGAGAACAAGCTTCATCGCGCGCTCAACGCCGCCATCACCCAGGTGCTGCGGCCGTTGTTCCGGGTGCTGCTGCGCCACCACGTATCGTTCGGCGCCTTCGAAGACTTGGCCAAACGCGCCTACATCGACGTGGTGATCAGCGACTTCGGCATCCCCGGCAAGAAGCCTTCGATCTCCCGCGCGTCGATCCTCTCCGGGCTGACCCGCAAGGAAGTGCAGCGCCTGATGTCCGAGCCGGCCGAGTCGGCGGCGGTCGACCGCGAGCAGTACAACCGCGCCGCGCGCGTGCTGACCGCCTGGACGCGCGACCCGGAGTTCGTCGACGCGCGCGGCGAGCCGCAGGCGCTCGACCCGCAGGACGGCTCGGGAAGCTTCGCCGAGCTGGTGCGCCGGCACAGCGGTGACGTGCCGGTGCGCGCGGTGCTCGACGAGCTGCTGCGCGTGGGCGCGGTGCGGCGCAGCGACGACGGCAAGCTCGAACTCGTGGTGCGCGCCTACGTGCCGCAGCGCAGCGCGGTCGACAAGCTCGAGATCCTCGGCTCCGACGTGTCGGACCTGATCGACACGATCGACCACAACATCGAACACGGTGACTCCGACCCGCGCTTCCAGCGCAAGGTGATGTATCGCAACGTGCCGGTCGCGGCACTGAATGACTTTCGCAAACTCAGCGGTGAGCAGGCCCAGGCCTTACTCGAACAGCTCGACAAGTGGCTGGCCGAGCATTCAGAGCCCAGCCCACCCGATCCACCCCACCAACCGCGCGCGCGTGTCGGCATGGGCATCTTCTATTTCGAGCAACGGCTCGAACCAGACGCTTCCAAGGAGAATTGACATGAGAATCTCGACACTTCGCGCGATGGCCCATGGCGCCATTGCGTTGGTCCTCGCCGCCTGCGGCGGCGGTGGCGATGGCGGCATCGGCGGCACCGGAGGCGGTGGCGGCGCCGGCGGCGCAGACATCTCGATCGGCACGATCACCGCGTTCGGCAGCGTCTGGGTCAACGGTGTGGAGTTCAAGTCGAACACCGCGACCATCAAGATCGACGACAACCCGCATCCGGAATCCGACCTGCGCGTGGGCATGATCGCCCGCGTTGACGGCTCGATCGCGAGCGCCTCGGCAACGACGATCAGCGTCAAGAGCGCCGTCAAGGGTTATGTCGAATCGGTCGGCACCAACCAGATGGTCGTGATGGGTCAGACCGTCCTCACCGATGGCGGCACGACGATCAGCAACGGCCCGATCACGGCCGGCAACTACATCGAGGTGCATGGCCAGGTGGTCTCCGACGGCACCGTTGCGGCCAACTACATCGAGAAGAAGGCCGCGCAAGCGACTCCGCCCTTCGCGGTGAAGGGGTTCGTCAAGTCGCACCCAGCAGGCGGCACCACCTTC
>Ga0209261_10000243_pt1 | contig 15003 bp, 15 predicted proteins | sample DOMMetBare1Fresh_FD_187470 | JGI IMG/M metagenome (GOLD analysis project Ga0209261, IMG submission 187470) | Wetland sediment microbial communities from St. Louis River estuary, USA, under dissolved organic matter induced mercury methylation -... | ecosystem: Environmental > Aquatic >...
ACCACACCCCCGTGGCCGGCGCGCCGACTCAGCTGCGGCGGGTCTTGACCGCTCGGCTCAACAGGTCCAGCACCTGGACCGAATCGTCCCAGCCGATGCATGCATCGGTGATGCTCTTGCCATATTCCAGCGCTGCGGGGTCGTCCTTGCCTGCATGGAACTTCTGCGCGCCGGCGAGCAGGTGGCTTTCGACCATCAAGCCGAAGATGCAGCGCCCGCCACGGCTGACTTGCCCGGCAATGTCGCGCGCCACGTCGAGCTGTCGCTGGTGCTGCTTGCTCGAGTTGGCATGGCTGCAGTCGACCATCAGCTGGCACGGCAGCTTGGCGGCCTCCAGGTCCTTGCAGGCTGCGGCGATGCTCGCCGTGTCGTAGTTGGGCGACTTGCCGCCACGCAGGATCACGTGGCAATCGTGGTTGCCCTTGGTCTCGACGATCGCCACCTGCCCGTTCTTGTGCACCGACAGGAAATGGTGCGGCCGGACCGCAGCCTGGATTGCGTCGATCGCGATCTTCAGGTTGCCATCGGTGCCGTTCTTGAAGCCGATCGGTGCCGACAGGCCAGATGCCAGTTCACGGTGCACCTGGCTTTCGGTGGTGCGCGCGCCGATCGCACCCCAGGCGATCAGGTCGCCGATGTACTGGGGGCTGATCACGTCGAGGAACTCGCTGCCGGCCGGAACTCCCAGCCGGTTGATTTCCACCAGCAGCTGGCGCGCGATGCGCAGTCCCTCGTGGATGCGATAGCTTTCATCGAGGTAGGGGTCGTTGATCAACCCCTTCCAGCCCACGGTGGTGCGCGGCTTCTCGAAATACACCCGCATCACGACTTCCAGCGTATCGGCATGGCGTTTGCGCTCGGCCGCGAGGCGCCGCGCGTAGTCGAGCGCCGCAGCCGGGTCGTGGATCGAGCACGGGCCGATCACCACCAGCAGCCGGTCGTCCTGCCCTTGCATGATGCGGCGGATGGTGCCGCGAGTCTGGCCGATCAGCGTCTCCACCGGCGTGCCGGCGATCGGAAAGAAGCGGATCAGGTGCTCTGGCGGCGGCAATGGCGTGACGTCGCGGATGCGCTGGTCGTCGGTCTCGCTGGTCTTCTCGCTCAACGTGTAGCGCTGGCCCATTTCGGTGTGCGAGCTTTTGGTCGCCATGGAGTGGCTCCTGTCGGTGGCGGTGTTCGGGTCGGGACAAAGAAAAACCGCCGGGGTTGCCGGCGGTTGGTCTGGTGTTCGGTGTGCTCTTCGCTTACGCGCGCTTGCCTTCCCAGCCGCCGGTGAGGGGCGAGAACCAAAAGTATGCAAAGAAGGGACTGGCACCGCGCATGGGCCCGAAATGTAGCACGGCGTCCCGCGCCGCTGGCGGACCGTCGCGTTGCTGCGACGGCTTATGCGGTGCCGCCGACCGTCAGGCGATCGATGCGCAGCGTGGGCTGGCCGACGCCGACCGGGACGCTCTGACCATCCTTGCCGCATACGCCCACGCCCGTGTCGAGCGACATGTCGTTGCCGATCATGCTGACGCGGGTCAGCGCGTCGGGGCCGTTCCCGATCAGCGTGGCGCCCTTCACCGGGTACTGGATCTTGCCTTTTTCGACCCAGAACGCCTCGCTGGCCGAGAACACGAACTTGCCGCTGGTGATGTCGACCTGGCCGCCGCCGAAATTGGTGGCGTAGATGCCGCGCTCTAGGCTGGCGACAATCTCTTCCTTGGTCTTGTCGCCGCCGAGCATGTAGGTGTTGGTCATGCGTGGCATCGGCACATGAGCATAACTTTCGCGTCGCCCGTTGCCGGTGGCCTTCACCTTCATCAGACGTGCGTTCATCGAGTCCTGGATATAACCTCTGAGGATGCCATCTTCGATCAGCACGTTGCGCTGCGTTGCGTGTCCCTCGTCGTCGACGTTCAGCGATCCGCGGCGATCGGGCAGGGTGCCGTCGTCGAGCACCGTCACGCCCTTGGCGGCCACGCGCTGACCCACACGACCGGCAAAGGTGGACGAACCCTTGCGATTGAAGTCGCCCTCCAGGCCATGTCCCACCGCCTCGTGCAGCAGCACGCCAGGCCAGCCGGGGCCGAGCACCACGCTCATTTCGCCAGCCGGAGCCGGTCGCGACTCCAGGTTCGTCAGCGCGGCGTTCACGGCATGGTCCACATAGCTTGACAGCACGGCGTCCTGGAAATAGTTGAGGCCGAAGCGGCCACCACCACCGCCGCTGCCCAGCTCGCGTCGGCCGTTGGATTCAGCGATCACCGTGATCGACACGCGCACCAGCGGCCGCACGTCGGCGGCCCGCGTGCCATCGGCGCGCGCCACCATCACGACGTCGTATTCGGCCGCCAGCCCGGCCATGACCTGCACGATGCGCGGATCGCGTGCACGCGCCATGCGCTCCACGCGCTCGAGCAGCGCCACCTTCTGCGTGCTGTCCAGCGTGGCGATTGGATCGATCGACGCGTACAGCGCATGGCTCTGGGCCACCCGTGCGGAGCCGCCGACCTTGATGCGCCTGCTCTGCCCCGCCGCCGCAATGCTGCGGACGGTATGCGCCGCATCCATCAGCGCGACCTGCGAGATGTCGTCGGAGTAGGCGAACGCCGTCTTCTCGCCGACGACCGCCCGGACGCCGACCCCCTGGTCGATGCCGAAGCTTCCGCTCTTGACGATGCCCTCTTCCAGGCTCCAGCCTTCGTGGCGCGTGATCTGGAAATACAGATCGCAATCGTCGACGCGATGGGTGCCGATGGCGGCCAGCGCCTCGCGCAGACTTGCCTCGTCGAGGTCGAACGGGTCCAAAAGCAATCGCCGAGCCAGTGCCAGCCGCTCGATGGTGGGTTCGCGTGAAATCATGCGGTCGATTGTAGGAGCCGCGCGCAGTCCGCGCGGCTTTCGCAGCTTGGCCAGCGGCGCCGTGTGCCGACTCTGCCCGATCGCGTCGCGCGCGTGAACAGATCGCCATCAACCCTGCCGACTACAAGGCCAAGGTCACTGCTGGCGAGCCGGCGTCTCGACCGGCACTGAGCCGTTGCCCCGACGGGCGGCGCGTCAACGATCGCCGTCGCCGCGTCGCTCGAGCGCCAACCGGTAAAGGGCGTTGCGCGGCGCACCGGTGATGCGTGCGGCCAGCGCCACCGCTTGCTTGACCGGCAACTCGGACAGCAGCACATCGAGCGCATGCACGGTCTCGGCCGGCATCTCGTCGGCTTGCGCCACCGGCGCCAGCGCGTGCAGGACCAGTACGAACTCGCCGCGAACACGAAGGGCATCGGCGGCCAGCCAGGCCGGAAACTCGCGGGCCGACATCGTGGCAACGGTTTCGAACTGCTTGGTCAATTCCCGGCACACGGTCAGGCGTCGCTGCGGGGCAGCAGCACCCAATGCGGCGGCCAATGCCTCGATGCGGTGCGGTGCCTCGAACCAAACCAGGGTTCCAGGGTCCGAACAGGCGGCATGGACCGCCTTGTCGCGCTCGACCCCCTTGCTGGGAACAAAGCCAGCGAAGCGAAATCCCTGGCCGCCGACGTCGCCGGCGACGCTGAGCGCCGCCACCACGCTGCTGGGGCCGGGAATCGGAACCACGCGATAGCCGGCCTCGACCACGAGGCCGACCAGTGCGGCGCCGGGGTCCGCCACCGCCGGCGTGCCGGCATCGCTGGCGTAGGCCACCGATTGCCCCTGGCCAAGCCGCGCCAGCACGTCCTGCGCCGCCCGGCGTTCGTTGTGTTCGTGCAAGGCAATCAGCGGCTTGTCGATGCCCAGGTGGCGCAGCAGGCCGCCGGTGACGCGGCTGTCCTCGCAGGCGACGGCGTCGACGCGTGTCAGCACATGCAGCCCGCGCAGGCTCAGGTCAGCCAGATTTCCGATCGGTGTTGCCACCAGATACAGCGCGGGCGATGGATACTGCTGGCCGCCGGTGGCCATGGCGGCCGCCTGTTTCAACTGCTGGGCATCGATGTTCAAGGCAGCCGGGCCAATCTCGAGCAAGTCCACGGGCGATCAAGCCGAAGCGCTCGCATTGCAGTACCTGCAGCGCCAAGGGCTCGCCCTCGTCTGCCGCAATTATCGACTCGCCGGTGGCCCACGGGCGCGTGGCGGGGAGGTCGACCTGATCATGCGCGAGCCGTCGGGCACGCTGGTGTTCGTCGAAGTGCGCTCGCGTGCCAGCGCCGACCGTGGCGGCGCGTCGGCCAGCGTGACGACGCGCAAACAGCGGCGCATCGTGCTGGCCGCGCGGCACTACCTGCTGCGCTTGCGCGAGCTGCCGCCGTGTCGCTTCGACGTGGTGGCGATCGAGGCGGGCCGACTGCAATGGCTGAAGGCGGCCTTCGACGCGGGGTGACATATCATCGCCGGTCATGCTCGAGCAGCGCATTCAGCAGCAATTCTTCGACGCGGCCGACCTCAAGTATCAATCGGCCGAGGCCCTGGCCAAACCGATTGCCGATGCCGCGCAGGCGATCGTCGGTGCCCTCACTGGCGGCGGCAAGCTGCTCGTGGCCGGACATGGGCCTGCGGCCGCGCTGGCTTCATTGTTCGCCGCGCGCATGATGGGACGCTTCGAACGTGATCGGCCGGGCCTGGCGGTGCTGTCCCTGAACGCCGACGCGGCGGTGCAGAGCCAGTTGGCGTCGACCGAGGGTTTCGATCTTTCGTTGTCGCGCCAGGTGGCGACGCTGGGGCAGCCGGGTGATCTGCTGCTGTTGCTCGATGCCGACGGCGAGCATCCGGCGCTGCTGGCTGCGGCCAAGGCGGCGCATGGCAATGAGATGGCCGTCATTGCATTCATCGGCCGCAATAGCGGCGTGTTGCGCGGCGAATTGGGCGAGACCGATACCTTGGTGAGCGTGTCGCACGACCGCGAGGCGCGCATCTTGGAGCTTCACCTGATCATGTTGCACTGTCTGTGCGACGCGATTGACCTTCAACTTCTGGGCGAACAGGATCCAGCATGACCACGAAAAACCGAAACCACCGTCGAGCGCATGCCGCGCTGCTGGGGCTGACCCTGAGCGTCGCGCTGCTGGGTGGCTGCGCGCCGCTGCTGGTGGGGGGCGCGATGGTCGGCGGCACGCTGATGATGATGGACCGGCGCACGACCGGGGCTCAGGTCGACGACCAGGCGATCGAGCTCAAGGCATCGAACCGGGTGCGCGAACTCGCCGGCGACAACGCGCACATCAACATCACCAGCTACAACCGCACCGTGCTGATTACCGGTGAGGCGGCCACCGAGGCCGACCGCAGCGCGATCGAACAAGCCGTGCAACGGGTCGAAAACGTACGGTCGATCGTCAACGAAGTTGGCGTGATGGCTCCGAGTTCGTTGACCTCGCGCTCCAGTGACACGATCATCACCAGCAAGGTCAAGGCCACGTTGGTCGATGCGCGGGATCTGCAGGCCAATGTCTTCAAGGTGGTGACCGAGCGTTCGGTCGTCTACTTGATGGGCCGAGTCACCGAACGCGAGGCCGGGCGAGCGTCCGAACTGGCGCGCAGCGTGGGCGGCGTGCAGAAGGTGGTGCGCGTGTTCGAGATCCTCACCGAGGCCGAGCTGGCCGACACGGCGCCGAAGAAATAACGTCAGCGCAGTCGGCGGATCAGGCTGGACGTATCCCAGCGCGACCCACCCATGGCCTGGATGTCGCTGTAGAACTGGTCGACGAGCGCCGTCACCGGAAGCCGGGCGCCATTGCGCCGCGCTTCGTCGAGCACCAGTCCGAGGTCCTTGCGCATCCAGTCGACGGCAAAACCGAAGTCGAACCGGTCGTCTGCCATCGTCGCACCGCGGTTGTCCAGCTGCCAGCTCTGGGCGGCGCCCTTGCCGATGACCTCGAGCACCAGCTTCATGTCGAGCCCGGCCTTTTGTCCGAACGCGATGCCTTCGGCCAGACCCTGCACCAGGCCCGCGATGCAGACCTGGTTGACCATCTTGGCCAGCTGGCCAGACCCGCTGGCACCGACCCGGGTGACCGCGCGCGCGAACGCCAGAGCCACCGGGCGCATCGCGTCGAAGGGCTGCGCGTCGCCACCGCACATCACGGTCAGTGCGCCGTTCACCGCGCCCGCCTGCCCGCCGGAGACGGGCGCATCGATGAAGTGCAGGCCGAGCGCCGCGGCGGCGGCGTGCAGTTCGCGCGACACCGCCGCCGAGGCGGTGGTGTGGTCGACCAACACGCCACCACGCGACATGCCTGCGAAAGCGCCATCGGGGCCGGCTGCCACTGCGCGAAGATCGTCGTCGTTGCCGACGCAGGAGAACACGAACGCGGCACCGGCAGCCGCCTCGCGTGGCGTTGCCGCCCGAGCACCGCCGTACTCGGCCACCCAGACTTCGGCCTTGGCAGCGGTGCGGTTGTAGACGGTCACCGCGTGTCCGGCGCGCGCCAGGTGCCCGGCCATCGGGTAGCCCATCACCCCGAGGCCGAGAAAGGCTACTCGTTGCGGCGGAACGGTTTCATAGGTCTTCATGGGCAGGTCGCTGGCGAGGGTTGGCCAAGCGCGGAGTTTGCCCCATCGGGCGAGACCCGCGATCGGCCACCGGGCCCGACCCCGCGCCGGTTCGGGCCGCCAGGCGGCCCTCGCCTCAGACAATCGTCAGGTGCTCGGTGCCGGCCGACAGGTCGGCGTTGCGGGCGCGCGCACTGTTCAGCTTGATCTGCAGGCGCAGGTCGTTCACCGAATCGGCGTTGCGCAGCGCGTCTTCATAGGAGACGTGCCGGCCTTCATACAGATCGAACAAAGCCTGGTCGAAGGTCTGCATGCCGAGCTCGCGCGAACGCTTCATCAGCTCTTTCAATTCGCCAACCTCGCCCTTGAAGATCATGTCGGACACCAGCGGGGTGTTCAGCATGATCTCGACGGCGGCGATGCGGCCCTTGCCTTCTTCGCGTGGCAACAGGCGCTGCGACACGATGCCCTTGAGGTTCAGCGACAGGTCCATCAGCAGCTGCTGGCGCCGCTCTTCGGGGAAGAAGTTGATGATCCGGTCCAGCGCCTGGTTGGCGCTGTTGGCGTGCAGGGTCGCCATGCACAGGTGACCGGTCTCGGCGAACGCCACCGCATGTTCCATGGTCTCGCGGTCGCGGATCTCACCCATCAGGATGACGTCGGGCGCCTGGCGCAAGGTGTTCTTCAGCGCCGCTTCCCAGCCGTCGGTGTCGATGCCCACCTCGCGCTGGGTCACGATGCAGTTCTTGTGCGGATGCACGAACTCCACCGGGTCCTCGATCGTGATGATGTGACCGAACGAATTCTCGTTGCGCCAATCCACCATGGCCGCCAGCGACGTGCTCTTGCCCGATCCGGTGGCGCCGACCATGATGACCAGCCCACGCTTGGTCATCGTCACGTCTTTGAGGATCTTCGGCAGGCCCAGCTGGTCGATCGTGGGCAGCAGCTGCGGAATCAGGCGGAACACCAGCCCCACGTGCCCCTGCTGCACGAACGCGTTGCAGCGGAAGCGCCCGATGCCCTGCGGCGAGATCGCGAAGTTGCATTCCTTGGTCTTCTCGAACTCGGCCGCCTGCTTGTCGTTCATCACCGCGCGCGCCAGCGCCATCGTGTGCTGGCCGGTCAGCGGTTGCGGCGACACCTTGGTGACGCGGCCGTCGACCTTGATCGCCGGCGGAAAATCGGCGGTGAGGAAGAGGTCGGAGCCGTTGCGCGAGATCATCAGGCGCAGCAAGTCGTTGACGAATTTTGATGCCTGGTCGCGTTCCATCGTGCGTCTCCGTAGCGCTGCGTCAAGCGTTGGTCAGCAACGCACTCAATCGGGCGCTGGCCTGTCGCAGCCGCAACGACAGCCGTCGAGCCAGCGCGGCCAGCAACACCGCGGCCAGGCGCGGGTCTTCCTTCATCATCCGGTCCAGCGCCTGGGCCTCCAGCACCGCCAACATGCACGGCGTGAGCGAGCGGCAGGAAGAAAACCGCGTGCCCGCATCGAGCAACGACATCTCGCCCAACAGGTCGCCGACCCGCGCCTCGCCCAGCCGTGCGCGTCCACCCCACGGCTGCTCGCGGTCCACGGCGATCGTGCCGTCGAGCACGATCAGCAGATAGTCACCCTGCTCGTCCTGGGTGATGACTTCCTTGTCGGCGGTGATGCTGACGAAGCTCAGGTACTCGGTCAGGCGCTTGAGCTCCCGCTCGGCCAGCAGGATGGCATGGCGGTCATCGTTCCAGGCGCGCGCGAATTGAACCGCGCCTTGCGCGTGGTCCACCGGCTCGGCCTGCGTCTCCTGTGCGCGCACGCTCCAAGGCACCAGCTTGGGCACGGGCTCGTCGTGCTCGAGGAACATGGTCGAGAAGTAGCCCGAGTCGGAATCGTCGGAGGGGGCGCGGCGCGAGCCGGCAAGGCGGTCGAGGATCTTCTTCACGATGCAGTCAGCGGCCTCAGCCTGGGAAGTTCTCGGGCATCTTGGCCTTGGCGCGCGCCTCGGCCGGCGAGATGATGTTGCGGCGGACCAGATCGGTCAGGTTCTGGTCCAGCGTCTGCATGCCGAGCGTCTGGCCGGTCTGAATGGACGAGTACATCTGCGCGATCTTGTTTTCGCGGATCAGGTTGCGGATGGCCGAGGTGCCGATCATGATCTCGTGCGCGGCCACGCGGCCGGAGCCGTCCTTCAGCTTGCACAGCGTCTGCGAGATCACCGCGATCAGCGATTCCGACAGCATCGCGCGCACCATGTCTTTTTCAGCGGCCGGGAACACGTCGACCACGCGGTCGATGGTCTTGGCCGCGCTGCTGGTGTGCAGCGTGCCGAACACCAGGTGGCCGGTTTCGGCCGCCGTCAGCGCCAGGCGGATCGTTTCGAGGTCGCGCATTTCGCCGACCAGGATCGCGTCCGGGTCCTCGCGCAGCGCCGAGCGAAGGGCGTTGGAGAACGACAAGGTGTGCGGGCCGACCTCGCGCTGGTTGATCAGGCACTTCTTGCTTTCGTGCACGAACTCGATCGGGTCTTCCACCGTCAGCACGTGACCGTACTCGTTTTCGTTCAGGTGGTTGACCATGGCGGCCAGCGTCGTGCTCTTGCCCGAGCCGGTCGGGCCCGTCACCAGCACGAGTCCGCGCGGCTTGAGCGCCAGCTCGGCAAACACCCTGGGCGTGCTGAGCTGCTCGAGCGTGAGGATCTTGCTCGGAATCGTGCGGAACACCGCGCCGGAGCCGCGGTTCTGGTTGAACGCATTGACACGAAACCGCGCCAGCCCCTGAATCTCGAAGCTGAAATCGCACTCCAGCGTATCCTCGTAGTGCTTGCGCTGCGAGTCGTTCATGATGTCGTACACCATGTCGTGCACCTGCTTGTGCTCCAGCGGATCCACGTTGATGCGGCGCACATCGCCGTGCACGCGAATCATCGGTGGCAGGCCGGCCGACAAATGCAGGTCCGAGGCCTTGTTCTTCACCGAGAAGGCGAGCAGTTGCGTGATATCCATAGGGGCGCGCTGGAGTAGTAGGCTGCAAACATTATGAGCAGCATCGAAGCGAAGTTACAACAAGTGCGCACGCGTATCGCCGCCGCGTGCGAGCACGCGCAACGTCCTGTGCAAAGCGTCACGTTGCTGGCTGTGACAAAGACTTTCGGGCCACAGTCGGTGCGCGATGCGTTCGCCGCCGGACAACGTGCATTCGGCGAGAACTACGTCCAGGAGGCGATCGAAAAGATCGAGGCGCTGGCCGATCTGCGCAGGGACATCGAGTGGCACTTGATCGGGCCGCTGCAGAGCAACAAGACGCGCGTTGTCGCAACGCACTTCGATTGGGTGCACTCGGTCGACCGCCTCAAGCTGGCGCAGCGCCTATCGGCACAGCGACCAGCCGATCGTTCGCCGTTGCAGGTGTGCCTGCAGGTCAATATCAGCGGCGAGGCCAGCAAGAGCGGGCTCATGCCGGATGACGTGTTGCCGCTGGCGCTCGACGTGGCGTCCCTGCCGCGCATCCGGCTGCGCGGGCTGATGTCGATTCCCGAGCCCGATCCGGACCCCGAGGCGCAACGCGCGCCGCACCGCGCGCTGGCGCGCCTGCTGTTCGACCTGAACTCTGCCGGTCTGACGCTGGACACCTTGTCGATGGGCATGAGCGCCGACCTCGAAGCCGCGATCGTCGAAGGCGCAACCATCGTGCGCATCGGCACAGCGATCTTCGGCGCGCGCTGATCCGGCTGCGGAGCCGGACTCGCTACCTCACTGGTCGAGCTTGAGTCCGATCTTGGTGATGATCGCGCCCCAGCGCCTCATGTCGGCGTCGACCTGACGGCGAAAATCTTCCGCCGACCCACCCACCGGCGTCAGGCCTTGCGCATCGAGCGCCGCCTTGATGGCCGCATCCTGCAGCGTAGCGTTGACGTCGGCGTTGATCTTCTGCACCACGGCGTCGGGCGTACCGGCTGCGGTGAACAGGCCATTCCATGCCAGCGACTCGACGTTGGGCCATCCCGCGTCGGCCAGCGTCGGCAGGTCCTTCAGCGAGTCCGGTCTCTGCGCGCTCGAGACGGCGAGCAGGCGCACCTTGCCCGCCCGCACATGCGCCAGCAGCGCTGGCGCGACGATGAAGGTGGCATCGGCCTCACCCTGGGCCACCGCCATCGCTGCCGGCGGCGAACCGTTGAACGGCACGTGCGTGCCGGTGACGCCGGTCTCGGCGAGGAACAACTCCATCGTCAGGTGCGCCGAGCTGCCCATGCCCAGCGACGAGTAGTTGAGCTTGCCGCCGCGTGATCGGGCCCAATCGACGAACTCCTTGACGGTGGTGGCCGGTACGGCCGCGCCGACGGCCAGCACATTGGGCTGCGACGTGGTCATCACCACCGGGAGCAAATCCTTCGTGGGGTCATAGGGCATCTTCCGGTACAGGAACGGCGCGAATGCGATCGGGCCGTTGAAGCCGACGGCCAGCGTGTGGCCGTCGGGCGCCGCCTTGGCGGCCACATCCACACCCAGCATGCCGCCGGCACCCGGCTTGTTCTCGACCACGACGCTCTGCCCCCAGCGGTCCTTGAGCTTGTCGGCCAGCAGCCGCGCGATGATGTCCAGCGAGCTGCCCGCCGGCGCCGGCACCACGATGCGCACCGGCTTCGTGGGCCAGCCTTGGGCCATGGCGATCGGCCGAACACAGCCCATGGCGGCGGCGATCAGGAAGAGACGGCGAGCCAGCATGTCGATCCTTGCGATGAGCGATGCGTGAAGCGCGGAGTCGGGACGTCACCGCGCCGTTCGGAGTTCAAGGGTAGAGGCCGCGCTCCTTGCGCGCCATCAGGATGCGCTCGCAGGCAGCGTCGGGCCATTGGCGCCTTCGAGCACCAGCTTGGCCTTCAAGCGCTGCGCGCGCGCCGCGGTGATCTGGCCCTCGAGCGCGGCGGGAATCAGGATGTCGCAGTCGACATCCCAGAACGACTCGCGCTCGATCGCCTCGGCGCCCCGGAAAGCCGCCCACGCCACCGGACTCGCGCAGATGCGGCATCAAGGATCGCCAGATCCAGGCCGTTGGCGTTGAAGATCGTGCCGGTGTGATCCTGCACGGCGACGATCGTCGCACCGGCGCCATGGAACAGCTCGGCCGGTAGGTTTGCCAGGGGCTGTCGGGCGTATCGCTGACGTACGACAGTGTGCTCATGGCTGGCATGTCCCGGGGTTGATGATGGCGCTGTCGCGGATTGTCGCTCGCAAGCCTGTCGGCGTGGCCGGCGCGAGGCCGCGTCGATCCGGACCAACCCCGCCCCCCATTCGCAGGCCACCGGCGCCGCAGGGGTCGTTCATGCAGTGGGCGTGGCTACACTGGTTCGATGTCAGACATCGCACCCCAAATCGCCTTCATCGGCGGCGGCAACATGGCCAGCGCGCTGATCGGCGGGCTGGTGGAATCGGGGCGCGTTCCGGCCACCATCCTCGTCATCGAGCCCGACGATCGGCAGCGTGCGCGTCTGGCCTTGCAGTACGGTGTGCTGGCGCTGCCGTTCGGCGGCAGTTCGCTGGCCGGCTTGCCGCTGGTGGTGTGGGCCGTCAAGCCGCAGAGCTTCGCCGCGGCCGCGCGCAACAGCGTGCCGCATGTTGCGCAGGCGCTGCACTTGAGCGTGATGGCCGGCATCCGCACCGAGACCATCGCCGCGGCGACCGGCAGTGCGCGCATCGTGCGCAGCATGCCCAACACCCCGGCGCTCATCGGCCAGGGTATTGCGGGACTGTTTGCCACCGCCGCGGTCACGTCGGCGGACCGCCGCATCGTCGAGCAGGTGCTGGCGCAAAGCGGCGAATTGCTCTGGGTGGGCGAGGAACGCGACCTCGACGCGGTGACCGCGCTGTCGGGCTCGGGCCCGGCCTACGTCTACTACTTCATCGAGGCGATGATCCAGGCCGCCGGCGAGATGGGGCTGTCGGTCGAGCAGGGGCGGCAGCTGGCGCTGGCCACGTTCGCGGGCGCCACCGCGCTGGCGCGGCAGTCGACGGAGTCGCCAGCGGTGCTGCGCGAGCGCGTCACCTCCAAGGGCGGAACGACCTACGCCGCACTGATGTCGATGGACAAGGACGCCGTCAAGGCCGCGTTCGTGCGCGCGCTGCATGCGGCACGCGGGCGGGCGCAGCAGCTTGGCGACGAGTTCGGCCACGAGGCCGCGGGCAACGGCGTCAGCGCAGCGAAAGATCCAGCGCCACGCCCGCAAACACCGTCGCCCCGAGCCAATGGTTCACGCGAAAGGCCTTGAAGCAAGCGTCACGCGAACGCGCGCGAATCAGCCGGTGGTGCCACAGCGCCTGTGCCGCGGCGCCGGCCATGCCGAGTTGGAACAACCATCCCAGGCCGAGTGAGTGGCCGAGCCAGCTCCAGCTGGCCAGGTACAACGCATAGAACAACATCACGCCGGCCACGTCGAACCGGCCCAGCGTGATGGCCGAAGTCTTCATGCCCAGCGCCAAGTCGTCGTCGCGGTCGACCATCGCGTACTCGGTGTCGTAGGCCAGCACCCAGCACAGATTGCCCAGCAGCAGCCACCAGGCATGGGGCGGCACCGCGTCCGGCACCGCCTGGAGCGACCATTCGCGCGCGCCCAGCACCGCGGCAAACGCCATCGGAATGCCGAAGCTGAAGGCGACGCCGAGCACGGCCTGCGGCATCGAGAACACACGCTTGGCATAGGGATACGCCAGCGTGATCACCAGGCCGGCGAACGACAGCAGCACAGTGGGCGGGTTGGTCGTCAGCACCAGGCCGAACGCCGCCAGAGCCAGCGCCGCGCCGAGCGTGAGCGCCTCGCGCACGCTCACCTGACCGCTGGTGACCGGACGCGCGGCGGTGCGCTTCACGTGCCGGTCGAACTCGCGATCCGCCACGTCGTTGATGCAGCATCCGGCGCTGCGCATGATCACCGTACCGGCGACGAACACGATCAACAGGTGCCAGCCCGGGAAGCCGTCGGCCGCGATCCACAGCGCCGACAGCGTGGGCCACAGCAGCAGCAGCCACCCGGCGGGTCGATCCCAGCGCACCAGGTTCAAGTACAGCGCCAGGCGCGACGCAGGGGGTGCGGCAATGCCGTTCATGGGGCAGGAGCAAATGGCGGTGGCACGACGACTCGGCTATTCTCGCGCGCTGGCGCAGTCACCCGGAGACAACGCATGGGCATGGTTTCGTCGCGCGCCAGAATCGGCGTCGGCAGTGCGCCGCGGTCGTGCCTCGGCACGCCGACGCCGGCCGGCAACAGCTGAAGCGCAACGTCCCGGGCTCGCCGTGTGTGCGGCCCGGGCCAACGCAGCTCAGGCACCGATGAATCCCGCGCTCTGGCTCGCACGCACCGCGCAACGGCTCGGCGAACGCACGGCCATCGGCCACGGTCGCCAGGCGTGGTGCAGCTACGCCGAGCTGGCGCAACGCGCGGCGATGCTGGCTGCATGGCTGCATGCGCACGGCGTGGCCCCCGGCGACCGGGTGGGCCTGTTCCTGTCGAACCGGCCCGAATACCTGGTCATGCTGTGGGGCACCTGGTGGGCTGGCGCGGCGGCGGTTCCGATCAACGCCAAGCTGCACCCACGCGAGGCCGGCTGGATCCTGCAGCACAGCGGCGCACGCGTGGCGTTTTGCTCAGCCGAGCAGCGCGACGCGTTGGCTGCCGAGGGCCCCGGCGCGGCCTTGCACAGCGAGCTGCCGCCGTTGCGGGCGGCGGGGCCGATAGATCTCGAGCCCGCCGAGCGCAGCGACACCGACCCGGCCTGGTTGTTCTACACCAGCGGCACCACCGGCCGGCCCAAGGGCGTGGTGCTCGGCGCGCGGCAGTTGCGCGAGGCAAGCCTGGGCTACCTCAGCGAGGTGCAGGGTGTCGAACCCGGCGACGTGATGCTGCATCCCGCGCCACTGTCGCACGGGGGTGGCCTGTACCACCTGCCCTACGTGATGCACGGCGGCGTCAACGTGGTGCCGGCCTCGGGCGGCTTCGATGCGGCCGAAATCGTCGAGCTCGCAGCACATTGGCGCCGTGCCTCGTTCTTTGCCGCGCCGACCATGGTGCGGCGACTGGTCGATCACGTCGGCGCCAGCGGTCGCCGCCCGGAGGGCCTGGCCACCATCGTCTACGGCGGCGGGCCGATGTACCTGGCCGACATCCAGCAGGCCTTGCAGACGATCGGGCCCCATTTCGCGCAGATCTACGGCCAGGGCGAGAGCCCGATGACCATCACGGTGCTGCCGCGCGCGGTGATCAACGACGCCGCACACCCTCGCCACGCCGAGCGTCTGGCGTCGGTGGGCTACGCGCAGCCGATGCTGGAACTGTCGATCCGCGATGCCAGCGGCGACGCGCTGCCGGTGGGCGAGACCGGCGAAGTGTGCGTGCGCGGCGACATCGTGATGGAGGGCTACTGGCAGCAGCCCGAGGCCACCGCGGCCGCCATTCGCGACGGCTGGCTGTACACCGGCGACATCGGCCGACTCGACGCCGAGGGCTACCTGAGGCTGCTCGATCGCAGCAAGGACCTGATCATCAGCGGCGGCAGCAACATCTACCCGCGCGAGGTGGAAGAGGC
>Ga0209261_10000246_pt1 | contig 14947 bp, 8 predicted proteins | sample DOMMetBare1Fresh_FD_187470 | JGI IMG/M metagenome (GOLD analysis project Ga0209261, IMG submission 187470) | Wetland sediment microbial communities from St. Louis River estuary, USA, under dissolved organic matter induced mercury methylation -... | ecosystem: Environmental > Aquatic > Freshwater...
AGATCGGCTACGGATTAGGAATCAATGTCAGCGATATCAATAATGACGGATTTCCTGATATATACATTTCAAACGATTTCCACGAAAATGATTATCTGTACATCAACAACGGAAATGGAACTTTCACCGAAAAGTTAACCGAAGAAATGGAACATACCAGCCGGTCGTCGATGGGAAACGATGTGGGAGATATCAACAACGATGGGCTGCTCGACGTATTTGTACTCGATATGTTGCCTGAAGATATGAAAACCCGGATGACATCGGGAGGCGAGGATGAAATGGAACTCTTTGATCTGAAATTAAAGTATGGCTATCACGATCAGTTTGTACGAAACACACTTCAATTGAATCTTGGCGGTGGAAAGTTCAGCGAGATTGGTCGGCTTGCCGGGGTTTATGCAACCGATTGGAGCTGGTCACCTTTAATTTGCGATCTCGATAATGATGGCTGGAAAGATCTTTTTATCACCAATGGGATTTTCAGGCGAGCCAATGATCTCGATTATGTGAAATTTTTAACCGGAGGAAACAGGTATAATTCAGTAAAGGACAATAGTAATGTCTCGGATAAGGAATTATATGAAAAAATGCCACTCCATCCCAACACAAGTTACCTCTATAAAAACAATTGCGACCTGACGTTCTCGAATAAGGCCAGCGAATGGGGAATCGATCACAAATCGTTTTCCAATGGTTCTACCTATGCTGATCTTGACAATGATGGTGATCTGGACTTGGTTGTAAATAATATCAATGAAAATGCCTTTATTTACCAGAACAACTCTGAAATAGGTAAGGATAACCATTTTTTATCGGTTTCATTTAAAGGGGACAAATTGAATCCAAAGGGTATTGGCGCCCGGGTTACAATATACACGCAAGGGAAGCAGCAGCTTGCAGAGCAATTCCCGGTACGAGGATTTTTATCTTCTACTTCGGAAGTCGTGCACTTTGGCTTGGGTTCTTCAACGATGATCGATTCCCTTATTGTTCGCTGGCCCGATCTCTCGGAGCAAATGATCCGGACTATTCAGGCCGACAGGATACTTACGCTTGATAAAAAGGATGCAGTAATGTCGGTTCCTGCGCAAGAAAAGAAACCTGAACCTGAGGAATTTTTTGTTCCGGTTCAGATCGGCGGACTCAGTTACAAACATCAGGAAGATGGATATTCGGATTTTTATCGCGAGCGACTAATTCCTCACAGCCTTTCACAGGAAGGACCGGCATTGGCTGTTGGCGATGTGAATGGTGACAGACTTGATGATTTGTTTGTTGGAGGTGCCTCCGGTCAGTCATCCATGATTTTTATTCAGCAAAAAACAGGTGATTTCAAACCTCTGAATAGGATAGATTTTGCAGATCATGCTTTTGCAGATATAGTGGATGCAGCTTTTTTTGATGCGGATGGCGATGGAGATCTGGATTTAATTGTTGTTCATGGAGGAAATGAATTTCCTGAAGGTGACATCCGGCTTTCAGCGCTGTTATGGATGAATGACGGGGAAGGCCGTTTTAAAGAGGCTGATGGCGGAGCACTTCCGGTAACAGCAAATAATGCTTCGTGTGTACGTCCTTGCGACATTGATCAGGATGGTGATTTGGATTTGTTTCTGGGCTCACGGTCTGTTTCGGGAGCCTATGGCTGGTCGCCAAAGCAATTGCTTCTTGAAAACGATGGAACCGGGCATTTTAGAGATATCACCCGAGTGAGTGCTGCCGGAATTGAAAACATCGGAATGGTAACCGATGCAAGCTGGTTGGACTATGACAAAGATGGTGACAAGGATCTTATAATCGCCGGCGAATGGATGAATGTCAGCCTGTTCAGGAATGATCATGGGAAATTTACTGATGCCACCAGTTCTGCAGGATTGAATGAAACTTCTGGCTGGTGGAATTGCCTCAATATAGCAGATCTTGACGGTGATGGCGATTTGGATATTATCGGAGGTAATTTGGGTTTAAACTCGGTATTAAAGGCATCGGTTAAAGAACCGGTCGAAATGTTCCTGAGTGATTTTGACAATAACGGTTCTCCCGATCAGGTAATCAGTTCCTATCAGAATGGACTCCGTTATCCGGTAGCTTCATTCGATGAGTTGATAAGCCAGATGCCTGATTTGAAGAAGAAATACCCGAATTATTCTGATTTTGCCGGAAAGACCAGTTTGGATATTCTGGGAAAAGAAAAAGTTGAAAAAGCAATCGTTAAAAAAGCGGTATTGTTTGAAAGTTGCATTTTTCTGAATAACGGTGACGGAACTTTCAGTACAAAAAAACTCCCTTTGAAGGCCCAATTTTCACCGATCAATGATATCCTGCCCGGTGATTTTAATGAGGATGGGATTTCCGATCTGTTACTGGTAGGAAACGATTATCAGGTGCGACCATCGCTTGGCCGTCAGGATGCTAGCTATGGATGGTTTCTGAAAGGTAAAAAGAATCAAGAATTTGAAACGCTTAATCCGTTACAAAGTGGATTCAGGGTTGACGGCGAATCAAAAAAAATTATCGGTTTAAAAATATCTGGGAAACCACATCTGATCGTTGGAGTCAATAATGGCAACATTCAGGCTTATAAGGTATTTTAGAATTGTTGAACCTTTTATGCAGAATCCTTATCCTTGGGAGTTGGCATTATTCCCACTATTCAAAAACTGCTGAAGATCTTCAAAATTCTTTTGCATATAGCTGTATCCATGATTGTATAAGTTCATCCGTTTTTCAAGACTTTTTTCGGTTCGCCCTATTGAAAATTCTTGAGAGGGTGCCAGAATAAATAGTCTTCCTGCACTTTCCATTTGCTCACAAAAATCCAGCGTTCGGTTGTATTCATCATTCCTTTCAAGCAAGACTTTCAGGAATTCAGGGTGTTTTCTGAAAACAAACTTAAAGGGAAATGCATTTTTAAGCTTTTCTTTTCGATAACCCCTTGGGCGGGTTAAAACGACAACCGCTTTTTCGTGTTTACTTAATGCATATTTAACAGGGATAGAGTCGGATACACCACCATCAAGAAATAATTGGTTGCCAATTTGTATTGGCTTTGAAAGCAGTGGTATGCTTGATGATGCGACAAGAACTTTGTCGATCCCGATCTTTGAAGTTTCCTTTTTCGAAAAGATTACTGTATTTCCTGAATTCAATGAGGTTGTTACAATGTCGAACTCTGCCGGATTTTCGTAAAAGGCCGGTTCATCAAAGGGAACAAGCCGGGTTGGTAGTTCGCCAAAAACAAATTTCATATTGAAGTATGATCCGGTTGTAAGTAAATGCCTGAATCCCATATAGCGCTTATCGGAAGGATATTCCACATTCACTTTTTTGTTTCGGCCTTTCTGCTTCGACAAAAAAGATGCTCCAACACATGCCCCGGCCGACACGCCGACGATCCTGTCAAAATCCATTTCCTTCTCGAGAAGGTATTCCAACACACCGCTGGTGAAAGCTCCCCGAAGACCACCGCCTTCCAAAACTATGCATGAATTTTTCATTTCAGGAAAAGGTTGGTATCTATTGTTCTTGTGTGGTTGGTAAAATGAATGAAATGATGGTGCCCTTACCTATCTGGCTTTCCAGGGTAATTGTTCCATTGTTCTTCTCGACGAAATCTTTTACGAGCATCAGTCCTAAACCTGTACTCTTTTCATTTTCAGTACCGGCAGTATGAAGTTTATTGCTGATATCGAAGATTTTCGGGATAGATGATTTTTCAATTCCAACACCATTATCGATTACACTTATGTGTACATTTTTAGAACTCCCGATTTCAGTCCTGATGATAATTGAACCGCCCCGGTGTGTGAATTTAATGGAATTACTTAGCAGATTTCGCAAGATGGTTTGAACCATGTTTGGATCAGCAAGAACAAAGATTTGATCGTTTAATTCCAGTGAGATGTCAATCTGTTTGTTATCGGCAGATTGTTTTAATCCTTTCAGTGAGATCAGAATTACATCGGTCAGTTTTAATACTGCAGGTTGAAATTGAATTTTATTTAATTGCGACTGAGCCCATAAAAGCAGATTTTCAAGTAAAAGGTTGACGTTTTCTGCCGTTTTATATAATGAAAGCAATATTTCTTTTAATTCTGCTGGACTATGATCGTTAAATGTTTCGTTGAGGTGTTCAAGAAATGAAGTCAGATTCCCGGTTGGTCCTCGCATATCATGTGCGATAATGGCAAAAAGTTTATCCTTAGCAGCATTGGTTTCCTTCAGTTCAAGATTTTTGTGGCGGATTTTATTGTAAAACCAGTAGATAGTTACCGAAAATATAAATGCGAGAAGAATCCCTGTAATCATGAGCTGTTGCGAAGTTCTATGTTGTTTGATTATCAGCGAATTGATTTGGTTTTGTTTTTCAAGCTCTAAAATTTGCCCGTTTTTTTTATCAATCTCGTATATGGCCTGAAGTTGTTCTATTTTAATATTTGCAGCACCTGAAAGAATTAGATCCTGAATTTCGATTTGTTTTTTCTGGCAGTTGATTGCATTTTTAAGATCGTTGATTTTCAAATAGGCTTCGGTCAGTTTTGAATAAATGTTTAACTGGATCTTTTTTTGGTTGTTTGCTATTGCCAAATCTAAACCTTGTTTTAAACTTTTGAATCCTGCTTCTGTTTGGCCTTTGCCGATAAGGCATAATCCCAGGTACTCATATATTGTGGGAAAACTAAGTAAGTCGCCGACTTTCTTTTTTATTTTTAGTGACTCATTTAAATATTTTTCAGCCAGTTCAAAATTACCCATGGAATATTCAATCATACCAAGGTTCTTTTGGGCGTTTGATATTCCATATTCTGATTCATTGGCTACATATATTTTCATTGTATTATCAATGAAATTATGCGCTTCTTTGAAATTCCCGGATGCTAAATGGATTAATCCAATCTGTTCGTAGCAAATTGCTAATCCATCTTCATTTCCATCAATGGAGGCCTGTGTGGCATATATTTTTAAGGCTTCCTCAAAATATTCGAGTGCTTTCTGTGGAAGTTTTAAATCTGCATATATTCGTCCCAGCAGATAAGCCGACCATGCTTTTCCTTCTGCAAACCCTGCTTTTTCATAATTAAGCTTTCCATTAACGATATATTCAATTGCTCTGTCATACAGTCCGTTTAGCCTGAATATCGTTCCCATAATGGAGTAGGAAGAACCCATCGCCTTGAAATTACCTGATACCCGACCGGCCTGGAGTGAAGCATTGAAATACTCGAGGGCAGATATTTCTTCTCCCCGATTGTGCTTAATCAAACCTTTACGATACAAAATCTCTCCTTTATACCAATTCTCACCCAAAGCTTTTCCAATGGTTAATGCAGTATCGTAATAAGTTTCAGAAAGATTTTTGTTATTCAACACTTCACTCGCTCTCCCCAGCAAATAATAAGCGCGCATTTCAAGGTTTTTATTAATGGCAGATTTGGCAGCTAACAGAGCTGAGTCGGCCAATCCTTGAGCCTCCTTTGCATTTTTGTCTATAAGGAGTAGTGCAAGGTCCAGTTGAGTGGAGATCTTATCGACTCCACTTTTAGTATTTAATTCTTTGCGGAGACTATCTGTTTTTGTAAAAAGAGGTTCTTCCTGAGGTTGAACGGAGTAGGTGTCTACAACAGTTAATAAAAGAAGTAAAAAACAAATAATCTTAAAATTCATCTTTCGATAGTAGTTAGGAAACTAAATTAAAATATATTTATAAGACTGTAAATTGTTGAAAATAAGTTTATTGAAAAATAGAAAATAAATCTGATTTCGCTTATTTTCAGGTTGAAAGTAGGAATAAATACTTGATTAATCAATAAAAAGTTGTTAGGTATCATTTGCTGGCCGCGATAATACCAGACATCCGGAATGTAATGAAACTACAAAGTTTTGAATCGAAAAAATTTGACCAACTATCTCGGTGAACTAAACATCCATGACTTATCCTAATGTTGATCAAGTTTCTCCATAAAACCTAGCGTAAAACAAAAAAGAGCTACAAATATTCTTCGTAACTCTTTGATTTTCAAGTGGGCCCAACTGGGCTTGAACCAGTGACTCCCTGATTATGAGTCAGGTGCTCTAACCGACTGAGCTATAGGCCCTGAAATATCTTAATGGTTTTCTTTTCAGGTAAAATTCGATCGATAATTATCGAACGTGTTTTTTCGGAGTGCAAGTTTACTGAATTCATCGAGATTTAACAAACAAATCATTCAAATTTCATCCCTGATTGCACATCCATGCTTTTCTGTTCTTTTAATTCAATTTTTCACCGGTAATATGCTTTTCTTCTGTTTCATTTTCTTCCGGAAAAACCGTTGCATCTTCCGTTTCAACATTCTCTTCAGTACTGGTTGGGTGATGTTTGGAGTCTAGATTATTAAATTGTTTGCGATAAAAAATGATGATGGAAAAGATTCCGATTGAGATGGAAGAGTCGGCGACATTAAACACAGGACGAAAAAATTGAAAATCGCTTCCTCCTAATAAAGGAACCCAGTCAGGATAAACTCCTGAAACCAATGGAAAATAAAACATGTCAACAACGCGTCCATGCAGGAAGCTGGCATAACCGCCTCCTTCAGGAAATAAACTTGAAACCTGTCCGTAACTGTCGTTGAAAATCAGACCATAAAAGGCGCTGTCGATGATATTGCCAACTGCCCCGGCGAAAATCAAAGCCACACAGGCAATAAAACCCATTGGCAAATCTTTTTTTACCAGTTTGGTGATATACCATCCAATTCCGAAAACGGCAACTACGCGGAATAGTGAAAGAAAAATCTTGCCGTATTCTCCACCAAATTCGAAACCAAAGGCCATCCCGTTGTTTTCGACAAAATGGATCATAAACCAATTCCCCAGGACTGAAAATTCTTCGCCAAGAGTCATGTGTGTTTTGATCCAAATCTTCAGGATCTGGTCAATCAGTAAAACAAAAAAAACAATCAGGATTGACTTTTGTAATTTTGACATGGTTGATGTTGATAAAAAAATGATTGGAAGTATTGCTCCTCCAATCATTCTGTACTATGTTTTAATAAAATTTATTTCTGACTGTTTTTTGCATCGATGCTCAGCGTGGCATGAGGGACGGCACGTAAACGTTCTTTCGAAATTAACTTACCAGTTTCACGACAAATTCCGTATGTTTTATTTTCAATACGAACCAATGCAGCCTGCAAATACTGAATAAATTTTTGCTGACGTTGAGCCAATTTCCCGGCTTCTTCTTTCGACAACGTAGCCGCTCCCTCTTCCAGAACTTTAAAGGTTGGAGAAGTATCCTGTGTGTCATTTCCATCGCTCTGGGTTATGGAGCTTTTGTACATTTCGTAGTCTTTTTGAGCCTTTCCGAGCTTTTCAAGAATTAGTTGTTTAAATTCCTGCAACTCCTCGTCCGAATATCTGTTCTTTTCACTCATAACATTAAAGCTTTAATTTTTCCAGCCTGAATCATGTTTTAATTCCTGACTCAGACTCTAAAAGTATAAAAATATTTCTAATTCAAACAGGCCATTAATCATTCCAAAGGTATTCCGGCTCAGGATTTCCTGATTACCTGAATTCGTGCGACAACATCGGTATCAATCTCCACCAGATGTGAACTGCCTTCATCAAGATGATCTGTCACAACTAATTCTGATGCAAGTGTTTGATTGCTGATGTAGTCCTTGAAATTTTCAATGGCCAAATTATAAAATTCGTTTTCCAGAATTTTTAAAACAATACGGTCTGTGACTTGAAAGTCACTTTCTTTACGGATATTTTGGATTTTGTTTACAAATTCCCGGGCAATGCCTTCCTGTTTCAATTCTTCGGTCAGGTTTATGTCGAGCGCAATGGTCAAACCTCCCTCGCTGGCTACCAGCCAGCCCGGAACATCTTCCGTTTGAATTTCAACATCTTCCAAACTCAAGACAACAGGCACACCATTAATATTTAAATCATAGCTACCAGTCTTTTCCAGATTACTGATATCTGCCTGGCTAAATGCGGCAATTTCTCCTGAAATCTGTTTCATCAGTTTGCCGTGTTTTGGTCCCAGCGTTTTGAAATTCGCCTTTATTTTTTTACTGATAATTCCTGCTGCATCCGTCAGATATTCAACTTCTTTCACGTTTACTTCGGAAAGTACAATGTTCTTTACTGAATCAAACTGATCCTGAAAATCCTGATTTAAAACCGGAATCATAATTTTTGCCAGTGGTTGACGAACTTTCAGTTTTTCCTTTCTGCGCAAACTCAAAATCATGGATGATGCCTTTTGAGCCAATGCCATCTTCTGTTCAAGGTCACTGTTTATCAGCTCCGAATTGAAAACCGGAAATTCTGCCAGATGCACACTTTGGTCAGTTTCTTTACCGCTGATTTTATTCAAATCGGTGTAAAGTAAATCGGCATAAAAAGGTGCGATTGGAGCCATAAGTTTGGCAACCGTACTCAGACAGGTGTAAAGCGTCTGATAGGCTGATAGTTTATCTTTATCAAATGAACCTCCCCAGTATCTTTTCCGGCTCAGGCGAACAAACCAGTTGCTTAGGTTCTCCGAAACAAATTCTGAAATGGCTCGTCCGGCGCGGGTTGGTTCGTAGGTTTCATAACTTTCAGCCACATCTTTCACCAAAGAGTTCAGTAATGACATAATCCACCGGTCCAGTTCCGGCCTTTCATCAACCGGAATATCGGCTTCGGAATAAGAAAACCCGTCGATGTTGGCATACATTGCGAAGAAATTGTAGGTATTGTATAAGGTTCCGAAGAATTTGCGTTTGACTTCATCAACACCGCCCAAATCAAATTTCAGATTATCCCAGGGTTGCGAGTTGGTAAGCATATACCAGCGCAACGGATCGGAACCATATTCTTCAATCGATGCAAAAGGATCGACCGCATTGCCTAGACGTTTCGACATTTTATTGCCGTTTTTATCAAGAACCAGTCCATTTGAAATGATATTTTTGAAGGCAACCGATTCATCAATCATAGTGGCAATGGCATGCAGGGTAAAGAACCATCCGCGGGTTTGATCGACTCCTTCGGCAATAAAATCAGCAGGAAATACCTCATTGAATTTTTCCAGGTTCTCGAAAGGATAATGGTTCTGCGCATAGGGCATCGATCCGGAATCGAACCACACATCAATCAGGTCGGGCTCGCGGAACATCTTTTTGCCTGAAGCGGAAACTAGGAAAATATCATCAACAAACGGACGATGTAGATCAATCAGTTCATAATTCGCTTTGGTATTGTTTCCTTTTTCAAAACCTTGATAAATATTTTTCTCCATCATTCCGGCTGCAACCGCAGCATCTATTTCATTCATCAACTCTTCGGTTGATCCGATGCATTTTGTTTCAGTGCCATCTTCGGTCCTCCAGATTGGCAGGGGAGTACCCCAGAACCGGGATCGGCTCAGGTTCCAATCAACCAGATTTTCCAACCAGTTACCGAAACGACCGGTTCCGGTGGAGGCCGGTTTCCAGTTGATGGTATTATTGAGAGCTATCATTTTATCCTTTACCGCAGTGGTCCGGATAAACCAGGAATCAAGCGGATAATAAAGAATTGGTTTGTCGGTTCTCCAGCAATGCGGATAATTGTGAATGTGTTTCTCAACTTTAAAAGCCTTGTTTTCTTTCTTCAGCATCACACATATATCTACGTCAACGGTGGCGTCGTCTTCCCCGAGTTTTTCGTTGTAAGCATTCTTTACAAAGCGACCGGCAAATTCAGTATATGTTTCCAGATTCACATATTCGGCAACAAATGCAGGATCCATGTTTTCAATCAGATAAAAACGGCCGTTTCGGTCAACCAAAGGCTGGCGCTTAACATCTTTGTCATCAACAATCAACGGAACGATTCCGTTTTGTTTGGCAACCCGGTCATCGTCGGCGCCGAATGTGGGTGCAATGTGAACGATTCCGGTTCCATCTTCGGTTGTTACAAAATCACCGGTAATCACGCGGAAAGCATCGCCCTTTGGTTTTACCCAGTTGATGAGCTGTTCATAGTTTACACCTTCCAGTTGGGTTCCTGAATATTCAGCCAATATTTGGTATGGAATTTTCTTGTCTCCCGGAGCGTAATCTTCCAACGGAATTTCAGCATTTTTCTGATCGAAATGGGTGGCCAAAAGATTTTTTGCCAGAATCACGGTACACGGATCTCCGGTATATGGATTGAAAGTTCTGACTTTCAGATAGGTAATTTTTGGGCCTACACACAAAGCGGTATTCGATGGCAAAGTCCAGGGGGTGGTTGTCCAGGCAAGGAAGTACAAATCAGTATCGGTATTCTCGAAGAGAAAAGCTGATTTTTCGTTCCTGATAGCTTTAAACTGGGCAATGGCCGTGGTATCTTTTACGTCTCTGTAACATCCCGGCTGATTCAGTTCATGAGAACTTAGTCCGGTGCCTGCAGCAGGTGAAAAAGGCTGAATCGTATATCCTTTATATAGAAGATTCTTTTCGTAAAGTTGTTTCAGCAACCACCAGATGGTTTCAATATACCGGTTATCGTACGTTACGTACGGATCGTCCATATTGACCCAATAGCCCATCAGACGGGTAAGTTCTTCCCACTCACGGGTATATTTCATGACTTCTGTGCGGCATGCAGCGTTGTAATCGGCCACGCTTATTTTTTTTCCGATATCATCTTTGGTTATTCCCAAAGACTTTTCAACGCCCAGTTCAACAGGCAATCCATGAGTATCCCAACCGGCTTTACGGTGAACATGAAAGCCCTTCATGGTTTTAAAGCGGCAGAAAGTATCCTTAATAGCACGAGCCATGACATGATGAATTCCCGGCATTCCGTTTGCCGATGGAGGTCCTTCATAAAATACAAAAGTAGGGTTCCCTTCGCGGGTTGACATACTTTTGTGAAATGTATCATCGTCTTCCCATCTTTTTAAGATATCCTTATTTATCTGGGAAAGGTCTAACTGCTTATATACCTGAAATTTATTACTCATTACAAACTAAATTTTTGCCTTATTTTTTGAAAGGTACAAATATAGAAAAATTTGGTGTTTGAAATTCAAAAGCCTCATTGTGATTTGCTTTCCGGAAAATGGTATTCAAAAATTAATTTTCAGTCAATGTTTATGCGATCATCTTTCCGGAGAAGAAGTAACAAGTGGCAAGCAAAAAACCAAGCCAATTGTCCGTTTCAAGGAAAAATAGCTTGGTTTATTTACAGTTATGAATTACTTCCCGTTACTATAAATGGGAAAATGAAAGTCTATTCAACGAATTTGTAACCGATTCCTTTCAGCGTTTTAATATGATCATTCCCAATTTTTTCGCGCAATTTGCGAATGTGAACATCAATGGTGCGATCACCAACCACTACATTGTCGCCCCAAACGGAATAATAGATTTCTTCGCGGGTGAAAACTTTGCCGGGTTTTGAAACCAGAAGTGATAACAGTTCAAACTCTTTTCGGGGAAGGATCATTTCTTTACCATCCTGCACAATCAGATAGCGCTCCTTGTCGATTACCAGGCTGCCAACTGTAACGGTATGGGGACTTTCAACAATAGCCATAACCGGAACTCCGGGCGCTGAAGTACGTTTTAACAGCGCTTTTACCCTGCTTACCAAAACCTTCGGACGAATAGGTTTGGTAATATAATCATCGGCACCAGCCTCAAATCCTGCAATCTGCGAATAATCTTCGCCCCGGGCAGTCAGAAATGCAATAATGGTATTCTGAAGTGCAGGAATTCTTCTGATTTCTTCACAAGCTGCGATGCCATCCATTTCGGGCATCATCACATCCAGAATAATGAGATCGGGCAATGTTTTTTCAGCCACTTTAATGGCTTCAGCTCCATTGTGGGCAGTGTAAACTTTATATCCTTCTTTTTCTAAATTATAACTGATAAACTCCAGAATGTCAACTTCATCGTCTACCAGAAGTATTTTTGATTGAATTTCGCTCATAATGAATTTGAATTTGATTTAAAAGTATAGAATACTTTTGAAACGGGTGTTGTGTTCCTGAAAAAACAGATGAAAATTAGCAATTTTATCAGATTATTTAGTCAATATCATACTCTCATTGACTTTTTAGCCATTACCTTGGGGGTTAAACTGCTTTCTCGAGGGTGAAAGTGAAAGTAGTCCCCTTGTCGATTACACTTTTAACATTAATGGTTTGATCGTGTGCTTCGATGATGTGTTTTACAATGGACAAGCCCAAACCGGTTCCGCCCTGTTCGCGTGAACGGGATTTATCAACCCTGTAGAAACGCTCGAAAATACGGTACAAGTCATTCTTATCCATGCCAATTCCATTGTCGCTCACTTCAATCATAATGGTTTCATGCAGATCATAAAAACCAACTTTAACGAATCCCCTTTTCTTTCCGTATTTGATTCCGTTTCCAACCAAATTGTTCATCACCTCCATGATTCGTTTTTTGTCGGCGCGTACCAAAATCGGCTTATCTATTTTAGTGGCAAACTGTAGCGAAATTCCTCTTTCATTGGCAAGCATCTGGGCGAGTTCAAACACTTCTTCAGTCAATCTGACCATATCAAAATCGGTCATGTTTATTTTCAATTCGCCGGATTCAAGTTTAGTAATCGATTCGAGGTCAGCAACAATTGAAATCATCCGGTCGATGCTTTTCTCTGTTCGCTGTAAATACAACTTATTGATCTTTGGATCGTCGATTCCACCTTCAAGCAAGGTTAGTACATATCCCTGAATGTTGAAAATCGGAGTTTTCAGTTCATGCGAAACATTGCCCACAAACTCCTTGCGGTACCGCTCCAGATCTTTCAACCGGGTTATTTCCTGGGTTTGATTTTTGGCCCATTCTTCCACTTCTTTCTGAACATCAGCAATGTTGGTGGTACTGATCGTTTCGAGCAGCTTGTTTTTTTTGCCACTAACCGGAACTTCACGAATCGTTTTATAAATGGGTTTTATTTTTTCGTTGATGTACCGGTTCAATATAAATAGTACCAGAAAATAGGACATGGTGCAAAACAGAATAACGAAAACGAATGAGAATACCGGTCCAAAATCTTTTTTCGAATGAATCAGGAAAAATCCGAAATTCGAAAGCAGCAATAGGGAAGTGATATAAAGTGAAAGTCGTTTTGCGGAATATGTCTTCATAATTTCTGATGATTCGATGCAAATTTAATGGATTTTCTGAGCTTTGCTTCCATTTATTTCTGTGTCAGGCTTATATTCAGCTTCTTGCAATAATTCCTGATTCAATTTGGCTGGTTTTCTGTTCAAAGTAAAGAAAAAGGGGAGGGTTAAATTTTTGATAATAAAAAATCCGGATTGATGTAGACCCGGATTTCATATTATTTGGCAGTTGAATTAAATTCCAAACGCAGTTTTAATTTGATCAACATAGTCGAGTTTTTCCCATGTAAAGAGTTCAACTTCAGTTTCAATGCGACCATTGTAAGGTGATTCGAACACCTTGGTAACTGTTATTGGTTGCCGGCCCATGTGTCCGTAAGCAGCAGTTTCGCGGTAAATCGGATTCCTTAGCTTGAGACGTTGTTCAATGGCTGCCGGACGCAGGTCGAAAATCTCCTGAATTTTGTCTGAAAGTTGTGAATCGGTGAATCCGGCAAGTGCGGTTCCACGGGTTTCGACATAAACTCCAACAGGTTTTGCAACACCAATGGCATACGATAGCTGAACCAGAATTTCTTTTGCAACACCGGCTGCAACCATGTTTTTTGCGATATGACGTGCGGCATAGGCTGCAGAACGGTCAACTTTGGAAGGATCTTTTCCGGAGAAAGCACCGCCGCCATGAGCTCCTCGGCCACCATAAGTATCTACAATAATTTTGCGGCCAGTCAAGCCGGTATCTCCGTGTGGTCCGCCAATCACAAATTTTCCGGTTGGATTTACATGATAGATAATTTCCCCTGAAAATAAATCCTGAATCCGCTGAGGCAAAAGCGCCTTAACTCTTGGGATCAAAATTTCAATCACATCTTTTTTGATTTGGGCAAGCATTGGTTCGTCTGCATCAAAATCATCGTGCTGGGTTGAAACCACAATGGTATGCACCCGTTTTGGTGAATGATCGTCATTGTATTCAATCGTTACCTGCGATTTTGAATCCGGACGCAAATAGGTCATAACTTTCTGTTCACGACGAATAGCAGCGAGTTCAACCAATATCCGGTGCGATAAATCGAGCGGTAAAGGCATGTAATTATCGGTTTCAGAATTGGCATAACCAAACATCATTCCCTGGTCGCCGGCACCCTGATCCATTTTGTCTGCCTTGTCAACTCCCCGGTTAATATCAGGACTTTGCTCATGAATGGCGCTGAATACACCACACGAATCGCCGTCAAAACGATATTCGGCTTTGGTGTATCCAATTTGGTTGATCACCCGGCGGGCAGTCTCCTGCACATCGACATAGGTGTTGGATTTTACTTCTCCGGCCAAAACAACCTGTCCGGTGGTAACTAAGGTTTCAATGGCAACTTTTGAGTTGACATCATGGGCGATGAACTCGTCCAAAAGTGCGTCTGAAATCTGATCGGCAACTTTATCAGGATGACCCTCAGAAACCGATTCACTGGTGAAAAAATAACTCATAGCTTTAACAATTTTAATGCCTGAAAGAATTCAGATTGCGCTGAATGCATTCATAGACAATGGATTAAACATTAAAAATTGTGGAGGAATTGATTGAATAGCAATTGATATACGGTTCGTTTTAGCATTTTTTTCCGTGGTTGCAATCAGCACAAATTTATCCACATAACGGCTGCAAATCTATGAATTTCTTTCGGACTTGTATGTCTTTATTTGAAAATTTGTTATTTTTTTTTCTTTGATGAAAATCGCTCAGTTTTGGAGCAACATTTAATGGTCAATTGGATGATATTAAGTTGCAGGGAAACAATGAGTGACAATTGAATGACGATAAATGACTCC
>Ga0209261_10000247_pt1 | contig 14932 bp, 8 predicted proteins | sample DOMMetBare1Fresh_FD_187470 | JGI IMG/M metagenome (GOLD analysis project Ga0209261, IMG submission 187470) | Wetland sediment microbial communities from St. Louis River estuary, USA, under dissolved organic matter induced mercury methylation -... | ecosystem: Environmental > Aquatic > Freshwater...
GCTCCATGCGCAGCGGCAGGGTTTCGATGCCCTGCAGGATCAGCCAGGCCGTGTGCGGGCTCATGCAGGCGCCGAAGTCGCGCAGCCCCTCGCGGCGCGCGCGCAGCAGGAAGCCGCTGACGCTGCTTTCCTCGCCGAACACCATGCCGTGAAAGCCGCTGTAGGGCTGCGAGAGTTCGGGGAAGCGTCCCGACGCGTCCCAGTCGAACAGCCCGCTGTCCACCAGCACGCCGCCGATCACGGTGCCGTGGCCCGACAGGAACTTGGTGGCCGAGTGGAAGATCAGGTCGGCGCCATGCTCGAACGGCTTCATCAGCCACGGCGTCGTGAAAGTCGAATCCACCAGCAGCGGCAAGCCGGCGTCGTGGGCGATCGCGCCCACCGTGGGGATGTCGAGCACGTCGAGGCCCGGATTGCCCAGCGTCTCGCCGAACAGCAGCCTGGTGTTCGGGCGGATCGCGGCACGCCAGCCGTCGATGTCGCCCGGCTTGACGAAGCTCGTCTCGATGCCGAAGCGCCGCAGCGTGTAGTGCAACAGGTTGTGCGAGCCGCCGTACAGCGCGGTGCTGGCCACGACGTGCGAGCCGGCGCCGGCGATCGTGGCCACCGCCAGGTGCAGCGCGGCCTGCCCGCTGGCGGTGGCGATCGCGCCGGCGCCGCCTTCGAGCGCGGCCACCCGTTCTTCGAGCACCGCGTTGGTGGGGTTGCTGATGCGGCTGTACACATGGCCCGAGCGCTCCATGTTGAACAGCGACGCAGCGTGCTCGCTGTTCTGGAACACGAACGAGGTGCTCAGGTGGATCGGCACCGCACGGGCGCCCGTGGCCGGGTCGGGCCCGGTGCCGGCGTGCAGGGCCAGCGTGTCGAAACCGGGGTCGCTCGCTCCGGGCATGGGGGCCTCCGCTGTTGTTGCAGGGCATTGTGTGCTATGTTTTTCCCGGGGGCGCGCAATCCAGCTCAGGAGGGCAAGTCATGAAAGTCAGCGACATCCTGCGGGTCAAAGGCGGCACGCTGTACACGGGGTCACCCGAGCAGCCGCTGGCCGAAGCACTGCGGACCATGGCCGAGCGCGACATCGGCTCGCTGGTGGTGATGAGTCACGGCGATCTGGTGGGCATGCTCACGTTCCGCGAGGTGATCAACGCCATCGTGGCCAACGGCGGCATCGTGGGCCAGTTGCTCATCCGATCGGTGATGGACGATGCGCCGCTCACCTGCACGCCCGAGACCGAGATCGACGAAGTGCGCCGCATGATGCTGCAGCGCCATGCGCGCTACATGCCGGTGATGGACAACAAGACGCTGATGGGCGTGATCTCGTTCTACGACGTGGCCAAGGCGGTGGTCGACAGCCAGGACTTCGAGAATCGCATGCTCAAGGCCTACATCCGCGACTGGCCGGTTGATTCCGAAGCCGAAGTCGCCCGCGCGCCCAAGCTCTGAGTGCCCCCAGGGCCGGGCCGCGCCCGGCCCGACCGCCGGGCTGCGACAATCGCACGACGCGCGGCCGTTCGGGTCCGTGCGCAACTGCAGAGCCCGCACGATGTCCGGCAGCACCTTCGGCCACCTGTTTCGCGTCACCAACTTCGGCGAAAGCCACGGTCCGGCCATCGGTTGCGTGATCGACGGCTGCCCGCCGGACATGGCCCTGAGCGCGGCCGACATCCAGCCTGACCTCGACCGCCGCCGGCCCGGCACCAGCCGGCACGTGACGCAGCGCAACGAGAGCGATGCGGTGCAGATCCTGTCGGGCGTCTACGAAGGGCTCACCACCGGCACCCCGATCGCGCTGCTGATCCACAACGAGGACCAGCGCAGCCGCGACTACGGCAACCTGCTCGACACCTTTCGCCCCGGCCACGCGGACTACACCTATTGGCGCAAGTACGGCCTGCGCGACCCGCGCGGCGGCGGGCGTGCCTCGGCGCGGCTGACCGCGCCGATGGTGGCCGCCGGCGCGGTGGCCAAGAAATGGCTGCAGCAGCACCACGGCCTGCGCTTCGTCGGCTGGATGAGCCAGCTGGGCGAGGTCGAGATTCCGTTCGAATCGGAGTCACACATCGCGGGCAACCCGTTCTTCGCGCCCAACGCATCGATCGTGCCGCGGCTCGAACAGCACATGGATGCGCTGCGCAAGAGCGGCGACTCGTGCGGCGCCCGCCTCACGGTGGTCGCCCAGGGCATGCCGGCCGGGCTGGGTGAGCCGCTGTTCGACAAGCTCGACGCCGAGATCGCGTACGCGATGATGGGCATCAATGCGGTCAAGGGCGTCGAGATCGGCTCGGGCTTCGGCGTCGTGACGCAGAAGGGCAGCGAACACGGCGACGAGCTGAGCCCGGAGGGCTTTCGCAGCAACCACGCCGGCGGCGTGCTCGGCGGCATTTCCACCGGGCAGGACCTGGTGGTGTCGATTGCCATCAAGCCGACCAGCTCGATCCGGTTGCCGCGCGCGTCGATCGACCGGGCCGGCGCCGCCACCACTGTCGAAACCCACGGCCGACACGACCCGTGCGTGGGCATTCGCGCGGTGCCGATCGCCGAGGCGATGCTGGCGCTGGTGGTGATGGACCATGCGCTGCGGCACCGCGCGCAGAACGGCGACGTGTCGCTCGGCGTGGCGCCGATCCCGGCGGCGGCGCCGGGCGCGCCGCGCCGATGACCGGCGACCGCGCCGCGCTCAGACCCTACGCGCAAGCCTGGTTCTGCTACTTCGCGGCGATGGGGGTCTATTCCCTGTACGCGCCGCTGTGGTTCCAGCAGCTCGGGCTGTCGGCGCTGGCGATCGGCGCGATCGCGTCGCTGCAGTCGTGGACGCGCGTGTTCGCACCGTACGGCTGGGCGTGGCTGGCCGACCACACCAACCAGCGCCAGGCCCTGCTCAGGGTGTCCGGCGTGTCGTGCGCCGTCACCGCGCTCGCGCTGGCCCTGACGGGGCGCTTCGGCATGGCGGCGGTGAGCCTGTGCGTGGCGCTGCTGTTCATTGCCAATGGTGCGGTCATGCCGCTCACCGAGGCCTCGCTCGCGCACCACCTCAACATGGCCAGCGGCGGCGGTGGCGGCCGCTACGGCCGCACGCGGGTCTGGGGCTCGATCGGCTTCATGCTGTCGGTGATCGTGTTCGGTTTCGTGCTGCAACGACTGGGTCTGCAATCGTGGCCGTGGATCGTCTGCGGCATGTGGGCGCTGCTCGCCTGGTCGCTGTGGCGCCTGCCGCAGGCCCCCGACGGCGCGCATGGCGAGGCCGCGGCGCCCGGCGCGATGGCGGTGCTGCGCCGGCCCGAGGTGGCGTGGTTCTTCGCCAGCGTGTTCCTGGTGGTGCTGGCGCACACCAGCATCTACGCCTTCTTCTCGCTGTTCGCCGCCTCGTACGGGATGAACGAGTCGGCGATCGGCCTGCTCTGGACGGTGGGCCTGCTGGTCGAGATCGCGTTCTTCTGGTACCAGGGCCACTGGTTCGAGCGCCTGTCGCTGCACCGCTGGCTGCTGCTCGCCGCGAGCCTGGCTGCGCTGCGCTTCGGCGTCATGGCGGCCAGCGGCGGCAACGTGGTCGCGCTGGTGCTGACTCAAGCGACCCACGCGGTCACCTTCGCGGTGCAGCACGCCGCGTGCATCGCGCTGGTGACGCGCTACTTCCCGGGCCGGTTGCGCGGGCGCGGCCAGGCGCTGTACAGCACCATCGGCTATGGCGCCTCGGGCGTCATCGGCGGCGTGGCCGGCGGCGCACTGATCGAGCGCTGGGGGTTCCCCGCGGTGTTCGGCGCGGCCGCGGCGTCGGCGCTGCTGTCGGCACTGTGCGTGCTGCGCTCGCAGCATCATGCCCTCAAGGGGCAGGCCGCGGGCTGACGCCGGCGCCGCCACCCCGTCGGGTTCGTCGCTGCGGATCGCGGCTCATCGCAACGGCCCTGCGCTTCGTCGCAGATTGCCCCGCGCTGCGCACCGCATGCCTAAACTGCCGAGGCTTCACGGGAGCCACCGAGCCGCAGGAGGGCCACCAACATGCGCAAACACTGGTTGATCGGCCCCGGCGTGGCGATCGCGATCGGCATCGCCGCGGCGGTGGTGGTGGCGCGCGGCAAGATGAACGGCTCCGGCAGCGACAAGGCCGCGGTGACGCTGGAGTTCCGGCCCGCCGAGGTGGTGCAGCCGGAGCTGCGCACGATGGCCTCGCGGGTCGAGTTCTCGGGGCCGCTGGTGGCGCCGAACACCGCGGTCGTGCGGGCCAAGGCCTCCGGCACGCTGGTGGCGTTGTCGGTGCAGGAGGGCTCGCGCGTCAGGCCGGGCCAGCCGATCGGCCGCATCGATCTGGCCGAGCTCGCCAGCCGCAGCGCCGAGCGCGGCGCCAATGTCGAGGCCGCGCGGGCCGCGCTGGCCCAGGCCGAACGAAGCCACGCGTCGAACGAACGCCTGGCGGCGCAATCGTTCATCTCGCCGATCGCGCTCGACGCCTCGCGCGCCCAGCTCGACAGCGCGCGGGCATTGTTCAACGCGGCGCAGGCCTCGCTGGACGTGTCGCGCGTCGGCCTGCGCGAGGCGGCGCTGGCGGCGCCGATCGGAGGCATCGTGGCCAGGCGCCATGTCGTGCCGGGCGAGAAGGTCACGCAGGAGCAGCCGCTGCTGACCATCGTGGACCTGTCGCGGCTGGAACTGGCGGGCACGGTTGGCACGCACGAGGTGGCGCGCCTCGCGCCCGGCATGCCGGTGCGCCTGCGCGTCGAGGGTGTCTCGGCCCCGGTGCAGGGCAGACTGGCGCGTATCGCGCCGGCGGCCGAGCCGGGTACGCGGTCGATTGGCGTGACGATCGAATTGCCCAACCCCCGCGAAGCGCTGCGCGCCGGCCAGTACGCGCTGGCCACGGTGGACCTGCCGGACGACCAGCCGAGGCTGGCGCTGCCGTTCGCCGCAGTGGGCAGCCAGGCAGGCCAGGACTTCGTCTGGCTCATCGACCACGGTGCGCTGCTGCGTCGCGCCGTCACGCTCGGCCGGCGCGACGAGGCCAGCGGCCACGTCGAGGTGGTCAATGGCCTGACACCCGACGCGCAGGTGCTCGCGGCGCGATTCGACAATCTGCGCGACGGTACGAAGGCGCGGGTCGTGGCCGAGCGTCCGCCCCGCGAGAGCGCGGCCGGTGCCTCGATGCCGGCGCGCTGACGGCGCGCCGCAATCAATCCGCCACACGAAAGGGCCGCTGCGATGTGGATCACGCGCGTGTCGATCGCCAACCCGGTGTTCGCGACCATGGTGATGGTCGCGCTGTGCGTGCTGGGCGTGTTTTCCTATGCGCGGCTGGGCGTCGAACAGATGCCCGACATCACCGTGCCGGGCGCCTTTGTCGACGTGCGCTACCCCGGCGCGTCGCCCGAGGCGGTGGAGCGCGAGGTGACCAAACCGCTGGAGGAGGCGCTGAACGCGATTGCCGGGGTCAAGCGCATCACCTCGCGCAGCTTCGAAGGCCGCAGCCAGACCAGCGTGGAGTTCACGCTGAACGCCGACATCAACCGCGGCATGCAGGAGCTGCGCGATCGCGTGGCGCTGGTGCAGGCGCAGTTTCCGCGCGACACCAAGGCGCCGACGATCGCGCGCTTCAACACCGACAACGCGCAGCCGGTGGTGGTGATGGCGCTGCTGTCGCCGTCGCGATCGCCGCGCGAGCTGTCGATCCTGGCCGAGCAGATCGTGGCCAAGCGCCTGACCCGCGTCGAAGGGGTCGCGCAGGTCGACCTGTCGGGCCTGGCGACGCGCGAGGTGCGCATCGACCTCGACCCGGCACGCCTGCGGGCCTATGCCATTTCGCCAGCCGAGATCACAGCCGCGTTGCGCGACGCGAACGCCGACCAGCCGGTGGGTCTGCTGTCGAACCGCACCACCGATGCGATCCTGCGCGTCGAGGGCCGGGTGCGCGATCCGCGCCACTTTGCCGAGACGGTGGTGGCACGGCGCGGTGCGCTGGCGTTGACGCTGGGCGATCTGGGCACGCTGGTCGAACGCGAGCGCGAGCCCGATTCGCTGGCGCGCATCAACGGCCAGCGCGCGGTCAGCATCAACGTGTTCAAGCAGCAGGACGCCAACGTGGTGGCAACCGGCGAGGCCGTCAAGGCGGCGATGCAGGAGGTGCGCAAGTCGCTGGCCTCCGACGTGGAGCTGCGGCTGATCTACGCGTCGAGCGATTTCGTACGCGACGCGCTGGCCGGGCTGCAGCGCACGCTGATCGAGGGCGCGCTGCTGACGGTGGCGATCGTGTTCCTGTTCCTGCATTCCTGGCGCTCGACGGTCATCACCGGGCTGACGCTGCCGATCGCGGTGATCTCGAGCTTCATCGCGGTGAACGCCTTCGGCTTCACGCTGAACTTCATGACGATGATGGCGTTGAGCCTGTGCATCGGGCTGCTGATCGACGACGCGATCGTCGTGCGCGAGAACATCGTGCGCCACGTCGCGCTCGGCAAGGACCACCATCGTGCCGCGCGCGAGGGCACCGACGAGATCGGCCTGGCGGTGATGGCCACCACCTTCGCGCTGTGCGCGGTGTTCGTGCCGGTGGCCTTCATGGGCGGCATCGTCGGCAAGTTCTTCTATCCGTTCGGCATCACCGTGGCGGTGGCGGTGCTGGTGAGCCTGTTCGTCAGCTTCACGCTCGACCCGATGCTGTCGGCCGTCTGGCGTGACCCGCCGGCCGAGCGGCTGCGCCGGCTGCCGTTGCTCGGCCCACTGATGCGTGCCACCGACCGTGCGATGGACCTGCTGCACGCGGCTTACGAGCGGCTGATCCGCTGGGTGTTCTCGGGTCAGCGCTACGGCTTCATCGGGCCGCGCGGGATCGTGGTGGCCGTCGGCGGGCTGAGTTTCGTCGCCGCCCTCGCGCTGGCACCGCTGGTGGGCAGCGAGTTCATCCCGCAGACCGACCAGAGCTTCACGCAGTTGGCGCTGCGCATGCCGGTGGGGGCGAGCCTGGAGCGCAGCGACGCCAAGGTGCGGCAGGTGGAGGCCATTGTCGCGGCGTTTCCCGAGGTGAAGACCTTGTCGACCAACGTCGGCGGGCAGGGGCAGGGCTTCTCGGTCGGCCGCAACCAGGCGACGCTGAACATCGCGCTGGTCGACCGTGCCGAACGGCGGCGCAGCCAGAAGGAGGTGGAAGACGCGATCCGCGCTGCGATCGCCAGGATCCCGGGCATCGAGGTGTCGGTGGGCTTCGACCGGCCGATCTACGTGGCCATCCTCGGCAGCGACGCCGACGGTCTGGCGCGCATCGCCACCGACTTCGCCGAGCAAGTGAAGGCCATTCCCGGCATCGCCGACGTCGAGCTGTCGGTGAAGCCGGGCCTGCCGGCCTATGCGGTGCGCCTGAAGCCCGATGCCGTGCGCGAGCTCGGACTCACGGCCACGCAACTGGCGTCGTCGCTGCGCACCTACGTCAACGGCGAGGTTGCCACCCACTGGACCAGCGCCGACGGCGAACAGGTGGAGGTGCTGCTGCGACTGAATGAAAGCCGGCGCGAGCGCATCGACCAGATGCGCAGCCTGCCGGTGGCGTTCGCGCGCGACGGCACGCCGATCGCACTGGAGGCGGTGGCGACGATCGACGCCGTGGCCAACCCCGACGTGATCCGGCGCCAGAACCTGCAGCGCCGCGAAGCCATCTTCGCCGGCGTGCAGGGGCGCCCGGCCGGCGACGTGGGCGCCGATGTGCAGAAGCTGGTCGAGCGCACCACGCTGCCGCCGGGTTTCAGCTTCGACGTCGGCGGCCAGACCCGGGATCAGCAGGAGGCCTTTGCCGCGATGCTGGCCGCGATGGCGCTGGCGGTGATCTTCATCTACATCGTGCTGGCCAGCCAGTTCGGCAGCTTCGTGCAACCGATCGCGATCATGGCGTCGTTGCCGCTGGCGCTGATCGGCGTGATGCTGGCGCTGCTGCTGTGGCGCAGCACGCTGAACATCTTCTCGATGATCGGCCTGGTGATGCTGATGGGGTTGGTGACCAAGAACGCGATCCTGCTGGTCGATTTCGCGAACCACGCGCGCAGGGGCGGTGCGAGCGTGCCCGACGCCTTGCTGCAGGCCGGGCTGATCCGCATGCGGCCGATCATGATGACGACCGCCGCGATGGTCTTCGGCATGCTGCCGCTGGCGCTCGCGCTCAACGACGGCGGCGAGATCCAGGCGCCGATGGGCCGCGCGATCATCGGTGGCGTGATCACGTCGACGCTGCTGACGCTGGTGGTGGTGCCGGTGATCTACAGCCTGCTGGTGCGCGACAGGCGGGCCGCCGCGTCGACGGCCGGCGGCGGATCGGCGATGCCGATGCCGGCCGATCGGGCGTGAGCTCTCGCCACGCGCCGATTGCCGCCGCGCGATCGATGGCAGTGGTATCGGCGTTTCCACCTTGATCTGTCGCGGAGCCCGGTGCACACTCGCCACCCCGGAGGGGACGTCAACCGGCGATACCGGGTGCGACTGTGCACTCGAAAACCAACGAGGAGACTCACGATGGAACATGTGCAAGCCATGCGCCTGGTCGACCTGACCGCGCCCGAGCCCGACGACTCGTCGCTCAAGATCCGGCAGCGCCGTGCTTTGCTGCGCACGGCAGGCCTGGCCGCATTCGCGGCCAGCACCTCCGGCGCGGCATTCGCCGAGGCGATGGACCGCTATTCGCCTGACGCACCGCCGATGCGATACCCCGAGCCCGATGTGATCGGGCTCGACCCGCGCTTCAAGTACAAGCTCGGCAACACGCCGATCGTTCGCCTGCACCGCGGCACGATGTGGGCCGAGGGGCCGGCGTGGAACGGCTCGGGCCGCTTCCTCGTATGGAGCGACATCCCGAACAACGAGTGCCTGCGCTGGTCGGAGGAGGACGGGCATGTCGGCCGACGATTCCGCTATCCTTCAGGCAACTCCAACGGCAATACGTTCGACATGCAGGGGCGGCAGATCTCGTTCTGCCACGGCACCCGAAACGTGATCCGCTACGAGCACAGCGGCAAGGTCACCGTGCTGGCCGACAAGGCGAACGGCAAGGAGTTCAACGCGCCCAACGACGGCATGGTGCATCCGGACGGCTGGATGTTCTTCACCGACCCCGGCTACGGCAGCCTGATGGAGTACGAGGGCAACCGGCTGCCGCAAAGCGCCACCAGCCCGCAGCCGATCCAGAAGGAGGCCGTGTACCGCATCGACGGGCCCGGCCAGGTGGAGAAGGTGGCCGATGAGCCGTTCAAGCCCAACGGCCTGTGCTTCTCGCCCGACTACAAGAAGTGCTACATCGCCGACACCGGTGTCTCGCACTACCCGAACGCGAAGAGCGTGATCTGGGTCTACGACGTCGACGGCAAGCGGCTGCGCAATCCGAAGGTGTTCGCCGAGATGGTGTTCAACGGCAAGACCGGCTTCGCCGACGGCATCCGCTGCGACGAGGACGGCAACGTCTGGGCCGGCATGGGCTGGGCCGGCGACGGCTTCGACGGCGTGCACGTGTTCGCGCCCGACGGCAAGCGCATCGGTTGGATCAAGATGCCCGAGATCATCTCCAACGTCTGCTTCGGCGGCAGCAAGCGCAACCGGCTGTTCATGACCGGCAGCCAGTCGCTCTACGCCGTGTACGTGGAGACGCGGGGCGGCACGCCGACCTGACGCGCTCGTCGTGCCGGACACGCCGATCGCCCAGCGGGCGATCGGCCGTAGGCGGTGCGCGGTCGAACGTCCGCGCTCAGCACTCGACGATGTTGACCGCGAGACCGCCGCGTGCGGTCTCCTTGTACTTGGTCATCATGTCGGCGCCGGTCTCGCGCATCGTCTTGATCACCTTGTCGAGCGACACAAAGTGCGTGCCGTCGCCGCGCAGTGCCATGCGCGCGGCGTTGATCGCTTTCACCGACGCGATCGCGTTGCGCTCGATGCACGGGATCTGCACCAGCCCGCCCACCGGGTCGCAGGTCAGGCCGAGGTGGTGCTCCATGCCGATCTCGGCGGCGTTCTCGGCCTGCGCCGGGGTGCCGCCGAGCACCGCGCACAGCGCGCCGGCGGCCATCGAGCAGGCCACGCCGACCTCGCCCTGGCAGCCGACCTCGGCGCCCGACAGCGACGCGTTCTCCTTGTAGAGGATGCCGATCGCCGCGGCGGTGAGCAGGAAGTCGTAGACGCCGGCCGCGCTGGCGCCGTGCACGAAGCGGCTGTAGTAGTGCAGCACCGCCGGCACGATGCCGGCCGCACCGTTGGTCGGCGCGGTGACCACGCGGCCGCCGGCGGCGTTCTCCTCGTTGACCGCCAGCGCATAGAGGTTCACCCAGTCGAGCACCTGCAGCGGGTCGCGCAGCGCGGCCTCCGGGTTGGCCGTCAGCGCACGGTGCAGCGAGGCGGCGCGGCGCTTGACCTTGAAGCCGCCGGGCAGCACGCCTTCGGCGCGCAGGCCGCGCACGACGCAGTCCTGCATCGCCTGCCAGATGCGCTGCAGGCCGGCGTCGATCTGCTCGTCGCTGCGCCAGTGGCGCTCGTTGCGGCGCATCAGCTCGGCGATGCTGCAGCCGTGCTCCATGGTCAGCGCCAGCAGCTGCTCGCCGCTGTGGAACGGGTGCGGCAGCACCGTGGTGTCGGGCGCGATCACCTTCTGCTTGCCGCCGTCGGCCGCCAGCTCGTCGCTGACGACGAAGCCGCCGCCCACCGAGTAGTAGGTGCGGTTGGCCAGCTCGGCGCCGGCGCCATCGCGGGCGGCGAAGCGCATGCCGTTGGCATGGAAGGGCAGGGACTCGAGGCGGTGGAACTTCAGATCGTCCTTCTCGGCAAAGGCCACCTCGTGCCGGCCGAGCAGCGCGATGCGCCCGAGCTTGCGCATCGCCGCGAGCAGCTGTGGTACGGCGTCGACGTCGACGGTGTCGGGCTCGTGCCCGCTCAGGCCCAGCAGCACCGCCTTGTCGCTGCCGTGGCCCTTGCCGGTGGCACCGAGGGAGCCGTACAGCCCGATCTGCACACGCGCCGTGCGCTCGAGCAGGCCGTCGTGCGCGAGGCGCTGCACGAACAGCCGCGCCGCGCGCATCGGGCCCACCGTGTGCGAACTGCTCGGGCCGATGCCGATCTTGAACAGATCGAAGACGGAGACGGCCATCTCTGACATCCTTTCGACGACGAAAGCGCATTGTCGGGGCAAGGCACGCGCCGTGCCGCGGCGGCGAGTCATGAGCGAAGTCGATGCCCTGCTGCGGACCAGCGTCGTCGGACGCACGCGTCGGTCCGAGGCTCCTGACGGAACCTCCGGCCGACGCCAATCGTGGCTCGGACAGCAGCCTGGCTCGGCGTTCAGGACCGCCCGGCCAGCGGCAGGTTCGACAGCAGGTTCTGCGGCTTCAGGCGCATCAGGCCGGCGGCGTCCTTGGCGGCGCCGAGGTAGACGGGCGAGCCCGCGAGGTCGATGCGCATGTCGGCGGCGGAATCGAAGTCCAGGCGGAAGAGGCAGACCACGCGCTGAAGGCGCTCGTCGTCGTCGGCCTCACGGCCCTCGTACAGGTCATTCAGCAGGGCCGTGGCGACGGCGTCGAGGCCGATGTGCCAGCGCCAGTTCGCGTCGTCGATGCGCGCCAGCGGCCGGATGCGCACCTTCACGCCGAGCAGGTGGGCCACCCAGCGTTCGAGCACGCGCGCCAGTCCCTTCTGGCCCGAGCGCGCGTTTGCGAGCCGCAGCGCGACACCGTGCCCGAGGTCGCGTTCGAGTTCGGCCGTCAGGTCGAGCAGGAAACGGTGCCGTTCCGCCTGCGCGAAGTAGGCGACGGCGTTGTCGTCGGACAGCACCTCCAGTTGCAAGGCGCGTGGCGTCGCCCCGGCCTGCGACAGCAGCCGCCCGAGCTCGCCGAGGCCGCCCGTGTCGTTGAGCAGGTCCAGCGTGTCACGGTCGCCGGCCAGCAGGCGGCCGTCGATCGACGTGCAGCGCTGCGGGCGGAACAGCATCTGCGCGGCCCGCCACTCGAGCGCATCGTCGCTCGCGTCGAGAAGGGCGCGCAGAATGGCTTGCGCCATCAGGTCGACGAACAGCGGTGCGATGTCGACGCCGGCGCCGCCAAAGAGGCCGACGTAGGCCGCCTCGATCGAGCCGGCCTGCAACACGCGGTCGCGCAGGCGCAGGAAGACGCGGTAGTTGTCGCGTGCATCGGCGTCGGCCAGGCATTCGAGTTCGGGCTCGGACACCGCGCGCGCTGGAGCCGCACTCAGGGCCGCATGCAGCGCACGTTCGGCCGCGCAGCTTTGCTCCAACGGCGCCAGTTCGGGCCGCGCGAGCTGGCGCCGCCACCAGGCGTCGGTAGGAACCAGCCAGCCGCGCGCGTCGCGGCCAAGTTCGTCGAAGCCGACCGACGGCCAGGGTTCCACGCCGCTCAGTCGGTTGCGTAGTCGCTCATCGGCACGCAGCTGCAGAACAGGTTGCGGTCGCCATAGACGTTGTCGACGCGGGCCACCGGCGACCAGTATTTCCCTCGGCGCAGGCTCTTGACCGGGAAGGCGGCCTCTTCGCGGGTGTAGGCATGGGCCCAGTCATTGGCCAGCAGTGCGCCAGCGGTGTGCGGCGCGTGCTTCAGCGGGTTGTCCTCGCGCGGCCAAGAGCCGGATTCGACCTTGCGGATCTCCTCGCGGATGGCCAGCATCGCGTCACAGAAGCGGTCGAGTTCGGCGCGAGGCTCGCTTTCGGTGGGCTCCACCATCAGCGTGTTGGCCACCGGAAAGCTCAGCGTCGGCGCGTGAAAGCCATAGTCGATCAGGCGCTTGGCCACGTCCTCGGCGGTGACGCCGCAGGTCTCCTTGAACTTTCGCAGGTCGAGGATGCACTCGTGCGCGACGCCGCCGCCCTTGATGCCGGCAATGCCGCCGCTGAAGTGGATGTCGTAGGCATCGGCCAGCCGCGCCGCCACATAGTTGGCGGCCAGGATCGCGCATTCGGTCGCCGCTCTCAAGCCCTCGGCGCCCATCATGCGCATGTACATCCACGAGATCGGCAGCACCGCGGCGTTGCCCAGCGGTGCGGCCGACACCGGGCCGACGGGCGACTTGGTCGCATGCCCCGGCGCACCCGGCAGGAACGGCTTGAGGTCCTCGACCACGCACACCGGCCCGACGCCGGGGCCGCCGCCGCCGTGCGGAATGCAGAAGGTCTTGTGCAGGTTCAGGTGGCTGACGTCGCCGCCGAACTCACCCGGCGCGGCCAGGCCGACCAGCGCGTTCATGTTGGCGCCGTCGACGTACACGCGGCCGCCGTGCTGGTGCACGATGGCGCAGAGCTGCTTCACGCGCGGCTCGAACACGCCGTAGGTCGACGGATAGGTGATCATGATCGCGGCCAGCTCGCTGCGGTGCTGGCTGCACTTGGCGTGCAGGTCATCGAGGTCGACGCTGCCCATCGCGTCGCACTTCACCACCACCACCTGCATGCCGGCCATCTGCGCCGACGCCGGGTTGGTGCCATGTGCCGATTCGGGGATCAGGCAGATGTGGCGTGCGCGGTCGCCGCGCGAGTCGTGCCAGGCACGGATGGCCAGCAGCCCGGCGTATTCGCCCTGCGAGCCGGCGTTGGGCTGCAGGCTCACGCCGGCGTAGCCGGTGGCCTGGCACAGCCACTCGCACAACTGGTTGTCGAGCTGGCGATAACCCGCCAGCTGCTCGGCTGGCGCGAACGGGTGCACCTGCGCGAATTCGGGCCAGGTGATCGGAATCATCTCGCTCGTCGCATTGAGCTTCATCGTGCACGAACCGAGCGGGATCATCGAGCGGTCGAGCGCGAGGTCCTTGTCCGACAGGTTGCGCAGATAGCGCAGCATCTCGGTTTCGCTGTGGTACCTGTTGAACACCGGGTGGGTCAGGAAGGCGCTGGTGCGTCGCAGCCCCGGCGGCAGGTTGGGCTCGATGCCGGACTCCAGCGCTTCGACCGTCGGCGCGCTCTGGCCGGGCCGGGCGAACCACGACCACAGCGCCTCGATGTCGGCGCGCGTGGTGGTCTCGTCCAGGCTCACGCCCAGCAGCGTGGGCGAGACCCGGCGCAGGTTGGCGCCCGCGGCCACCGCGCGCCGGGCAATGGCATCGCAGTCGGCGCCGGCGTCCACCGTCACCATGTCGAAGCTGTGCGGATTGAGCACCTTGTGACCCATGCCGGCCAGACCCTTGGCCAGGATCGCCGACAGGCACGCCACACGACGCGCGATGCGTGTCAGCCCGGCGGGGCCGTGATAGACGGCATACATGCTGGCGATCACGGCCAACAACACCTGCGCGGTGCAGATGTTGGAGGTGGCCTTCTCGCGGCGGATGTGCTGCTCGCGCGTCTGCAGCGCCAGCCGGTAGGCCTTGTCGCCGTGCGCGTCGACGCTCACGCCGACCAGGCGACCGGGCATCGAACGCTTGAACTCGTCCTTGCAGGCGAGGTAGGCCGCGTGCGGGCCGCCGCAACCCATCGGCACGCCGAAGCGCTGCGTGTTGCCGACCACGATGTCGGCGCCGGATTCGCCCGGCGGCTTCAGCAGCGTCAGCGCCAGCAGGTCGGCCGCGACGATGAAGGCCGCGCCCTTGGCATGCGCCGCGTCGGCGAAGGGCTGCAGGTCGTGGATCACACCGACGGTGGACGGATACTGCGCCACCACCGCGAAGCAGTCGCTGCGCTGCATCAGCGCAGGCGCATCGCCCACCAGCACCTTCAGACCGAGCGGCGCGGCACGCGTCTGGATGACTTCGATGGTCTGCGGATGACAGTCGCCGGCGACGATGATCGTGTCGCTCTTGGCTCTGACGCTGCGCCTGGCCAGCGTCATCGCTTCGGCCGCGGCGGTGGCCTCGTCGAGCATCGAGGCGTTGGCGATCGCCATGCCGGTGAGGTCGCACACCATGGTCTGGAAGTTCACCAGCGCTTCCAGCCGGCCTTGCGAGATCTCGGCCTGATAGGGCGTGTACGCGGTGTACCAGGCCGGGTTCT
>Ga0209261_10000248_pt1 | contig 14871 bp, 11 predicted proteins | sample DOMMetBare1Fresh_FD_187470 | JGI IMG/M metagenome (GOLD analysis project Ga0209261, IMG submission 187470) | Wetland sediment microbial communities from St. Louis River estuary, USA, under dissolved organic matter induced mercury methylation -... | ecosystem: Environmental > Aquatic >...
CAGTACTCGTCGCCGAAGGCCTTGATCGGCTTGTAGCTGGCGAGATCCCGGCCGGCGATGTAGCCGCCGGGCATCGCGAACTGCGTGCCCTTGCTGTCGAGCGGGATGTCCGGCACGCTGAGGTAGTTGGTGACGCCGGCGCCGATCTTGGTCCAGTCGGCATAGAACGCGCCGATCGCGGCCACGTCGACCAGGTAGACGTTCTTGACGAAGTCGGCCAGCTCGTCGATCCAGCCCTTGATGGCCATCAGCCGCTCCACGCCCAGCACCGACTGGTTGCCGGTGTCCAGCGCGTTCGAGACACCGCCGACCGCGACGTTCTGGATGTGCGGCGTCTTCGAGCCGAGGATCGAGACGATCTTGTTGGCCTTGCGCTGGATGTCCAGCGCCTGCAGGTAATGCGCCACCGCCAGCAGGTTCACCTCCGGCGACAGCTTCATCGCCGGGTGGCCCCAGTAGCCGTTGGTGAAGATGCCGAGCTGCCCGCCGCTGACGAAGCCGGCCAGGCGGTCCTTCACCGCCTTCATCTCGTACTTGCCGTTGCCGTGCCAGGTGGACAGGCTCTCGGCCAGCCTGGAGGTGGCCTCCGGGTCGGCCTTCAGCGCCGAGGTCACGTCGACCCAGTCGAGTGCCGACAGGTGGTAGAAGTGCACGATGGTGTCGTGCACCGCGTGCGCCAGGATGATCAGGTTGCGGATGTACTGCGCGTTGACCGGCACCTCCATCTTCAGCGCGTTCTCCACCGCGCGCACCGAGGCGATCGCGTGCACCGTGGTGCACACGCCGCAGATGCGCTGCGTGATGGCCCACGCGTCGCGCGGGTCGCGGCCGAGCAGGATCAACTCCACCCCGCGCCACATCTGGCCCGAGGACCAGGCCTTGGTGACCTTGCCGCCGTCGACTTCGCAGTCGATGCGCAGGTGACCCTCGATGCGGGTGATCGGATCGATCGTGATGCGACGTCCCATGTCTTGCTCCAGGCGTTGTCAGTGCGCGGCCGCCGGTTCGGCGGGCAGCACGGGGAATCTGCGGACGATGACGATGTAGGCCAGGATCTCGAATGCGATCAGGCCGATCGTGACCGTGAGCTCGGTGAACGACGGGAAGTAGTTCCAGCCGTCGCCGGTCATGTAGCCGACGAGGAAGGCATTGATCCGGTGCACCATGCCGCCCACCATCAACAGCACCGCGCCGACGAAGAGCTTGCCCGGCTGGCGGCGGGCCGGCTTGCCCGCCAGCATCACCACCGGAATCACGAAGAGCACGGTCTCGATCCAGAAGGCGATCGCCTGTGTGTTGAGCGCGAACGCGGCACCGAGCGCACCGCGAAAGATCAAGTCACCGAAGCGCAGCACCATGTACACGACCACCAGGCCCCACAGCACGTCGCAGACGCGTCCGACGATCGGGGTCTCGAGCCGGCGCTTGAAGCCCACCGCCGACAGCGTGGCCTCGAAGATCACCGCGCAGAAGCCCAGCATCACCGCCGTCATCAGGAACAGCAGCGGCAGCAGCCAGCCCGACCGCCACAGCGGGTGGATCTGGTTGCCGAAGACGACCAGCATCGAGCCCATCGACGACTGGTGCATGGTCGGCAGCAGCACGCCCAGCGCGACCATGAAGAACAGCACCTTCGAGAGCTTCTTCTTCACCGCGGCGAGGCCAAGCTTGTCGAGGAAGGCCGGTGCGAACTCGATCCACATCACCAGCACATAGGCCGACACACAGACCGCGAGCTCGAACATCACCGAGTTCACCTGCGCGTACTTGGGCGCGAAGATGTGCCAGAAGTTCCACCAGCGGCCGAGGTCGAAGAACAGCGACACCGCGGCCAGCGTGTAGCCGAACATGCTGGCCAGCAGCGCCGGCCGCACCATCGGGTGGTACTCGCCCTTGTTCATCACGTAGGCCAGGATCGCCATCGCATAGCCACCGCAGGCGAACGCGGTGCCGATGAGCACGTCGTAGACGATCCAGATGCCCCAGGGGTAGCCGTCGTTGATGTTGGAGACCGCGCCGAGGCCGAGGAACAGCCGCGCGATCAGCACGCCGGCAGCCGCCAGCGACAGCGCGGCCAGCACCACCGTGACCGGTGTCACCAGCGGCCCGCCGGCGGGCGCCGGTCGATGGGCGTGCGCCGTGCCGTGGGCGATCGAGAGGTCATTGGCCATTCGAGCCTCCGTCGGCGGTTTCGTCGTCGTCCTTGACGTTGCGCTTGGCGACCCAGGTCAGCCCGCCCAGAAAGGCGATCGGCAGCACGAGTCCGCCGTATAGCGACTGCTGCAGCGTTTCGGACTGCGATGCGAACGAGGTCTCGGGCAGGTCGGGGTAGCCCAGCTTCTTGAACGAGACGCCCGAGAGCATCAGCATCTGCGTGCCGCCGAGTTCCTTCTCGCCGTAGACATGGTCCACGTACTTCGCCGCCACGCCCGGATAGCTCCAGTCGGGGCCGCCGAGCCGGCCGCGCGGGTAGGTCGTCGCCTCGCCGGGCTTCAGCGCCTTGCGCCGCGCGATCTCGGCCTTCAGGTCGGACACCTTGCCGAACAGCGTCGAACCGGTCGGGCAGACCTCGGCGCAGGCGGCGTAGTGGCCGTCGGGCCAGCGGTGCGTGCACAGCTGGCACTTGCTGATCTGCGGGATCGCCAGGTCGTAGGTGAAGCGCGGCACGCCGAACGGGCAGGCGGCCACGCAGTAGCGGCAGCCGATGCAGGCGTTCTTGTCGTGGCTGACGACGCCGGTCTTGTCGTCCTTCTTCATCGCCTTGACCGGGCAGGCCGAGACGCACGACGCGTCGACGCAATGCAGGCAACTCTTCTTGACGAAGGCCCAGCCGTTCTCCTCCTGGTCCTTGGCCTTCAGCTCGCCGTGCTTGTAGACCTTGATGACGTTCAGCGTCTTGCCCGAAAGGTCCAGCGGCGTGTCCCACAGCGCATCCTGCGTGTGAATCTCGGGCGGCATGTCGTTGGCCTGCTTGCAGGCGGCGACGCAGGCCTTGCAGCCGACGCACAGCGTCGAGTCGAACAGCAGGCCGACGGCGTCGGGCGGCATGGGCTTGTTGTCGCGTGCCTGCGCCGGGCATGCCGCGGCGCCCGCCGCGACGGCGGCGCCGGCGGACTTGAAGAAGCTGCGGCGGTCCATGGTCACTGGTCCTTGGCTTGCGGCTTGTCCTGCGCCGCCGGAGCGGCGGACTTGCCGAGGTTCTTGGCCAGCATCGCGGTCGCGCCGGCGGCCGCACCGGCAATCGCCGCCAGCGCGGCGGCGGCGGCGAAGCTGGTCTGGCCCTGTTCCTCGACGATCTTCGGATAGCCCGCCGGCGGACTCATGCCGACCAGCTTGGCGGTGGCATGGATCGGCTTGGCGAAGCCCACGCCCTGCTCGCTGCAGCCGATGCAGGGGTGGCCGCAGGCCACCGGCCAGTTCGATTCGCCGACGTCGCCGAAGCCGATCGTCGAGCAGTTGGCATAGGTCTCCGGGCCCTTGCAGCCGAGCTTGTAGAGGCAGTGGCCCTTGCGGTGGCCCTCGTCGCCGAACTCCATCGCGAAGCGCCCGGCATCGAAGTGCGCGCGGCGCTCGCAGTGCTCGTGGATGATGCGGCCGTAGGCGAACAACGGCCGGCCGAGCTTGTCGACATCGGGCAGCTTGCCGAAGGTGAGGAAGTGCACCACGGTGGCCAGGAAGTTGTACGGGTTCGGCGGGCAGCCGGGGATCGTGACCACCGGCTTGCCCAGCACCTGTGCGACGCCGGACGATCCGCTCGGGTTCGGGCCGGTCGACGGCATGCCGCCCCACGACGCGCACGAGCCGATCGCGATCACCGCGGCGGCGTCGGCCGCGCATTCCTTGACGATGTCGACCGCGGTGTGGCCACCGACCTTGCAGTAGATGCCATTGTCCTTGGTCGGTATCGCACCCTCGACCACCAGCACGTACTTGCCCTTGTTGTCCTTCATCGACTGCTTGCGCGCCGCCTCGGCCTGGTGGCCGGCGGCGGCCATCAGCGTCTCGTGGTAGTCGAGCGAGATCGTGTCGAGGATCAGCTTCTCCAGCGTCGGGTGCTCGGCGCGCAGCATCGACTCGCTGCAGCCGGTGCACTCCTGGTAGTGCAGCCAGATCACCGTCGGCCGCTTGGCCTTCTGCACCGCCTGCGCAATGGCCACGTCGCTGCCGGCGCCCAGGCCGAGCGTGGTGGCGGTCGCGGCGCAGAACTGCTGGAACTCGCGCCGCGAGATGCCCAGCCGAGCCTCGATCGCGGCGGCCGGGGCCAGCATGTCGTCGAATGTCATCGCACCCATCGTTGTTCTCCTGCAGCCCACACCGGTTGTCGTGATCACGCCAGCGCCAGCAGCACCATCGCGCTGGTGCCCAGCGCCGCGGCCACCGCGCCCCATACCCAGCGCCGGGCCTGCAGCATTGCGCTGCCGAGCGCGAGCCCGAGCGCGTGCAGCGCGGCCGTGGCCGCCATGAAGCCGACCGCATAGGCCGCGAACGCGCCAGCCGCCGGCAGCTCGGCGCCGTGCGCCAGCCCGTGCAGGCCCGCCGCCGCAATGACGATCGCCAGCGCGAGCGGCACCGGCAGCGCGCGCGGCGCCAGCACCAGCGCGGCAAACACCGCCACGCTGGCAGTCAAGCCGAGCTCGAGCAACGGCCCCGCCGTTGCGGCCAATCCCGCGATCGCACCGGCGAGCAGGCCGGTCATGAAGACCAGCGGCCCGAGCGCGCGCCGGCCCGCGGGCAACGCGGCGGCCGACCAGATGCCGACGGCCACCATCGCGAGCAGGTGATCTGCTGCCAACGGATGCGCCAGTCCTGCAAACAGGCTTTGGGTGGCATGTCCGGTGTGGGCGCAGGCGGCCGTCGCGGCGCCCCATCCAGACACGGCCAAGACGAGTCGGCTCAACGGTTTCATTCGATGTCTCCTGGCTCCTGCTGCGGGCCGTTCGGTCTTCTTCCACACGCCGGCAACGCGACACCGTTGCGGGCAAAAGGCCCGCCATCCGGTGTCATCGATCGTCGACCCGTGACTGCGGTCGACCCCAGCGCGCGGCGGTTATGCAAGCCGCGTGCCCGGCAGCGTGTTCGCCCACACGCAACCGACCCGACCCGTGCGGCGCCGGTGGCCGCGCGGGCTCGACGCTGCCGCATGCGATGACCGATCGGATGGCGCCGGAGTGATCAGCAGCTTTGCAGCGTACCGTCCGGTGTGCAAGCGCGCTGTCCACCGCGCCAGCCGTGGACGCGGCACGCCTGCGGCGTCGGTTCGACGTGCGGCGTCAGCGCGACGTCAGCCTCGCGGCGCGCCCGACTTCCCGGCGCCCGTAGACAGACCGTCGTGGCAGCACGACTCAGCGTCCGGTGAAGCGCGGCGGACGTTTCTCGAAGAAGGCGCGCACGCCTTCCTGCAGGTCTTCGGTCTGGGTGGTGAGCAGGAACTGGTCGCGGTCCATCACGCTGGTGGCCAGCCGCAGCGGCATTGCAGCGGCGTTGATCGCCTCCTTGGTCATGCGCACCGGCAGCGGCGGCAGCTGGCGCACCCGCTCGGCCCAGGCGCGCGCCGCGGCTTCGGCTGCACCGGGTTCGACCACCTCGTCGACGAGGCCCCACTGCAGCAGCGTGGACGCATCCGGCGCCTCGCCAAAGATCGTGAAGCGCTTGGCACGTGCAGGGCCGATCAGCGCGGTCAGCCGCGGCAGCGACTGCCAGCTCATGTTCATGCCCAGCGGCACCTCGGGCAGCCGGATGCTCGCGTTCGATGCCGCGATGCGAAAGTCGCAGGCCAGCGCCAGTGCGCAGGCTCCGCCGAGGCAAGGGCCCTCGATCGCGGCGATCGTGATCGCCTCGATCTCCTCCCAGGCCTGGCACAGGTCGGGGCCGAGCGCGAGCTGCTCGCGTTGCTGCAACAGCGTGGGTGGCTGCGGCTCGGCCATGTGCGCGGCCGATTCGGTCAAGTCGTAGCCGGCACTGAACACCGCGCCGCCGCCGCTGAGGACCACGGCTCGCACATCGCTGCGGCGCCGGGCGTCGCGCGCGAAGGCAGTCAGCTCGCGCATCAGTGCGCTGCTGAGCGCGTTGCGCTGGCCCAGCCGATTCAGACGGACGCTGACTACGCCATCGTCGCGCTCGACAATCAAGTTTTCGTCACTCATCGGATCAGACGCGCACGCCGTGATGGCGCAGCCATCGTAGCAGCCACCCCACCGCCGTGTCCGGCATTGAGCCTGCCCCGCAAGCGTGATAGTGTGGGACGCCTGTCGTGGTTCGTGTCGCGCTCATCGCCTGTTGCTCCAAACCGAGGGAGGACGCATGCGCATTCGCTTCTGGGGCACGCGCGGGTCGATCCCGAAACCGGGGCCGGCGACCATCCGCTACGGCGGCAACACCTCGTGCGTGGAGGTGCGCAGCGCAAGCGGCGTGCTGATCCTGCTCGATTGCGGAACCGGTGCACATGCGCTCGGCCAGTCGCTTCTGGCCGAAACGAACGGGCCGCGCCGCGGCCATGTGTTCATCAGCCACACGCACTGGGACCACATCCAGGGCCTGCCGTTCCTGGCGCCGCTGTTCGTGGCCGACTTCGAGTGGGACATCTACGGGCCGCGCGGCCTGGGCCCGTCGATCCGCGAGACGCTGGCAGGTCAGATGCAATACACCTACTTCCCGATCACGATCGAGCAGTTCGCCGCCAAGGTGCGCTACCACGACCTGGTCGAGGGCAGTCTGGAGATCGAGGACGTGCGGATCAGCGCGCACTATATGAACCACCCGGCGCTGACGCTCGGATATCGAATCGAAGCGGACGGAGCGACGGTGGTCTACGCCACCGATCACGAGCCGCATTCGCCGGCGCTCGCCCGGGGCGAGCGGCCGCCGCAGGGCGCGGACGAATGCCACTATGCCGACTTCATCGCCGCGGCCGACCTCTTGATCCACGACGCGCAGTTCACGCTGGCCGAATACGAAACGCACCGCGGTTGGGGGCACAGCCCGGCCGAGTTTGCGGTCGATCTGGCCGCCGCCGGGCAGGTCCGGCGGCTGGCGCTGTTTCACCACGACCCGCTGCGCGACGACGCGGGGGTGGACCAGATCGTCGAAGGCGCGCGCCGGCACGCCGCCGGCACCGGGGTCGAGGTGTTCGGCGCGGCCGAGGGGATGGTGATCGAGCTGGAGCGCACGACGATCGAGCGCGCCGCGCCGGCCCCCACGGCCACCGTGGAGCCCCGGGCCCTGCCCAGCCCGATGGACCGCGTCGTGCTGTTGGCCGCGGATGTGGAACCTGCGCGCGTGCTGGCGGCGGCGGTGCACGCCGACGGCGGCCGAGTGCTGAGCCCGTCGGACGCGGACGAGCTGCTGCGCTGGGTGGCGCAAGAAAAGCCATCGCTGGTGCTCGTGCAGCGCGAGTTCGCCGGACGCGACGCGCTCGAGCTGTGCCGGGCGATTCGAGGCATGGCTGGCTCCGACGCGACCGCACCGGTGCTGGTGGTGGTCGCGTCGCGCCAGCAAGACCTCGACGAGAAGGCCGGCGCCGCCGCCGGCGTGACCGACTGGCTGCTGTGGCCGTTCAAGGAATCCTATGCACGCACGCGAATGCACTGCTGGGTGCTGCGGCGCGCCTGCCAGTGGTTGCCGGCGCCGCTGCCGAAAGACGAAGGTCGGCGGCTGCATGCCCTGCGCGGACTGCAGGTGCTCGACACGCCGGCGGAGGAGCGCTTCGACCGCTACACGCGCATCGCCGCGCAGCTGTTCGATGTGCCGATCGCACTGGTCAGCCTGGTCGACCAGGATCGGCAATGGTTCAAGTCACGCCACGGTCTCGAAGTCCAGCAGACGCCCCGGGAGACGGCCTTCTGCGCCCACGCGATTCTCGACCGCACGGTGCTGCAGGTTCCCGATTCGCTGCAGGACCCGCGCTTTGCCGACAACCCGCTGGTCACCGGGCCGCCGCGCGTGCGCTTCTACGCCGGCGCGCCGCTGGCTGCGGCCGACGGCAGCCTGGTCGGCACGTTGTGCCTGATCGATCAGCGGGCGAGGCAGTTGGACGAGCAGCAACTGGGCTTGCTGCGTGACCTGGCCGACCTGGTGGAGGCCGAACTCACGGACCCTTCCAGCCGGCTCACCAAGGCAGTGAATAGGTCTTCAGGTTCGTGAACGCCTTGCAGCACTCCTGCACGCCTTCCTTGACGCCGGTGCCCGAATCCTTGATGCCGCCGAAGGGCGTGACCTCGAGGCGATAGCCCGGCACCTCCCACACATTGACCGAGCCGACGTTGAGCTCCTTGACGAAGCGCATGATGTCGTCGAGCCGATTCGTGCACACACCGGAGCTCAGGCCGTAGGCGGTGGAATTGACCTGCGCGATCGCGTCGTCGACATTCTTGAAGGTCAACACCGGCGACACCGGGCCGAAGGTCTCCTGCTTCACCACCTCCATCTCGCCGCGCACACGGTCAATCAGCGTCGGCGAATACGACGCGCCGTCGCGCACGTTGCCATGCAGCAGCCGTGCGCCGTGCGCCACCGCGTCGTGGACGCGGCGCTCGAACAGCGTCGCGGCCCGCACGTCGATCACCGTGCCCATGTCGACCTTCGGGTCCAGCGGATCGCCGTAGCTCCAGCCACGCGTCTTCGCCAGCAGCGCGTCGGTGAACTCCGCGGCGATCTTTTGGTGCACGAAGATGCGCTTGACCGCGGTGCAGCGCTGGCCGGAGTTCTTGTACGAGCCGTTGGCGGCCAGGTCGGCAGCCTTCGCCACATCGGCATCGTCCATCACGACGATCGGGTCGTTGCCGCCGAGTTCGAGGATCTGCCGCTTGTAGACCGCCTTGCCAGCGATGGTTTTGCCGACCGCCACGCCGCCGGTGAAGGTGACGACGTCGACCATGGCGTTGGTCAGCAGCTCGTCGGCGATCTCCGACGGGTCGCCGGTGATCACGCTCAGCATCTGCGGCGGCAGGCCGGCCTCGTACAACACGTCGGCCAGCGCGATCGCGGCCAGCGGCGTCTTCTCGGTGGGCTTGAGCACCATGCGGTTGTTGGTGGCCACCGACGGCGCGACCTTGTGGATCACCTGGTTCAGCGGGTGGTTGAACGGCGTGATCGCCGCGATCACGCCCAGCATCGGCTCGCGCATCGTGTGCACCCGGCGCTGCTTGCCGTGGTGCGTGAGGTCGCACGCAAAGCTCTGGCCGTCGTCGACCAGCGCCTGCTGCGCCGAGAACAGCAGCACGTCGCTGGCGCGGCCCACCTCGTACAACGTGTCCTTGATGCACAGGCCCGACTCGAGCGTGATCAGCCGCGCGAGTTCGTCCTTGCGCGCGGCGATGATGTCGCCGGCCTTCATCAGGATCCTGTAGCGCTCGTGCCGCGTGAGCTTCGGCTTGTACTGGTGCGCGATCTTGAGCGCCCGCCGCACGTCGTCGGCCGTGGCCTTGGGCACCGTGGCCACCACCTCGCCGGTGTAGGGGTAGCGGATCTCGATCACGCGATCGGCGTACACCTTTTCGCCGGCAATGCGCATGGCTTCGCGCTTGGGCGCGTCGACGACCGGATTCCTGCTATTCATGGCGTCTCACTCCAGTCGATCCGCACACGGCGGTTCACAGCGTCCCGTTGATCGCGAAGTCGAACACCTGGTAGCTTTTGAGCGTGGATGAAGCGGCCACCATCTTGTAGGCGTCGTTCAGCGGCCGGTTGACGATGAACGGCACCTTGGCCTCCGACACGCCGCCGTGCGTGCGCAGCCGGTGGCCTTTCAGGCCCGACAGGTCGTGCGCCGATTCCGAGCCGCCGATGCACACGTCGTGGCGCGCCACCACCGCCACGTCGCCTTCGCGGTCGGGCGGCATGTCGAACAGGCGGCACGCGGTCTGCCTGTCGAGCGCCAGCTCGATGCCGTCGATGGCCGCGATGTGGTCGATGATCTGGCGCGCGGAGGTCTTGCCCCGCGTCCACACGCGCACGAAGCCGCCGAGCGCGCCGTGGTGCGCGACGAAGGCGTCGGTGATCGGGCAGATCACCGTGGTCTCGCCTTTGCCGAACCTGGCGTCGAGGATGTCCTGCAACCAGATCACGTTCGGCTCGCCGGCGGCGTTGCTCTTGTCGTTCATGCCGTGGTCGGCGGTGAGCGCCACGGTGGCGTCCAGCGCGGTCAGGCGGCCGACGCAGTCGTCGAGCTTGCGGTAGAAGGTGCGCGCACCCTCCTCACTTGGCGCCCACTTGTGCTGCACCCAGTCGGTGAGCGACAGGTACAGCAGGTCGGGACGGCGCTCCTTCAGCAGCCGGATGCCGGCCTCGAGCACGAACAGGCTCAGCTCCATCGAGTACATGCCCGGCTTGTCCATGCCCAGCCACTGCAGCACGTTCTCGATGCCGTTGTGTTCCAGCGTGCACTGCTCGGCGAACTCGGAGGAGAACGACACCTGGCCCTTCGACACGTCGAGCCCCTTGCCGAGCTGCCGGCGCAGCTTGTCCTTGGCGGTGATCGACACCACCTTGGCGCCGGCTTCGGCGAACCTGGTGACGATCGAGTCGCCGCGCAGCAGCTCCGGGCCGGTCATCACCACCGGCTGCCAGGTGCGGGTGTCGAGGTAGTAGTTGCCCGAGATGCCATGCCGGCTGGTCGGCGTGCCGGTGATGATCGACATGTTGTTCGGGCAGGTGAACGACGGCATCGAGCCGTCGACCACGGTGGCGAAGCCTTCGCGCACGCAGCGTGCGATGTGCGGGATCGACCCGTCGGCCAGAAACTGGCGCAGGTACGCGGGGTCGCCGCCGTCGACGCACACCACCACCACCGGCCGCAGCGGCCAGCGGTAGCAGATGCCGTTGACGGTGACCGGGGGTTTGCTGGTGCTCATGAATGGCCTGCCGATGAGGAGAAGTGAGTTCGGGGTCTACTCGGCGCGGCCGGGGCGTGCCGGTGGCTTGGCCAGCGCGCCGTGCAGGCGTTCGCGGCTTTGCAGCACGTGTTCGGTCAACAGGCGTTCGGCGAGTTTCTCGTCGCCTCTTGACACCGCCGTGACGATCGCCTCGTGCTCGCGGGTGGAGATCGGGATGTTCTCGGTGCTGCGCGAGATCGTCTCGCGGCGGTACAGGTCGAGCTCGTTGACGACGCGCCGGTAGTGCGTCAGCAACGCCTGGTTGCGCGCGGCGCGCGCCAGGATGTCGTGAAACTCGACGTTGAGCGCGAAGTAGGCCTCGGGCCGGCGCGACCTGTCCATCGCCGCCATCTTCTTGGTCACGCCGCGCAGTTGTTCGAGTTCCTCGGCATCGATGCGGCGCGCGGCCAGCTTGCCGATCAGGCCTTCGAGCGCGGCGCGCACCTCGTAGATCTGGTTCGCCTCGTCGAGCGTCACCTGGCGCACGAACACGCCGCGGTTCTTTTCCACCCGCACCAGGCCAGCCTGGTCGAGCGCGCGGAACGCCTCGCGCACCGGCCCGCGCGACACGCCCAGCGCGTTGGCGATGTCGGCCTCGTTGAGCTTGGCGCCGACGGCGATCTCGCCGGAAACGATCTGCCGCTCCAGCTCGCGCTGCGCCAGCGTGGCCAGCGAGTTCTCGCGCAGCATCTCGATCGCCACGGCGGCAGCGGGTCGTTTGGACGGATCGGATTGCACGGGCGGCCCCTTCGCGGCGAGCGTTGGTCGGTCGGTGTGGCCTGAAGCCGGGCGGCATCGTAGATTGCGGTTTGCAGATTGTCAACAAAATGCCATGCCGCAGGCTCGCCATCGACGCCGCATCCACTCAGCCGATGCGCGTCCCGGTGCGTCCTTCGATGCCTTCCCTGGCCTTGCTCAGCAGCGTGATCAGCGTGCTGCGACCGGGCCTGGACGCCGCGAACTCGACCGCCGCCTCGACCTTCGGCAGCATCGAGCCTTTGGCGAAATGGCCCTGCGCGATGTAGCGCCGCGCCTCGTCCACGCTTAAGCGATCGAGCCCGCGCTGCTGCGGTGTGCCGAAGTGCAGCGCGACCTTCTCGACCGTGGTCAGGATGATCAGCAAGTCGGCATCGATCAGCTCGGCCAGCTTGGCACTGGCCAGGTCCTTGTCGATGACCGCGCGGGCGCCCTTGAGGTGGTGGCCCTGCCGGATCACTGGGATGCCGCCGCCGCCGACCGTGATCACCAGCTGGCCTGCGTTGACCAGCGCCCGCACCGATTCCTTCTCGACCACGTCCAGCGGCCTGGGCGAGGCCACCACGCGGCGAAAGCCCCGGCCGGGCTCTTCCTTCATCACGTAGCCGTTGCGCATCATCGCTTCGGCTTCGTCGCGCGGGAAGTGCGAGCCGATCGGCTTGGTCGGTTCGCCGAAGGCCGGGTCGTGCTCGTCGACGATGACCTGCGTGATCAGCGTGGCCACCGGCACGTGCAGGCCGCGGTCGAGCAACTCCTCGCGCAAGGCGTTCTGCAGATCGTAGCCGATGTAGCCCTGGCTGAGCGCGACGCACACCGACATCGGCAGGTGCGGCGTATGGGCCTGCGTCATCGCTGCCGATTCGAAGGCGAGGTCGATCATGCCCACCTGCGGGCCGTTGCCGTGGGTGACGACGACGCGATGACCCTGCTCGATCAGATCGACGATCGACCGTGCCGTCGCCTTGACGGCCACCATCTGCTCGGCCAGGCCGTCGCCGAGTGCGTTGCCGCCGAGCGCGACGACGATGGTCTTGCTCACCTGCGCTTCAGGCGGCTTGCGCCAGCTCCTGCAGGTACATCAACGGGACGGCGGCGTACATCGCCGCGCACTTGACCAGATGCGCCTTCCAGGTGATCTCGTTGGGCGCGTGTGCCTGCGGCTCCTTGCCGGGGCCGAAGCCGACCACCGGGATGCCGTGCCGCCCCATGATCGACACGCCGTTGGTCGAGAAGGTCCACTTGTCGATCACCGGTTTGGCCTTGAACAGGCCCTGGTAGGCGCTGGCCAGCGTGCGCACGGCAACGTGGTCCTCGGGCGTCTTCCAGGTCGGGAAGAAGCACTCGGTCGGAACCACCAGCCCGGTGTAGGACGGCCGGTCGTAGTGGTACATCGACACTGTCGCGCCGGCCGCCTTGACGGCAGGCAGCGCGCGGATCTCGTCGAGTGCCACCTGCCAGGTCTCGCCCCAGGTCAGGCGCCGGTCGATCGAGATCGCGCAGCTGTCGGCCACCGCGCAGCGGCTCGGCGATGTGAAGAAGATCTCCGACACCGTCAGCGTGCCCTTGCCGAGGAAGTCGTCGTGCCCGAGGTCCTTCGCCAGCCCCTGCAGTTCGATCAGGATCGGCGCCATCTTGAAGATCGCGTTGTCGCCGCGCTCCGGCGCCGAACCGTGGCAGCTGCGGCCCTGCACGTCGACACGGATCTCCATGCGCCCGCGATGGCCGCGGTAGATCTGGCAGTCGGTGGGCTCGGTGCTGACGACGAACTCGGGGCGGATGTTCCGCTGCTCGATCAGGTACTGCCAGCACAGGCCGTCGCAGTCCTCCTCCTGCACGGTGCCGGTGACGAGCAGCGTGTAGTCGCCCAGCAGCCCGAGATCCTTGATGATCTTGCCGGCATAGACCATCGAGGCCATGCCCCCCTCCTGGTCGGAGGCACCGCGGCCGCCGATCAGCTCGTCGTCCTCCATGCCCTGGTAGGGGTCGAAGGTCCAGTTCTTCAGGTTGCCGACGCCCACCGTGTCGATGTGCGCGTCCATCGCGATCAGGTGCGGCCCGTGCCCGATGGTGCCCAGCACGTTGCCCATCGGGTCGATCTCGACCTTGTCGAAGCCGACCTTTTCCATCTCCTGCCTGATGCGCAGGACGACACCCTTCTCGTCGGCGCTCTCGCTGGGAATGGCAATCATGTCGCGCAGGAAACGCGTCATGTCGGCCTTGTGGTGCTCGGCCTTGCGCAGGATCTGCTCGAAAGGTACGGGGGTGCTCATCATCGCTGTCTCTGCCTCGCCTGCTGTTTCGAACGTCGGAGCCGGTGCGGCTATTTCATGCGCGGGCGCGCGTCGGCGAGCAACTGCGCCAGCACCTGGGCCGGGCCGGCATAGCGGCGTGCCAGGATCATCGCGGCGATGATGTAGGGCTTCCAGCCGGCCTCCTTGTAGGTGGCGATGCGGTACCGCTCGAACACGCCCTGGCTGACTTCGCCGCGCTCGCAGGACAGGCCGGTGATGTCGGCCGGCAGGCAGTGCATGTACAGCGCCTTGCCGCCCTTGGTGCGCTTCATCATCGCTTCGTCGCAGTGCCAATGCTGGTGTTCGGCGTTCTGCGCCAGGCAGGTCTTCTCCAGCGCCTTCAAGCCGTCGAAGTCGCCGGCGCGCAGCAGCACCGTGCGGCGCTGCATCACCTTGTACGGCGCCCAGGACTTCGGATAGACGATGTCGGCGCCCTCGAACGCCTCTTCCATCGACGCGACCTGCCGGAAGCTGCCGCCCGAGGCCTTGGCGTTCTTCTGCGCCACCTCGACGACCGCGGGAATCAGGTCGTAGCCCTGCGGATGCGCGAGTGTCACGTCCATGCCGAAGCGGGTCATCAGGCCGATCACGCCCTGCGGCACCGACAGCGGCTTGCCGTAGCTGGGCGAATAGGCCCAGGTCATCGCGATCTTCTTGCCCCGCAGCTTGTCGAGGCTGCCGAAGTGCTCCTGCAGCCAGGCCAGGTCGGCCATGCTCTGCGTCGGGTGGTCGATGTCGCACTGCAGGTTGACCACCGCCGGGCGCTGCGGCAGCACGCCGTTGGCGAAGCCGTCGTCCAGCGCGGCGCCGACCTCGCGCATGTACGCATTGCCCGCGCCCAGGTACATGTCGTCGCGGATGCCGACGGCCTCGGCACAGAACGACACCATGTTGGCGGTCTCGCGCACCGTCTCGCCGTGCGCGATCTGCGACTTGCCTTCGTCGAGATCCTGCTG